>OOIG01002689.1_pt1 | contig 11616 bp, 9 predicted proteins | sample 1692091 | NCBI WGS metagenome assembly OOIG01 (sample SAMN06348188, study PRJEB24527) | human gut metagenome | biome: human gut; feature: ankylosing spondylitis patient; material: feces | host: Homo sapiens | place: China | collected 2015-10
CAGCAGCACAAGACCGGCCGGCAACGCCAGCCGTCCCGGACAGCCCCGGCCCGCCGGGAGTGGCACCGGCCCGGCACGCCCGGCCGGACAGTCCGCTGGCCCGGGAGGCGCCAGAACAGGCGGAGGACCACGCCCCGGAGGCGGGCCCAACCGGCCGCGCCCGCAGGGAGGCGGGGGCCGCCACACCAAGGGCAGGAGGCATTTCAGCAAATCGGCCCCCAAGGAAGAAAACTCCGAAAGCGAAATTGAAGTGGAAGGCACCATCTGCGCTGTGCTGGCGGGCACCATGTTCAAGGTGCGCCTGCCCAACGGGCACGAAGTGCTGGCGCACATTTCCGGCAAGATGCGCAAGCGCTTCATCAAAATCGTTGTGGGCGACAAGGTGCGCATGGAAATGTCCCCCTACGACATGACCAAGGCGCGCATCACGTTCCGCATCGGTTAACCGCCCCCGGATTCACTCCTTTTGCGAAAAACCTTCTCCGGCTTGCAGGAGAAGGTTTTTTAACGTACAGTGCACACTGATCCCATCAGCGCGCCATGAAAGTTTGCTCCACGGAAAATATGCAGATCGCGGAACGCGAGCTCATCATCAACGGAACTCCGGCCAGAACCCTCATGAAGCTGGCTTCCGCCGGCATTGCGGAAGCCGTCATGCAGTTCTTTCCCGTCCCCGGGTTATGCATAGCCTACGTGGGGAAAGGCAACAACGGCGGAGACGCCCTCACCGTCCTCAATATCCTGAAACAGCATGGCTGGGAAACAGGTTTCCGCGCCGCCTACCCGCGCGCGGAATGGGGGGAACTGCCCGTGCGGCAGCTCGCTGAAATATCTCCTCCGCCCCAGGAATACCAGGAAGCGCCGCTGCCCCGTACGGGCAAGCCCATGATTCTGCTGGACGGCCTGCTGGGCATTGGAGCAAAAGGGCTGCTCCGCAAGGAAATCTCCGCCCTCTGCGCGGAAATGAACTACCTGCGGGACCGCTGCGGAGCTGTGCGCACGGTGGCGATCGACCTTCCCACCGGAGTTGACCCGGATACGGGGATGCCCCAGGAAAATGCCGTAGAGGCGGATTTCACGATGTGCATAGGAGCGGTCAAGCAGGGGCTGCTGGATGACGACGCCACCCTGCATGCGGGGCGCCTGGCCTGCATCGACCTTCCCGGCCTCTATGTGCAGGCGCTTCCCGCCACGGAACTCATCACCTCCTCCCGGCTCACTAAATTCCTCTCTGCAAGACCCTATACGGACTATAAGAACAAACGCGGGCACATCGGCGTCATTGCCGGATCGGAAGGAATGCTGGGCGCTGCCAGGCTCTGCTGTGAAGCCGCCCTCCGGGCCGGAGCCGGACTGGTGACGCTCCACGTCCACCGGAACGTCTATCCCCTCATAGCGCCGTCCATGCCGCCGGAAATCATGGTCAAACCCGTGGACAGTTATGCGGACGTCTCCATCCGGACGTTCAGCGCCTTTCTCATTGGCCCCGGCATCGGCTCCGTATCGGAGGAAGACGCGGAAGCCATCCGCCTCATTCTGGAAACCGGCACTCCCACCGTCCTGGATGCGGACGGCCTTAATCTGGCCGCCGCCATGCAATGGAGCCTGGGAGAACATATTCTGGCGACACCCCACCATGGGGAAATCCGCCGTCTGCTGCCGGACGCGGACAACTGCGCCATCCGGGCGGACATCGCAGACTGCTTCCTGGCGGAGCATGAAGCGGCCCTGATTTACAAAGGGGCCCGCACCATCGTCACCCAGCAGGGAAAACCTCTCTTCTACAACATCACCGGAGGCCCCGGCATGGCTACCGCCGGCCAGGGAGACGTGCTGGCAGGCGTCTGCGGCGGATTCATGGCCCAGGGGGAATCCCTGCTGGTCTCCGCCGTTCTGGGAACCTATCTCTGCGGGCGAGCTTCTGAAATAGCCATCTCCGCCGGAGATTCCACCCAGCAGACACTGACGGCGGGAGACACGCTGCGCCATCTGCCCGCCGCCATTCTTTCCACCTCACGTCTCTGTTACTAAAATGGCCTACCGAAAACTCCAGGATCTTCCCTTCCAATCCCTGCCGCGGGAAAAGCTGCTCCGCCAGGGAAGGCACAGCCTCAGCAATGCGGAACTGCTCGCCATCTTCCTGCGGATGGGCATCAAGGGAAAAAACGTGCTGGACATGTCCTCGGACCTGATCCAGTCGGCAGGCTCTCTGGACGCCCTGGCCCACATGGAGGCCGCAGAAATAGCGGACATCTGCAAGGGAATAGGCATGGCGAAAGCGGCCACGCTGAGCGCCGCCTTTGAACTGGGAGCGCGGGCTCTCCGGGAAACGCTGGCCCGGCAACCTATCCAGACGCCGGAAGACGTCTATGACTACCTGGTAACAGCCATGCGCTGGAAGGACAAGGAGACGGTACTCGTCCTGCTGCTGGATACCAAAAGCCGTCTCATCAAACCCGTGGAAATTTCCAGCGGCACCCTGAACGAATCCATCGCCCATCCGCGCGACATTCTGCGTCCCGCCGTCATCCACAATGCCTACGGCTTCGTCCTGGCGCACAACCATCCCAGCGGGAACCCGGCACCCAGCCGTATGGACGACCTCCTGACCGAACGCGTGCGGGAATGCGCCAAGCTATTGGGCGTCCGGTTCCTGGACCACGTGATCATCGGAAAACCTACCGAAACCGTTCACAGAAACTATTACAGCTACAATCATCCCAACGGAGACCGGCTCCGGGAAGCCGACAAGGGTCTCCCTCTCTATCATTAAACAACGGTTCCCGCGAATTTCCTTCCGGAACGACGCCTGATAAAAACAAAAAACCCGTCTTGCGACGGGCTTTCTCTTAAAAAAAACTGGCGGAGAGAGTGGGATTCGAACCCACGGTGGGTTTTAAAGCCCACGTTCGATTTCGAGTCGAGTGCCTTAGACCAGCTCAGCCATCTCTCCGCTTGGAAATCGGAAGCGTTTGTATCCGGTTTGCGGGATGCTGTAAAGAACAGAATCACCGCCAACCGTTATTTGAACGCCTTTAACGTCTTGGCGAAGCCAGCGGTCCCAGCGTAGCTTCCGCTTCAAATCTCTGGGTCTTGTTATGGGGAAGAGCGCTCTTTTCCGGGCCGGGGGGCGGCTGCGGAACACGCTCCCGTTCCTTCGGCTCCATCAGCCAGGAGCAGGAAGAGACCAGAAGAAGGGAGAAAGACGTAAGCAAAAGGGAGGCTGTGAATCGTTTCATCATTTCCTTTTAAAAAGTTGAACCCCACTATGCCGGAGGGCACAGCGGGGTTCAAGGAAAATACGCGGCAGAAACCTTATTTGGCGGACTGCAACGGACGCAGAAGCTGCACCATGTCGCCGGGCTGGATGCTCATGCCGGCAGGCACGCTGTCCTTGACGATGTCAGCCACCGTCTGGTTCTTTTCCAGGGAGGTCACCTTCAGTTTGCCGATGCTGCGGCCGTCACGGGTAACGAGCAGAACCGTATTCGGATCAATGTTGCTGCCCTGCCCGGCGCCAATCACCACAAAGCCCCACTGCGGGTCCACGGACAGAACGGGATATTCATCTCCATTCTTGGCGAGGGCGGCGCGGTATTCGGCCTGTTCCTTCTGGCGTCCGGCCAGCTCGGTAGCCTGCTCGGCACGCTTCTTGGCGGCCACTTCCGTAGCGCTCTTGATCTGGTCAATGTCTTCCTGAAGCTTCTTGTTGGAGGCTTCCATGGATTCCATCTTCGCCTGGATTTCCTGCACGCTGGAAACGCCGAAGTCGTTCAGCTTGGCCTTGAGCTCATCCATCTGCTTGTTGATCTTGGACAGGTCCGCATTCAGCTGGACTTCTTCTTCCTTCAGCTCCGTTTCCTTGGAGAGCTGTTCGTCACGCTGCTGGGTCACGGAGGCCTTGTTGGAGGTCAGGCTCAGGTTTTCCTCCGCAGCCAAACCGCGGTTCTTGATCATGTCATTGCGCAATCCCGTCCAATTCCGGATTTCCTTGTCCAGAACCTTGCGGTAGGTGATCATCTCCTTGAAGTCCTGATACTGGCCGTTGACGCCGAAGAGGCCGCTGAGACCGGAGAACCAGGCGCCCGCACCTGCTGCAAGAATCAATAAAACTACTAAGACAGTTTTCATTGTGTATGTATGTGAGAGTGTATGGTGTGTATTGAACCGGGAAAGGACTAGGGACGAACGGATACAACGACGTCTCCGGCTTCAACACGTTCGCCGGCGGTTACCGTGCTGGGGAGAATGGTGGCCGTGGAAACACGGGATTCAACGGCGCTTACGTCAAGTTCGGCAATTTTGTTGCCGTCCCTCATCACGGCCAGCTTGGAGCCGGGCACTACGCCCAGGTCGGCAGCACCGCCGTCAATCACAACTACATTGAAATCATTAATCACCTGGGAAACCCGCGTTTTCAGATTGGGCGGGGAAAGGTGCGCATCCTGGTCCGCCTTGAGCTGGCGAAGGGCCGCATTGTTCACGACAAGCTGTTCCGTTTCAGCAACGATGGCGTCATGCTTGCCCTGCTCCGCCTGCTTGACTACTTCCAGCTGCTTGGATTCTTCTTCCAGTCCCTTGATCTTGTCCGCAATGGCCTGGATACTTTCCATGTCCTTGCTCTTGGACTGAAGTTCCGCCAAGGCTGTTTGTTGCGCCTGGAGGTCCGTCTTCTTGGCCTCATTGGCGGCGGCCAGCTCCTGGTTCTTGGCTTCCAGCTCGTCCTTCTGCTTGGTCAGGGCGTTGATATCGTTCGTCAAAGCCTCATTCTTCACCAGGAAGTCGACATATTTTGTCTTTTCTTCCGTAAACTCGCCGCGAAGACCGTTCAGGTTCTTATAACGGGAGACGCATTCCTTACGCTCCTTGGTTAGAGCTTCCTCGTTATCAAGATAATACATGGCTCCGCCGAGAAGAGCAATGACCAAGGCTGCTATTGATACTTTGACCCACATAGGAAATAATAGAGATGAGAAGGTTCCTGTTACTTTTGTGAGATTGGCATGAACATTTTCAGATTTCAACATCAAAATGTCATCCTCACTGTTTTCTTGATATTTTTTTCAGGGAAGCTCCGTAACAGGATACCGCAAGAGTTCTCTTATCAACATTTTAAAACAATTACGCTCTATTTTCTTTTCAAACACGGACTCATCTTCTAGTCTTTCTGAACCGTGAGTTACCAGGTCTTTGCCAGAAAATACCGTCCTCTGACATTCGATGACGTCCTTGGACAGGATCATGTCGTCCAGACGTTGAAAAACGCCATTGAGCACAACCGCCTCGCCCACGCCTACCTTTTTGTAGGCCCCCGCGGAACGGGAAAAACATCTACCGCCAGAATTTTTGCAAAAGCCCTGAATTGCAGCGGCGGTCCCAGGGTGGACTTTGACCCGCACGAAGACATCTGCGAGGAAATAGCGGAAGGGCGCAGCCTGGACGTCCTGGAAATAGACGGCGCATCCAACCGCGGCATCGACCACATCCGTGACCTGAGGGACAACGTGCGATTCGCTCCCAGCAGGGGCAATTTCCGCATCGTCTATATAGATGAAGTGCACATGCTCACCAAGGAGTCCTTCAACGCCCTGCTGAAAACGCTGGAGGAGCCGCCCCCCCACGTCAAATTCATTTTTGCGACTACGGAACCCCACAAGATTCTGCCGACCATCCTGTCGCGCTGCCAGCGCTTCGACCTGCGCCCCATTCCCTCTGAAATCATTGCGGAACACCTGCTTCACATCGCCTCTGCGGAAGGAGTGAGCCTGAGCCGGGAAGCGGCCTTTGCCGTCGCCAAGGTGGCGGACGGAGGCATGCGGGACGCGCAATCCATGCTGGACCAGCTTGTTTCCTTCTGCGGAGACCACATTGAAGAACAGCAGGTGCTTCACATCTTCGGCATCACGTCCCGGGAAACCGTAGCCCATGCGCTGGCGCTGATTCTGAACAAGGAGCTCCCCTCCCTCCTGCACCTCCTGCATGAACAGGCGGAAGCTGGAAGAGACATGGGCCAGTTCCTCTCTGAAATCATCTCCGCCGTGCGTGAAATCCTGGTCTCCAAGGTTGACCCGGAGGCCAGCTTCGATTCCCTGCCGGAATCCTCCAAGGAGGAACTTTCCGAACTCGTCAAACGCACCCAGACGGACAAAATCCTGCGCCTGGTGGAAGTGCTGGCGGAAACGGAAGACAAGATGCGCTGGTCCACCAACAAAAGGCTGCATCTGGAAATGGGCCTGATCAAGGCCGTTCACGCTCTCGCGGAAGCCAGCATCAGCGATATTATCATGGCGCTGGAAGGCGCCCCCCTGGCATCCTCCGTCCCATCCTCCTCTCCGGCGCCCGCTCCGCGCCAGGAACAGGAGATGCCCGCGCCCGCCGCTCCGGTCCCTGCGCCGGAGCCTCCGGCAAACGCCCAGCCGCCCCTTCCTGCGGAAAAACCGGAGCCCGCTCCGGAAGAACACCTGATGGACCCGGTTCCGGACTTTTCCCCGGCCAACCCATTCCCGGCTCCCGCGGTACAGGCGAGCAACCCTGCCAGTGCGCAACCAGCCCCGGCTCCCGCAGAAGAACCCGAACCGCAGCCCACTGATCCCGCGCCGGAACCTCCCGTAACTGCTGCAAAATCCCCCTCCCCCGCCATTCCGCAGGAAGAGCCTTCCTGTCCCGCACCTGAACCGCGGCCGGAGCCCACTTCCGACACCCCGGAAGAGCCTCAACGTCCCGCCTCTGCCATCTCCGATGCCCCGGTGGCTCCTCCGGATTCTCCGGAACCCACTTTCATGGACCCTGAAGAAAACCTCCCGCCGGAAAGGCGCACCAGCAGCTTCTTTGACAACCTGTTCGACACGGCAAGCGCTCCTTCCCGCACCCCTGCTCCCATGGTAAAAGAGGAACCGGAAGCCCCTGCCCCGCAATCCGGAAGAACCATCACGGAGGAGGACTGGAAAGCGGCGCTGGAACGTGCCGCCGCCAACTTCCCCCTCCAGGCGGACTTTCTGGCCAACAGCGTTTTCTCCGGCCATGACGGCGCATTCGTCGCCATCTCCTTTCATCCCTCCGACCATCAGGGAATGGACAGCCTCGGATCCGGCCCCCTGCGGGCGGCCCTGGAAGCGGACCTTTCCCAACGCGGCGGAGTCCCCGTCACCATTTCCATCCGCCAGGATTCCTCCGTGCCGGAGCCGGTTCAGGAAGAACTGGCCCCGCTGCCGGCGCCTCCCCCCCCCGCGGCCTCCGCACCCTCTCCCCAACCCCAGGCGCCGCGGGAAAAACCCGCCGCAGCCGTTCAGGAACCCGCCCGGGAGAAAGATGAAGATAATTCCTACTATACGGACCCCCTGATTGACGCCGCCATGGAGATATTCCGCGCCCGCATCATTTCCCAATAAACAACATCAACCCATACTTCCAAATACGACAGCCATGAACATGATGAAAATGATGAAGCAGGTCCAGCAAATGCAGGCCGGACTTGCCGCCGCCCAGGAAAAGCTGGCCTCCCAGACCGTTGCCACGGAAGGCGCGGGCGGCAAGCTGAAAGTCACCGCCACCTGTGACGGAAACCTCACGGAGCTGGTGATTGATCCCTCCATCATCGACCCGTCCGATTCAGAATTCCTCCAGGACCTGCTCCTGCAAACCATCAATGCCGCCATAGCCAAGGGCAAGGAAACCGCGGCGGCGGAAATGAAAAAACTGACGGGCGGCATGGGCCTCCCTCCCGGCATGGGCTTTTAACCTACCACCACCGTGCATCGGCTCAGAAGACGCAAACATCTGGCGGAACCACTGCCAGCGTTATCCGGGGTCAACCACCTGGGAATAGCGCTGGGCGGCGTCTCTCTGTGCCTGTGGGTCATCGTCGTCACCATCTTCTGGACCGGTTCGGACACGATGGCCTTCATGACGTCACTGCCCACTTGGGCATGCTGCCTCATCTTCTCCTTCCCGGCGCTTATTGCATGGCTGGTCTTCGGTTCCCGGATAGGCCTGCTTGGCGTCATTATCTGGTTTGCGTACGGCATCGTCATTACGGACTTTCTTCCTCCCATTTCCAGAACGGGAATGGAGTATTACAAAATGCCGCCGGCTCCGGATGCCCGGCAAATCAGGGTTCTCACCCTGTACGGGGGTTGTGTGGAAAATCCGCCCATTGAACAAATCTCCAAACTCCGCGCAGACGTCATCTTCATCCAGGGATGCAGCAACCACAACCGGACACTCAAATTCGCCTACAGCATTTTCGGACGCACTTCCTACATCAAGCAGATAGGCAGCTGTGCCATCATCGTGCGGCACGGGCAGATTGGTCCGGCCCAAAGCATCACGGACACAGCCGGACTCATCGTGGACTGGATACCGGAAAATTCTTCCCTGGCGATACGGCTCATCAACATCAGCCTGGAGCCTTTTGAACACCGCTTTGACTTGTACTCCCCCGCCTGCTGGAAATACTTCCACACGCTCCGGTTCATTCACCGCAAACAGCTTCAATACCTGTTTGACACCCTGCGGGAGGTAGGAAGCCAGCACGGTGAACTGCCCATCATCCTGGCCGGAAACTTCAGCGCCGCGCCCCAATCCCCTATTTTCGCCAAGCTCAGCGCCGATTTTCAGGATTGCTTCAAACTGAAGGGAGCCGGATACGGAGCCACTCAACCCGTCAACTTCCCGCTGCTGCGCCTGGACCGTGTTTTCTGCACGCCGCCGCTCAAACCCGAGCGAGCCGCCACCGTGCTGATACCGGACACCGTCCGCCGCTCCATCCTGGCAGACATTGCCATGCCCTGATTCCCCTTTCCACACGGTCGCGCCATTCCGCTCCGGCAGAAGGAATTTTTCCATCCGCCTCCCCAAACGGAGGCGCTTTTACTTTATGGGGAAAGAATTTTCTCCGGAAACCTACAAGGTTTTCAGCGCACGGGAAATAGCCGGGAAAAGCTGCTTCTTGCGGCTGACCACATCGGCGGCGGAAAACAAGTTGGGGCCCAGCCGCTCGTACTCGATGTGCTCCAGCACCTCTTCATCCCCGACGGCCAGCAGCATGGAATCATGCGTGACAATGTCCGTGACCAACAGGCACGCCAGCTTCAATCCTTCCTCTTCCACCAGCTTCTGAAGCTCCTTCACCAGATCATCCTGAACTTCCTTCAGGCCGAACATGCCTATTTCCTCAATCTGTGAAATGCTGATCTTGTGCCCGTACTCGGTAAAGGTTTTCCTGTCCGCCTGGACAATCGCGGAGGGCGCCGTTTTGGAACGCAGCAGGGAACCGGTGGCAAAAAATTCCTCCGTGAACTTCTTGGCGTCTATCCTGGCAATGCCGGTCAGCCATTCCAGCATTTCCCGGTCCGCCCGCGCCGTCGTGGGAGACGTCAGGTTCAGCGTATCTGAAAGAATCCCGGCGCACAGGCAAATCGCCACCGCCTGCGAAGGCTCCGCATCACGGTGGTAAAACCTGCGCGCCACCAGGGTGGAAGTGGAGCCCACGGGTTCATTCAGGAAGCGGATCGGGTCCCGTGTGGAAAGCTGGGTGCCCAGGCGGTGGTGGTCCATCACCTCCACGATTTCCGCTTCCTCCACTCCCTTCACGGCTTGTGAAAACTCATTGTGGTCCACCAGGGCCACGCGCGTACGGGGCGGATCCACCAGATCCGTCTTGCTCAGCACGCCGATCATCTTGTTCGTCTTGATGCTCATCACGGGGAACAGCGCCTGCTTGCGCTTCACGGCGGCCTGCCTCAACTCGGGCAGCGGCATGTTCTCCGGGAAAACCGTGTAATCCTTGTGGACCTGTTCCCTCACCTTCCGGGAGCAGCGGATAAGCTGCCCCACGCTGGCCGTATCCCACGGGGTGCTTAAAATGCATGTACCCGTCGTCTGGGCCGTCTCAATAATATCCAGGGAAGGGAAAGCCCCGGACGTGGTCACCAGAGCGCGCACGCCGTGCTCCACGGCATACAGCTGGACATTCGGGCGGTCCCCGCAGATAACGATCAGATCGCGGACGATGCCCTTTCTCTTGTAATTGGCAAGCCTCGTCCGGACGCTCGGCTCGCTGGAAGCACCCACCAGAAGAATATTCTGCGTTTCCTCCTCGCTCAGGGTCTCCCCGGTCAGGCACTTGCCGTCAATGGTGGTGGCAATGTTGCTCAGGCTGGAAAAAACGGAGCGCACATTCATCTCCGTCATGTTCAGGGGCATCAGCAGGCTCAGCAAATCAAAATAACGCAGCAGGCCGTAAAGATTGTGGTCCGCGTCAATCACCGGAATGGTTTGAAGGGAGTTCTCCGTCATCCGGCGGTAAGCCGTCAGGAACGTGTCGTCCGGACTCACGCTGATCACGTCACGGCGGCAGATGGTTCCCGCGGTAGGCGTCACGTCATGAATCAGCACCGGTTCCGGCACCCCGGCTTTTTCCAGCACCCAGGATGTCCTCAGCGTCATCTCCCCGCATCTGGCGGCAACCGCGTCAGGTTCGCCATGGGTTCTTAAAAACTCCGCATTCCCTATGGCGGAACAAATGGCATCCGTATCCGGATTCTGGTGGCCGATCACGTAAATGGGCCTTTTCTCTATTTTCTCCGGAAGCATCTCTCTTATCTCCTGCGCAGGTTAATCTATATTCAACCTGACGGGCACCACCACCTTGGAAGCAATGGGCGCGCCGTCTTTTTCTGCCGGATAGAAAGTCCAATTCTCTTTCACCCAGCGCATGAAAAGACGGTCCAGTTCCGCATTTCCCGTTGATTGAAGGAGATTGACGGATGAAGGTTCGCCACGGGGATTCACCCCCACCACTACTTTCACCACGGCATTCACCTTCCCGACTCTAGAAGAATTGACGGAATTGGGCAAGGACGGAGCATGTTTATAACGCACCTTTTTATCAGGAGTCACGTTCTCATCCGGGCTAGGCTGCCCCGGCAGGGAAACCGCCGGAGTCTTCACGGGACGCCTGGGCTTTACCTCCCTCATGGAAATCCGCATGCTGGAAAGCTCCTCCGGCAAATACTCCGTGGGAGTCTCCTCCGGAAGAAAATCCTTCATGTCGGAACAATCCTCATTCTCCGGCAGCTTCATCGCAAGCAGGTCTTCATCCGCGGAAATTTCCGGAACGGGGCTGACCGTGGAAGGGGCCGCGACCGGCTCTACGGGCACGGGCTGAACTTCCGCCAGCTCCTGAAGAACCTCCTCGGAAGGAGGCACAAACTCCATTTCCACCTCCCCGTTCTGCACGGCGGGCAGCCACAGCTCCTGAAAATGAATGGCTACCAGCACGGCGCACAAAGCCACCTGAACGCCCACGGCCACCGCCACCGCAATCAGCATGGCGGACTTGGAAGTGGAACGGGGCGTGAATCTTACAATTCCGGGCTTTTCATCCATAAAAAACGGGCAGGGAGAAGGGCAGTGCCCGTTCAATATACCAGCGCCCTTCCCTTTGACAAGCGCCTGCACCGCCATAAGCAGCCCGTTATCATTTTGTTATCTGCCGGAAAAACGCATGGACATCAATAACCCAATGCCTCCCGGATGCTCTGGGCGAATCTGCCGGCCTTTTCCGCAAAGCCAAGCTCCGGATTCTGGTACATGATGTGCTGGAACTCGTCCACT
>OOIG01002690.1_pt1 | contig 11615 bp, 10 predicted proteins | sample 1692091 | NCBI WGS metagenome assembly OOIG01 (sample SAMN06348188, study PRJEB24527) | human gut metagenome | biome: human gut; feature: ankylosing spondylitis patient; material: feces | host: Homo sapiens | place: China | collected 2015-10
ACCCTCTCCGCCGCCGCTTCGCTATTTTGGTTTTCAGCCCGAACTGAATCGCGCAGAAGGACGCGTAAATGCACAGCAGAACAATGCCCTGCCAGCGGTGAAGCTTCTTGGTGGTCAGCGCCGGAACGGTCAGCAGCGCCATGACGACGATCATCAGCGGCATGTCCAGAATCAGGGAGGAATTGATGCCGAAGATGGTCTTACCCACGGGAACCTCAAACGGCGCGAGGGTGACGGACACACCGGAAACCAGCACCAGATTAAATAGGTTCGCGCCGATGATATTGCCGACGGACAGCGAGCCGTGGCCTTTCACCAGGGAGGTGATGGCCGTGACCAGCTCAGGCAGGCTGGTGCCGAGAGCGACGAAGGTCAGGGCAATGACCGTCTCCGGCACGCCCAGCTCCTTGGCGATGATGGTGCCGTTGTCCACCAGCAGGTTCGCGCCCACGGCAATGACCGCCGCGCCAACCACCAGGAGCAGCAGCTCCTTCCACAGAGGGACGGACGTGCCGTCCTCGTGGGGTTCCTCGTCCTGGGGAGCGGGGGTTTTGATGCCCTGACGGACGGTGACGACCATGTAGAAGACAAACATCGCCAGCAGTACGATGCCCAGCGGCCGGGTGAACTCCCCCATCCCGTAGGCAGCGAAGCAATAGACGGCGGCGGCGACGAAGAAGAAAACCACCGGCTTCTTCATGGACTGCACATCCACGGGGGCAGGACGGACGGCCAGGGTAATGGCGGCGATGAGAGACGTATTGCAGATAATGGAGCCGATGGCGTTGCCGTAGGACATGGCGCCCTGACCGTTCAGTGCGCCGGTGGCGGATACCATCACCTCCGGCAATGTGGTGCCGATGGACACCACGGTGGCGCCCACGATGATCTCGGGGATATGGAACCGCCGGGCAAGGCCGGTGGCGCCGTCCACGAACCAGTCGCCGCCCTTGATGAGCAGCACGAGGCCGACTGCGAACAATAATACGGGTACAAGCATAATGACTCTCCTTTTCGTTTTTGGGGATTTTTCCCGAATCATAATGGTATATCCGAAGGACGGCCGGAAAGCTCCGGCTCGGAGTTTCCCAAAAAGAAAAACCTGCCCATATCCGAACGGATATGTCAGGTCTGAAAACGGACAGATCATGCATAACCGAAAGGACGGATATACATGAGTCTGGCAAATTAAAGCAAGCCAGGCCTTCGCCGTACTGTTGACTTGCTGCGCGGCGGGAACCGTGCTTGCTACTCCCCCACATGTTTATTACATTCATTACGTAAGGGAATTATACCACCTTTTGCCGGGAAGTCAAGATGCCCCGGCTAAAAAGATTGAAAATCCTTTCCAATCGCCAGAGAAATGTGTATTTCGTCTATTTATATCGATATAGAAAGACCTTTTTACAAAAACTTTGTTAAAAATGACAAAATCGGTGTGGACAAATAAAGCAAAATGGAGTAGAATGGGGGTCGTACAGTGCGGTATGTGTGTGCCGCGAAATTTGAAAGAGGTGAAGTAATATGGCGTTTTCTTTTTTCGGCGGGGTTCATCCCAAAGAAAATAAGTGGTATGCCTGCGACAAGGAGACTCAGGTTTTCCCTGAGCCGGATATTGTAGTGATCCCCATGTCCCAGCATATCGGCGCCCCCTGCAACCCCCTCGTGAAGAAGGGCGACCCGGTGACCGTGGGTCAGAAGATCGGCGATAACCAGGGACTGTGCGTGCCTGTCCATGCGTCCGTCTCCGGTACGGTCAAGGCTGTGGAAATGCGCGCCCACACCAGCGGCACTACCTTGATGAGTGTGGTGATCGAGAATGACCACCTGGATACCCTGTGTGAGGACATCAAGCCCCGCACCCAGGAAGCGGTGGACGCCCTCAGCCCGGAGGAGCTGATCGGCATTATCCGCGAGGGCGGTATTGTGGGCATGGGCGGTGCGACCTTCCCCACCCATGTCAAGCTCTCCGGCGGCATCGGCAAGGTGGACACCGTCATCATCAACGCAGGCGAGTGCGAGCCTTACATAACGGCTGACGACCGGCTGTGCCGGGAGCATCCCGCGGAGCTGATGAAGGGTCTGAAGCTCATCATGAAGATCTTCGGCCTGACGCAGGGACATATTGCCATCGAGGACAATAAGCCCGAGGCCATTCAGGCACTGAAGGAGCATCAGCTGGACGGCATCGTGCTGGACGTGCTGCCTGCCAAGTACCCCCAGGGCGCTGAAAAGCAGCTGATCTACGCCGTCACCGGCCGGGAGGTTCCCTCCGGCGGTCTGCCCGCCGCAGTGGGCTGCGCGGTGTTCAACGCCGCGACTACCCGCGCCATCCACGATGTGGTGTACGACGGTATGCCCCTCATCAAGCGGATCGTCACCGTGTCCGGCGACATCCTCATGGAGCCGAAGAACCTGCTGGTTCCCATCGGCACCAGCTTCAACGACCTGATCGACGCCTGCGGCCACTCCGAGAATCCCTATAAGGTCCTCTCCGGCGGCCCCATGATGGGCGTTGCGCAGTACGACCTGAACGTCCCCACCATCAAGGGCGTCAACGCCGTTACCGTGCTGGGCAAGAAGAACAACTTCTTCGTGGAGGAGCCTCACTGCCTGCGCTGCGGCAAGTGCATCGAGGTCTGCCCCATGCACCTGATGCCCGTTCTCATGTATCAGGCCACCCAGGACGGCGATGTGGACGGCATGAAGTCCGTGAACCTGCTGGACTGCATCGAATGCGGCTGCTGCGCCTACACCTGCCCCGCCAGCGTGCCGCTGGTGCTGGGCTTCCGTGCCGGCAAGCAGATGATCCGCAACGCTGCCGCCCGGGAAAAGGCCAAGGCTTAAGGAGGTGGAGATCAAAATGGCACAGATGAAATACTTTTATGAGCTGACGATTTCCAGCTCGCCCCACGCCCATTCCCCCGTCACCACCCAGACCATCATGCGGGACGTGCTGATCGCCCTGATCCCCGCAATGCTGGGTTCCATTTATTTCTTCGGCTTCCGGTCGCTGCTGGTGACCCTGGTCAGCGCCGCCGCCTGCGTGTTCTTTGAGTGGGGCTTCTGCAAAATTCGGAAGCTGCACTGCAAGACCTATGACCTGTCCGCCGTCGTTACCGGCGTGCTGCTGGCCTTTGTCTGCCCCGTGACCATTCCTTACTGGACGATCATTCTGGGCGACTTCTTTGCAATCGTATTGGTGAAGATGCTCTTCGGCGGCCTTGGCAAGAACATTGTCAACCCCGCCCTTGCCGGACGTGCCTTCCTGTTCAGCTGGCCGGTTCTCATGAGCAACTGGGTCAAGGTCGGCTTTGACAATGCCGCCGGGCTGCTGTCTACTGCCGACGCCGTCACGGCGGCGACCCCCATGTCCGCCATGCACCAGGGCGCGCTGCCGGAGGAATCCATCCTCGACATGTTCCTGGGCAATATCGGCGGCTGCATCGGCGAGACCTCCGCGCTGCTGCTGATTATCGGCTTTGTTTACCTGCTGTACCGCAAGGTCATCACCGCCCGGATCCCCCTGGCCTACATCGGCACCGTGGCGATTCTGGCATTCCTGTTCCCCCAGGGCAATGACCGCATTGCCTGGATGGCCGCCCAGGTGTTCGGCGGCGGATTGATGCTGGGCGCCATCTTCATGGCCACCGACTACGTGACCTCCCCGCTGACCAAGCTGGGGCAGATCGTCTACGGCATCGGCTGCGGCATCATCACCATTCTGATCCGCTACTTCGGCGGCTACAGCGAGGGCGTGACCTATGCCATCCTGTGCATGAACGCCTGCGCGGTGCTGCTGGATAAGATCGGCCGTCCCGTGAAGTTCGGCGCACCCAAGAAGGAGGCGGCAAAGAAATGAAAACCGAATCCACCGTGAAATATGTTCTTCGCATTGCCCTGACCCTGCTGGCTATCACCGCTGTGGTGGCCGTAATCCTCGCCGCGGTCAACTCCGTTACCGCGCCCCGCATCGCGGCGCAGAACGAGCAGAAGACCCAGGCCGCCATTGAAGCCGTGCTTCCCGGCGGCGGGCAGGAAGTGACCTTCACCGACGACACCGGCCTGGTCACCGCCGCCTATAAGGGCGATAATGGCTGCGCCGTTCAGGTGACACCCGCCGGCTTTAACGGCGCCGTTACCATGATGGTCGGCGTGGACAACGAAGGCAAGGTCACCGGTATTTCCATCATCTCCCACACGGAGACCGCCGGCCTGGGCGCTACCGCCGCCGCCGACACGGACGCGGGCAGAGCCTTCCGCGACCAGTTCATCGGCATGAGCGGCACCGTGTCCGTTACCAAGGACGGCGGTGAGGTGGACGCCCTTACCGGCGCCACCATCACGTCCCGCGCAGTCTGCGAAGGCGTCTCCGCCGCGCTGGCCTGCGCCGCCAATCTGGGTTAAGGAGGCCGCGTCATGGATTTCAAAAAGCAATTTAAGGAAGGCCTGCTGACCAAGAACCCGGTTCTGGTGCAGCTGCTGGGCATGTGCTCCACCCTGGCCATCACCACCAGCCTGTTCAACGGCATCGGCATGGGTCTGGCCGTCACCGTCATTCTCATCTGCTCCAACGTTCTGATCTCCGCCCTGCGGAAGGTCATTCCCAACCAGATCCGCATTGCGGCCTACATCACCATCGTGGCGGGCTTCGTCACCGTGGTCGATCTGTCCATTCAGGCGTTTCTGCCCGCCCTGTCCCAGAGCCTGGGCGTGTTCATCCCGCTGATCGTCGTGAACTGCATCGTTCTCGGCCGGGCGGAGGCCTTCGCCTCCAAGAACGGCGTCCTGGCCTCCGCCGTGGACGGCCTGTGCCAGGGCATCGGCTACACCCTGGCGCTGATTACCGTCTGCGTCATCCGGGAGCTGCTGGGCAGCGGCACCTTCGGCGGCGGCATCCTCAACGGCGGCGAGGGCATCCGCATCATCCCCGCTCCGTATCCCGCCATGCAGATGGTCATGCCTGTGGGCGGCTTTTTGGTGCTGGGCTGCGTCATCGCCGCTTCCCAGTGGCTTGTCAAGCATCTGGAAATGAAGAATAAGAAGAAGGAGGCGGCGAAATAATGCAAGCGATTCTCGGGATTATTCTCAGCGCCATTCTCAGTGAGAACTTCATTCTGGTCAAGTTCTACGGCATCTGCCCCTTCATGGGCGTGTCCAAGAAGATCGACACCGCTCTGGGCATGGGCATGGCCGTTACCTTCGTTATGGCGATCGCCTCTGCCGCGTGCTATGCGGTCAACGTGCTGCTGGTGAAGCTGGGACTGGACTACATGCAGACCGTCGCCTTCATTCTGGTCATCGCCGCCATCGTGCAGGTGGTGGAGATGTTCCTGAAGAAGAGCGTTCCCGCGCTGTATAAGGCGCTGGGCGTGTACCTGCCCCTGATCACCACCAACTGCGCCGTTCTGGGCGTGGTGCTGGTCAACGTGCAGAAGGGCTACAACTTCCTGCTCAGCGTGGTCAACGGCGCTGCCGGCGGCCTGGGCTTTACCGTGGCCATCGTGCTGTTCGCTTCCGTCCGGGAGCGGGTGAACCGCGCCGACTGCCCCGCGTGCTTCAAGGGCTTCCCCATTGCGCTGATTTCCGCCGGACTGCTGGCGCTTGCCTTCATGGGCTTCTCCGGCCTGAAGGTTTTCTAAGGAGGGCGAAGATATGGAAATTGTGATTGCAATTGCGATTCTCGGCGGTCTGGGACTGGTGTTCGGCCTAGTGCTGGCCGCTGCGTCCAAGATTTTCTATGTGGAATCCGACCCCCGGCTGGATCAGCTGAACGAGTGTCTCCCCGGTGCCAACTGCGGCGGCTGCGGCTATGCCGGCTGCGGCGCTTACGCCGAAGCCGTTCTCAAGGGCGAAGCGCCCATCGGAAAATGCGCCTCCGGCGGCAACGAAGCGGCGCAGGCTATGGCGGCCATCATGGGCGTCAAGGCGGAAGCCGTTACCCGCAAGGTTGCGCTGGTGCGCTGCTCCGGCGAGAAGATCTACGACGCGGACGGCAATCTGACCAAGGGCGCGAAGATCAAGGGCAACTACGAGGGCCTCAAGGACTGCCTGGCCGCCTCCAAAATCGGCGGCAACGGCCCCGTGTCCTGTAAGTTCGGCTGCCTGGGCTACGGCACCTGTGTCAAGGCCTGCAAATACGGCGCCATGAAGGTCGTCAACGGCGTTGCCCATGTGGACGAAGATCTGTGCGTCGGCTGCATGGCCTGCGCCAGCGTATGCCCCCGTCACCTGATCGTTCCCGTGGAGCCTGACCGGAACGTGGTCATCGCCTGCGCGTCTCTGGCCAAGGGCGCCGTCACCACCCGGGGCTGCACCGTGGGCTGCATCGGCTGCGGCCTGTGCAAGAAGATCTGTCCCAAGGACGCCATCACCGTGGAAAAGAACCTGGCGCGGATCGACTATACCAAGTGCGACAACTGCGGCCTGTGCGCCACGGTCTGCCCCAAGAAGCTCATCAAGGACTCCAACGTGGAAAACCTTGGCGAGCCGAAGCCTGTTGTGCAGCAGGCGTAACCCTCCCGCAAATTGTGTGGCAGACCTCTGCGGAGGTCTGCCGCAAGCTTTATGGAAAAGGGCTGAGCCGTGCGGACGGCTGCGGCGGACTGACCCCTCTTTTGAATGGGCGGGTACGCTTGCGAATATAATAGAACCGGCCGGTTTTGGGGAATACAGCCTCGCATTTTCCATGCAGAAGTGGGCGCTGATCCGTTTCTACTGCCGGTAGAGTGGGGTATTCTACTGTAGGTAGGAAAGATACGGCCGTTTTCTTCCCGGGGGGCGTGGCGTTTTCCCGGGAATATGTGTTACAATGAGACCAAGAATCGGACGATACCGTTTCCCTATCATTTTCAGGAGTGTGAACCTCATGCCTAACTACAATATTGTGACCGATTCCTGCTGCGACCTGCGGCCGGAAACGTATGAGCAGCTGAATTTGACCGTCGTTCCTCTGAGCATGGAATTCCGCGGCCAGGTTCGCGAGGATAGAAGCGACGACAGCATCAAGGAAGTTTACGCAGCTCTGCGCGCCGGTGAGAGCGCCCAGACCGCCGCGGTCAACCCGGATCGTTGGCTGAACGCCATGGAGCCCCACCTGGCAGCGGGCAGAGATGTGCTGGTGATGGCCTTTTCTTCCGGTCTGTCCACCACCTATCAGTCTGCCGTCATCGCGGCGGAGGAGCTGCGGGAAAAGTATCCGGAGCGGACGATTTATGTAGTTGACACCCTCTGCGCCTCTCGTGGCGAGGGACTGCTGGTGTGGTACGCCTGCAAGAAGCGGGACGAGGGCATGACCCTGGACGAGCTGCATACCTGGGTGGAGGACACGAAGCTCCATCTGTGCCACTGGTTCACCGTGGACGACCTGATGTATCTGAAGCGGGGCGGCCGCATCAGCGCCGCGACCGCCATTGTGGGAACCATGCTGAAGGTAAAGCCTGTGCTTCACGTGGACAATGAGGGACATCTGATCAACATGTTCAAGGTGCGCGGCCGCAAGGCATCTCTGGAGGCCATTGCAAATAAGCTGGGCGAGCTGGGCGGCAATTACGACAACAGCACGGTGTTCATCTGCCACGGCGACTGCATCGAGGATGCAAAATATGTGGAGAACATTCTGAAGACGAAGTACGGCGTCAAGGAAGGGCTGATCAACTACACCGGCGCTGTCATCGGCTCCCACTCCGGCCCCGGCACCATGGCGGTATTTTTCCTGGGCGATCACCGGTAACGGCAAAAATATTGCACACTGCATCCACCCCGGCTTCCCCTGTGAAGCCGGGGCGGTTTTCGTGATTTGGGAAATCGGAACTTCCAACAAAAACCAGCCGGAGAAAACGTCGATTTTTCAGAAAATTCCCATGGAAAATTCATATTGACTTTGCACAAAAATCGATATAGAATGTTGTGCAAAAAGCAAAAAATGAGGTGACAAACTTGGCTGATGTGCATACGAAGGATCTGACCACCGGATCGCCGATGAAGCTGATTCTTTCCTTTATGCTGCCGCTGGTTTTCGGACTGTTGTTTCAGCAGGTTTACAGTATGGTGGATACCATTGTGGTGGGGAAATTTCTGGGTGTGGACGCGCTGGCGGGGGTCGGCTCTACCGGCTCCATTACCTTTCTGGTGCTGGGGCTGTGCAACGGCGTGTGCGCCGGGTTCGCCATTCCCGTGGCGCAGAAATTCGGACAACGGGATTTTGACGGGCTGCGCCGGTTCGTCGGCAATATGATCTGGCTCAGCTGCGTCATCGCCGCGGCGGTGACGCTGGTAACGACGCTGCTGTGCCGCCAGATCCTCCTTTGGATGGACACCCCGGCGGATACGTTTTCCTTTGCCTACGACTATATTTTCGTGATTTTCCTGGGCATTCCCGCGACCATGCTGTACAATCTTCTGTCGGGCATCCTCCGGTCGCTGGGAGATTCCAAAACGCCCCTGGTCTTCCTGATTATGTGCAGCCTTCTGAATGTGGTGCTGGACATCGTGTTTATTCTGGCGCTGAATATGGGCGTCGCGGGGGCGGGCTGGGCGACGCTGCTGAGCCAGCTGATTTCCGGTGTGCTGTGCCTGTATTTCATCGTGAAGAAATTCCCGATTCTCCATTTGAAGCGGGACGATCTGCGGCTGCGGAAAATCTATGTCCGGAAGCTGCTGAATATGGGCTTGCCCATGGGCCTGCAGTATTCCATCACCGCCGTCGGCAGCATTCTGCTGCAAACGGCGGTCAACGGCCTGGGCGCGACCGCCATGGCGGCCATCGCGGCGGGCAGCCGGGTGAGTATGCTCCTCGTCTGTCCCTTTGACGCCATGGGAACCACCGCCGCTACCTACGCCGGACAAAATCTGGGCGCGGGGAAGCTGGACCGGATTCACCAGGGGGTCAAGGACTGCACGGTACTGGGCATTATCATTTCCGCTGCGATTTTTGTGATCACCTGGTTTGGCGGCAGCGCCATGACCACGCTGTTCCTGGATACGGCGGACGGGGCGAGCGTCGACACGGTGGTGCCGATGGGACAGCAGTTCCTGCTGATCAACGCGGCGTTTGCCATTCCGCTGCTGTTCGTCAATCTGCTCCGCTTTACCATTCAGGGGTTGGGCTACTCGGAATTTGCGGTGTTCGCCGGGGTGTTCGAGATGGTCGCCCGGGGCGCTTTCGGACTTTGTCTGGTGCCGGTGCTGGGATATACGGCGGCATGCTTTGCCAGCCCCGCGGCTTGGGTCATGGCGGATGTGTTCCTGTTCCCCGCCTACTTCCACTGCATGAAAAAGCAGGGATATTCCTTAAAGCCGGAAAAGGTCAGTGTGGCAACAAAATAAACCATTCCCAAAAGCAATGGCAGGCCTCCGTTGAGAGGCCTGCCATTTTGTGCATTTATTGCTCTTGAAGCCGGTCGATTTCCTTGGCAATGGTGCAGTTGCTTTGGTAGACGCAGCTGCCATAGCAGCAGTCTGTTTCGGCGACTGCGCCGTCCTCCAGGATAACCTCCACCATGCGGCTCCCGTCCAGCTGACGGCAGTAGCCGGATACAAATTTCTCTGTTTCCACGTTATCCCTCCACGATGCAGAAGCCCTTGGGCGCCAGCGTCAGCCAATCCGGGGCTACGGTTTGCAGATTGTGTCCCAAGAGGATTTTTCCGGCAGGGATGTCCCAGGGGTCGCCGCAGCGGTTGCAGTAGATTTTCAGCACGCTGTCGCCATAGCGCCGGGTGAAGCCGATCCGGCGATCTTCTGCCTGAAAGAACTGAATGTCTCCCAGACGCAGCGCGTCACAGGCTTTCCGCAGCTGCCCCAGACGGCGGAAGTGCGCCAGAAGCTCCGGATCCTCCCGACCCCAGGGATAGGTGCGGCGGTTGAAGGGGTCGCGGTAGCCCTCCATCCCGGCTTCGTCGGCGTAGTACAGGCTGGGACTGCCCGGCAGGGTGTATTGCAGGAAGGAGGCCATCAGCAGCCGCTCCGTGGCCACAGGCAGCTGGTTCCGGGACAGACGGCGCCTGGCCTTTTCCTCCCGGGAGCCGTCAAAATCGTCCACCAGGGCAGTGAGAATGCGGGGGGTGTCGTGGGTGCCGAGGAGATTCATGCTGCAGGCCGCGACCTGGGGCGGGTAGTTTTCCAGAATGGACATCACGGTTTCCTTGAAGCCCCGGCCGCCGTCCAGGTTTTTGACGAAATTCAAAATGGCCGTGCGGAGGGGATAGTTCATTACGCTGTCCAGCTCGCCGCCGGTGAAGTAGGTGCGGCGCCTGCCGTAGGCGGACTTGTTGGACGCGTCCTCCCACACCTCGCCCAGAAGCAGAGCGTCGGGATTCAGTTCCTTGATGCGGCCGCGGAGAAGCTTGATGAATTCGTCAGGCAGCTCGTCGGCAACGTCCAGCCGGAAGCCCGAGGCACCCAGCCCCAGCCAGGTGTCAATGACGCCGCCCTTTCCGCAGATAAAATCCACATAGGAGGGCGAATCCTCCTGCACCTCAGGCAGTGTCTCAAAGCCCCACCAGCAGCGGTATTTGTCAGGGTACTCGGTAAAGTCGTACCAGTCCCGGCAGGGGGAATGGGGATTGCTCTGAGCCTCCTTGAAATAAACGCTTTCGCTGCCGGTATGTGAGAACACACCGTCCAGCATGAGCCGTATGCCGTATTCCTTAGCGGCCGCCGCAAGCTCGGCTAACGCCCTGTCTCCCCCAAGTATGGGATCAACAGTCATGTAATCCGCCGTGTTGTAGCGGTGGTTGGCGTGGGCCTCAAAAATCGGGTTCAGGTAGATGCAGGTCACGCCTAAATCGCGCAGGTACGGCAGCTTTTGTTGGATTCCCGCGAAGTCGCCGCCGTAATAGTCCATGTTCAGGTAGCCCTCGCTCTGCTCGGTCGGCCAGAAGTAGGGCTCACCGGTCTTGTCGGCGCGGTAGATGCGGTCGGCGAAGGGCATCTCCTTGCCGGGGTTGCCCTCGCAGAAGCGGTCGGGGAAGATCTGGTACATCGTGCCGTTCTTGATCCAGTCCGGTGTCTTGAAATCCGGCTCGTAAACGGTCAGCTGCCAGTCGGTGCCATCGGTCCAGCTCAGCACGCCCTCGCCGCCGGCATCGCGGTAGATGCGGCGGAAATCGGTGTACAGGTCAAAGTGGTAAAAGTACAGCCCCGAGGTGGTGGGCGTCACGGTCAGCGTGAAGTGGTTGATGTTGGGCGTCTGCCCGGTGAACTCCATGCGGTAGTGGACGGGGTCCTCGCAGTCTTTCGTCAGCACCAGATGCGGGTCAACGTAGCCGAGGTCCTCCGGCACGGTCAGGTTGAAGGTCACAGGCTGACCGGCCTTCACCGCCCCGAACGGGGATTTGCAGGCGAGGTCGAGGCTGTTGTAGAATGTGTGGGACATGGAAGTCTCCCCTTTACGTTAGCGTAAAGCCTTCTCCCCTGGGGGAGAAGGTGGCCCGGAGGGCCGGATGAGGGGAGAGCCTGCCGCTATGGCCCGGCAAAAGGGCGGCAGGGCAGACTTGACCCTCATCAGTCACCTTCGGTGACAGCTTCCCCGATGGGGAAGCCTGCACAAAAAAGCCGTGCCCCGAACAGGGCACGGCAAAAATCAGATAACCAGATTATTTGACGGGAGTAGCGC
>OOIG01002694.1_pt1 | contig 11598 bp, 10 predicted proteins | sample 1692091 | NCBI WGS metagenome assembly OOIG01 (sample SAMN06348188, study PRJEB24527) | human gut metagenome | biome: human gut; feature: ankylosing spondylitis patient; material: feces | host: Homo sapiens | place: China | collected 2015-10
TCAGACCTTTTCCTTGACCTTTGCAGCCTTGCCAAGACGGTCGCGCAGATAGTACAGCTTCGCACGGCGAACCTTGCCGTGGCGGACGCACTCGACGTTGACAACGTTGGGCGCATGGAGCGGGAAAACCTTCTCGCAGCCGACACCATAGGAGATGCGGCGAACGGTGATGGTTTCTTCGATACCGCCATGCTTCTTGGCGATGACGGTGCCCTCGAAGATCTGGATTCTTTCGCGGGAACCTTCCTTGATTTTGACATGAACGCGAACGGTGTCGCCGACCTGAACTTCAGGCAGCTCCTGCTTCATGTACTGGCTGGTCAGAGCCTTCATGAGATCCATACTTGTGTCCTCCTTCAAATTAAGAACGTTCATACCGCAAGGAAATGCCGCTGCACTCTCGTGCCGGCTGCGGCAGAGGACCATTCTTTTTCACAGACCAATGTATTTTAGCACACAGAGCGCCGAAAATCAAGCATTTTTTCAGGAAAATCCGCTTGTTTTTATCGGTTCCGCGCTCTATAATAGTGTCTGTCATACAGACTTAAAGGAAGCGAATGCCATGGCGTCCAGAAAACGAATCGTTCTTTGTTATGTCCTCCTGCAGGCCAGCTTTTGGGGCATGATCAGCTCTATCTGCGCCTATCAGGCCGCGATCGTCCTCGACCGAGGCTTTACGACCGGACAGGCCGGAATTTTCTGTGCGCTGTGCTATCTGGCAAGCCTTTTTACGCAGCCGGTCATCGGCGGCTGGGCCGACCGGCACCCGAGCGTGCCCATCAAGCAGCTGCTGATCGTCATGCTGCTGCCTGCCGTGGCGCTCAATCTCGTCTTTTATTTCACGCGCCCCGGCTTTGCGCTCACGGCGCTGATCATTTTCCTGTTCGGCGTGCTGGAGACGAACTCCTATCCGCTCATTGACTCGATGGGGATGCAGTATGTCAACGCAGGCGTCAAGATCCCCTACAGCTTCGCACGCGGGATGGGTTCGCTGACCTACGCAGTTTTATGCGTCGTGACGGGGCTGCTGACGGCGCGGTTCGGTATGCAGGCGGCGCTTCTGGCGCACTGCGCCGAGCAGCTTCTGCTGATTGTCTGCCTGCTGGCATTCCCGAGCATCCCGGCGCGCCTTCTGCCGCAGCCGCAGGCAAAGTCGGCCTCCGGCCATTCGATCTGGCAGATCTTAAAGAAAAACAGGGTCTTTACGCTCATGCTCATCGCCTGCTTCTTCGGCATGATGGGCGTGATGCCGATCAGCAATTTCCTTGTCTCGCTTGTAAACAGCCACGGCGGCGGCAGCACGGCGCTCGGCGTCGCGCAGTTTTTGATGGCCGCTTCGGAGCTGCCGTCAGCGCTGGTGTTCGGACTGCTGCAAAAGAAGATGAGCAGCGCGAAAATTCTGCTGATCTCGATCATCTTTATGGTGGTCAAGCCACTGCTGATCCTCGCGTCCGGCTCTCTCGGGATGCTGCTGGCCGTGCAGCCGGTGCAGATGCTGGGCTACGGCCTGTTCTTCCCGGCCTCGGTCTATTTTGCCAACGAATCCGTTGACCCCGCCGACCGGGTGCAGGGCCAGTCCATCCGCACGATCCTCGCCATCTCGCTCAGTACGCTGCTGGGCAGTCTCGTCTCCGGGTATCTGATCGATCTCGGCGGCACAACGCTCATGCTCTGGTTCTCGACCGGCTGCGCGTTCATCGGCGTGCTGATCGCGCTCGGCGCGCTGGCCGTGCAGAAAAAATCGCTGCGCGTGTAAACTTCCAGAGGTTTCCGTTATGTCCAATGTTCTTGTTTTTGTGTTGGAACTGATCGGCACGGCCGCGTTTGCCGTTTCCGGCGCCATTGTCGGCATCAAAAAGCAGATGGATCTGTTCGGCGTGATCGTCCTCGGCGTCTGCACGGCGGTCGGCGGCGGTATTGTCCGCGACGTCATTCTCGGCGTGACCCCGCCTGCGACGTTCCACGATCCCGTCTATACCCTCACGGCGGCTGCCGTGTCCGTGCTCATGTTCCTGCCGCACGTGCGCGCCCGCGTCGGGCGGCACGAGCCGGTGTTCGACCGGCTGCTGCTGGTGATGGACGCGGTCGGCCTTGGCGTGTTCACGGTTGTCGGCGTCCAGTGCGCATACCGGCAGACGGAACACTATACGCTGTTCCTGACCGTTTTCGTCGGCCTCATTACCGGCGTGGGCGGCGGCGTGCTGCGCGACGTGTTCTCCGGCGAGCGGCCCTATATCTTCGTGCGGCACTTCTACGCCTGCGCATCGATCATCGGCGCGCTGATCTGCGCGCTGTGCTGGGACCGGCTGGGTGCGAACGCGGCCATGCTCTTCGGCGCAGCAGCCATCGTTGTGCTGCGCCTGCTGGCGGCATATTACCACTGGAGTCTGCCGAAATCCGACTATCACGACGAACCGCAGACAACTACCGCAGCGCAGACAAATCAAGATTCGGAGATACCACAATGAACCAGAAGAAATTGAATTCCACAGCGATCATCAGAGAAACGGCCGTTCTGACCGCAGCGGTGGCGATCATCGCGGCGGCGGTCTTCTTTTTCCTGTCCCCGAGCCACACCTCCGTCAGCAGCATTTCCGGCCTCGGCATCGTACTGTCCAACTTCATCCCCCTTCCCCTGTCGGCCATCACAATGATCCTGAACATCGTCCTTCTGATCATCGGCTTTCTCACCTGCGGAAAGGAATTCGGGGCGAAAACCGTCTATACGAGTGTGATGCTGCCCGTATTTTTAGGACTTTTTGAGCTTGTTTTCCCGGATTACACGTCCATGACCGGCAGTCAGGAGCTGGACGTGCTCTGCTACATTCTGGTGGTCAGCATCGGCCTGAGCATTCTGTTCAACCGGAACGCCTCGTCCGGCGGACTGGATATCGTGGCAAAGATCCTGAATAAATACCTGCACATGGATCTGGGCCGGGCCATGTCTCTGTCCGGTATGTGCGTGGCACTGTCCGCAGCGCTTGTCTACGACAAGAAAACCGTGGTTCTGAGTATTCTCGGCACATATTTCAACGGCATTATTCTGGATCATTTCATTTTCGACCACAACAAGAAGCGCCGCGTCTGCATCATCACCGAAAAAGAGGAAGCGCTGCGGCAGTTCATCATCAACGAACTGCACAGCGGCGCCACGATCTACGAGGCCATTGGCGCATACAATTTGCAGAAACATAACGAGATCATCACCATCGTCGATAAAAGCGAGTACCAGCGGCTGATGACCTTCATCAACCGCGAGGACCCGAAGGCGTTTATCACGGTTTACAACGTCTCCAATATGCAGTACCAGCCGAAGATCTGGAAGAAATGACAATTCAAAATTTCAGGAGGCATCTATGCTGAACCACAAAGGATTCGACCTGTGGGCGGACGGATATGACAAAAGCGTCGGTCTTTCCGACGAAGCGAATACCTACCCGTTTGCCGGATACAAAAAGGTACTCGCTGCAATTTTTCAGACTGTCATGCAGACCCCAAACGCGTCTGTGCTGGACATCGGGTTTGGAACTGCCGTGCTGACGGCAAGGCTATATGAACAGGGCTGCACCATTTACGGGCAGGATTTCTCGTCCAGAATGCTCGAACTGGCGTCCGAAAAAATGCCGGACGCACAGCTATATCAGGGCGACTTTACAACGGGTCTGGTGGAGCCGCTGCGAGATCGCCGCTATGATTATATCGTCGCGACCTATTCGCTGCACCATCTGACAGACGCGCAGAAAGTCGTATTTCTGTCCGCACTGCGCGGCTGTCTGAATGAAAACGGAAAAATTCTGATCGGCGACGTTGCGTTTGAAACCCGCGGCGCGCTGAACCGGTGCAGGCAGAAAGCGGGAGCGGATTGGGATGTCGATGAAATCTATTTCGTCGCGGAAGAATTAAAAAGGGATTTTCCAGACCTTTTATTTACGCAGCTATCCCCCTGCGCCGGTGTTCTGACAATCAGCAAGTGATTTGTAGGGGCCGACGACTCTGTCCACCGCGCGCAGAGAGCACCTGTTCTACAGAAATCCCCCAGTGCCCCGTATGCACTGACATATTGCAATGTAGGGGCCGATGCCCACATCGGCCCATTGGGAAGTTACGAATTCGCCGCAGATTTCCGTAGAAACAGTGCATTCTGCCGGGCCGATGTGGGCATCGGCCCCTACGGCGAATGGAGGAACAATATTTGGAGGGCTTATGAAACAGGTTCTTTTAAGCGCAGACGGCGAGATCAGCGTGTACTATGTTCCGGATGCAGTGGCGGATGCTCTCGAAACATACTGTCTGGAGTTCAGCTGTCATTGGCTGCACGAAAGCCCCGATGCTGCAAGGTATCGGGTGAAACGGGGTTCTGCGGTCGTGGTATGCTATACCGAAAAGGACTTTATCGAGTATCTGAACCGTTATATCTGCACAGATCCGTCTTCGCTCGTCACAACACTTCACAATGTATATTGCAAAGAGGAACTGCCGGAGAAATACCGCGGCCTGCCGTATTTCAATTTTTGACTTTAGAAAAACTCCTCCGTATGCCATGCATACGGAGGAGCGTTTTTTACTGTCTGGATTTCATCAGAGCGCGCATTCTGGCCGAATGGTCGAGCTGGCGCTTACGCATACGGAGGCTTTTCGGCGTGACCTCCAGCAGCTCGTCGTCGGCAAGGTATTCCATGCACTGCTCGAGCGACAGAACCGTCGGCGGTACGAGGCGGATGGCGGCGTCGGAGCCGGCTGCGCGCATATTGGTCAGCTGCTTTTTCTTGCAGACGTTGACGGCCATGTCCTCGTTGCGGTTGCACTGGCCGACGATCATACCGGCATAGACCTCCACGCCCGGCCCGATGAACATCGAACCGCGATCCTGCACGCCGCCGATGCCGTAGGCGGTCGTCTCGCCTGTCTCAAACGCGACGAGCGAACCGGTCAAACGGCGGGAGATCTCGCCCTTGACGGGCGCGTAGCTGTCGAGCGTCGAGGCCATGATGCCCTCGCCTCGCGTGTCGGTCAAAAACTCGTTGCGGTAGCCGAACAGGCCGCGCGTCGGGACGAGGAATTCCAGCCGCATACGGCTGCCGATCGGGGTCATGGAGACAAGGTCGCCCTTGCGCTGGGAGATTTTATCGATCACGGAGCCGACGGAATTTTCCGGCACATCCGCGATCATGCGCTCAATCGGCTCACAGAGCTTGCCGTCGATGGTCTTGTTCAGCACGTGCGGCGTGGAGACCTGGAACTCATAGCCCTCGCGGCGCATCGTCTCGATCAGGATAGACAGGTGCATCTCGCCGCGGCCTGCAACGTTAAAGGCATCGGTGCCCATCTCGGTCACGTGCAGGGAGACGTCCTTCAGAAGCTCTCTTTGCAGACGGTCGCGCAGGTTGCGGGATGTGACGTATTTGCCCTCGCGGCCCGCGAACGGAGAATCGTTGACGGAGAAGGTCATTTCGATGGTCGGGTCGGAGATCTTGACGAATGGCAGCGGCTCAACGGTCTCCAGATCGCAGAGCGTGCGGCCGATGGTGATATCGGAAATGCCGGAGAAGGCGACGATCTCGCCGGCAGATGCCTGCTGGATGGGGCTGCGGCCAAGGCCGGTAAACTCGTACAGGGCGACGACCTTTTCCTTCTTCTTGACGGACGGGTCGTGGTAGTCGCAGACGATGACCTCCTGGTTCTGGTGGATCGTGCCGCGTTCGATGCGGCCGATGCCCATACGGCCAACGAATTCGTTATAGTCGATGGACGAGACGAGCACCTGCAGCGGCCCGTTTGCATCGCCCTTCGGCGGATCGATATAGTTGACGATTGTCTCAAACAGCGGGATGAGATCCGTGCCCTTGTCGTCGGGGCCGTAGGACGACGTGCCCTCACGGGCCGAGCAGAAGATCGTCGGGGAATCGAACTGTTCCTCGGTCGCATTCAGATCGAGCAGCAGCTCAAGCACCTCGTCCATGACCTCATGCACGCGGGCGTCGGGCCGGTCGACCTTATTGACGACGACAATGACCTTGTGTCCAAGCTCCAGCGCCTTCTGCAGCACGAAGCGCGTCTGCGGCATGGGTCCCTCCGCTGCGTCGACAAGCAGCAGGACGCCGTCGACCATCTTCAGAATGCGCTCGACCTCGCCGGAGAAATCGGCATGGCCCGGGGTATCGACGATGTTGATCTTATAATCCTTATAGTGGACAGCGGTATTCTTGGCGAGAATGGTGATGCCGCGCTCGCGTTCGAGATCGCCGGAGTCCATCACACGGTCGACGACCGCCTGGTTTTCGCGGTACACGCCGCCCTGCTTGAGCATCTGATCGACCAGCGTGGTCTTGCCGTGGTCAACGTGCGCGATGATTGCAATATTCCGAATTTTATCCTGCGTCATACTTGGCGTCCCTTCCTTCTTTGCCTGAAAGTTTCGTACATAAAAATCTCACAAAAAAGAATTTTAACACAGACATACTGGAAATACAAGATTTTTCTGTGAGAAAAACGTGCAAATTTGCCGTTTCCGTGTGGGATTTTTTGTGAAACCGCACAATCCGGCCCCGCAGCGCATACGATGGGGCGAAGGAGGGAGATCCCATGCAACCACTCACAGAACAACAGACGCAGCGGGTCTGGAGCCGCGTGATGAATGCGCAGGCTGTCCCGGCTGCCCAGATGAACGAGCAAACCGGCTCCGGCAGCGCCGCAGCCGATTCTCTGACGCCCGAAAAGCTTCTCGAGCTGATCCGGGATGAACACGCCGACAGCGCGCTCTACGCGCACCTCGCCTGCCGCATGAAGGGCAAAGCGCAGGCGATGCTGCGCGAGATGGCCCGGCAGGAGGCCTGCCACGCGAAGCAGTTCGGCGCGGTCTATTTCCTCAAGACCGGCAAAAAGGCCTGTCCCGGCAGGCCGGATGCGCCGTGCGTCACCTGCATCAACGAAACGCTCCGCCAGCGCTATTCCGAGGAGCACGCCGCGCACGAGGCGTATGAAGCGCTCGCCGAAAACGCCGGAACGCACCGCTGTATGCTGCTGAAGATCGCCGAGGAGGAATGCGGCCACGCGCAGATGATCCTGTGCATCCTGCAGACCTGCCTGTAACGCTCCATACCGTTCAGGTGCACCTGAGCGCTGTAACATTCTGCGGTCAGCGATGTTCTTGTCAAGGTAAGAACACATATTGAAATCATTTGAGGCCCGGGGGGTTTCGATTTCCCCCCGGACCTCCTTGAAGCGACCAAGAAAACCCCTTCGGTTTTCTTGGATCTTTCCCGCGTAATTTGAAACAGCTCAGAACTTCTGACGCTGATCTTATACGTTTTATAGAGGCGGATGACCCGGTCCGCCGGTTTCTTTGAAAATGCCGCCCCGCCAACTGGCGGGGCGGCTTGCTGTCACATGGAGATCCAGCCGAAGGCGTTTGCGACGGAGCTGATGAGGATGATCGCGGCGAAGAACGGGCAGAGGAAACGGATCATAGCGTTGAAGACCCGCTTCCGGCGGAATCTGGGCTCACTGAGCAGGATCTCCTGCTCAATGCGGCCCACACCGGCGACCCGCGAGACGAGCAGGCAGACGGTAATGGCCGCGATGGGCATCATGACGGAGTTTGTCAGGAAATCAAAGAAATCCAGCAGCTGCATCCCGAGGATCCGCACGCCCGCCAGCGGCCCATAGCCGAGCGACGACAGGCTGCCGAGCACCAGCATCACGACGCCGACGATGGCAGTCGACTTTTTCCGGCCCCAGCCAAGCTCGTCCTGGAAGGTGGACACGGCGCTCTCCGTCAGCGCAATGGAGCTTGTCAGCGCGGCAAACAGCACCAGCAGGAAAAACAGAATGCCGATCGGCGTACCGAGGCCCATGGAATCGAAGACCTTCGGGATCGTGACGAACATCAGAGAAGGCCCGGCCTTCAGTGCGTCGGGGTCGCCGCCGGAGAACGCGAACACGGCGGGAATGATCATCAGGCCTGCCATGATGGCGATGGCCGTGTCGAAAACCTCCACGTTGCGCGTCGAGCCTTCGATGGAAATGTCCTTTTTCATGTACGAGCCGAACGTGATCAGAATGCCCATGGCGATGGACAGCGAATAGAACATCTGCCCCATGGCCGCTACGACCGTCATCCACGAGAAATGCGCGAGGTTCGGCACGAGAAAATATTTTACGCCCTCCAGCGCGCCGGGCCGCGTCACGGAATAGACCGCGATGATCACGGACAGCACGACCAGCACCGGCATCATGAACTTCGACACGCGCTCAATGCCGTTTTCCACGCCAGCGAAGATGATCGTCAGCGTCAGCGCGGCAAACACGACGAAGCAGACCTCCGCCGGGACGCCGTTGGAGATAAACGCGGAAAAATAGCCGTCGGCGGCCAGCGCACTGCTCCGCCCGAGCGCGTAATCGGCCAGATATTTGACGACCCAGCCGCCGATGACCGAGTAATACGGCACGATCAGGATCGGGATGATTGCGTTGATCCACCCGCCGAACCGCAGCCAGCTGGATGTTCCGAACGACTTGAACGCACCAACCGGGCTTTTGCCCGTCATGCGGCCCAGAGACGTCTCGGCGACGATCATGGTATAGCCGAACGTCATGGCCAGCAGGATATAGACCAGCAGGAAGATCCCGCCGCCGTATTTCGCGGCCAGATACGGGAAGCGCCAGATGTTCCCAAGGCCAACGGACGCGCCTGCCGCTGACAGAACAAAGCCGAGCTTCCCGGAAAATGTGCTTCTTGTATGCCCTTTTTGACTCATGTCTTTTCTCCGATCTGCTGCGCAGTGCGCAGCTTTTACAGTGTATCACAGAAGTGTGTAAAAAACAATCCCCGTCGGAGAAACGTATCCCCCGGTTTCCAAGCGGAAAACCGGGGGAATTTTGCAGTCTAAACGGCAGATATCAGTTCATTTCCTCGAACTCCGCGTCGACGGCGTTGTCGGTGAAGTCATTGTTCGGGTTTTCATAGCGGGCCGAGCCGTGGTATTCCGCGTTCGGGTCGATGTGCACGCCGGCCTCGTTCAGAAGCGCCTCCAGCTGATCGGCGGCGCCGTTCATCTGCGCGGGATCCTTGGACTTGACGGCGCGGCGGGCAGTCTTGACGGCCTCAGCCAGACGCGTTTTGTCCTCTTTGGAAACATTTTTCGCGTTTCCGGCCTGGAAGATCATCTGTTCGCAGCGGTCGCGGGCGGTGGCCTCGGCCTTGAGCTTCGCGTCCTCGGCAGCATAGCGCTGCGCGTCGCGCACGGCGCGGTCAATGTCCTCGCGGCTCATGTTGCTCGAGGCGGTGATGGTGATCTGCTGGGCCTTGCCGGTGTCGAGATCCTTGGCCGAGACGTTCACGATGCCGTTGGCGTCGATGGAGAACGTGACCTCGATCTGCGGAACGCCTCTGGGGGCGCGGCGGATGCCGGTCAGCTGGAAGCGGCCAAGCTCCTTATTCTGGTGCGCCATGGGGCGTTCGCCCTGCAAAACGTGGATATCGACGGACGACTGGAAGCTGGAGGCCGTCGTGAAGATCTGGCTCTTGCGGATGGGGAGCGTCGTGTTGCGCTCAATGATGCGCGTGCACACGCCGCCCAGCGTCTCGATGCCGAGCGACAGCGGCGTCACATCGAGCAGCAGAAGGCCCTTCACGCTGCCGGACAGAACGCCCGCCTGCAAGCACGCGCCCATGGCGACGCACTCGTCGGGGTTGATGCCCTTGAACGGCAGAGAGCCTGTCATCGACTGCACCAGATCCTGCACCGCCGGGATGCGGCTTGAGCCGCCGACCATGAGAACCTTGCTGATCTGCGAAATGGATACGCCGGAGTCGTTGATGGCCTGATTGACCGGCTCGCGCGTGGCCTGCACGAGATGGTAGGTCAGATCGTTGAATTTCGCGCGTGTAAGAGGGATCTCCATATGCAGCGGCCCCTGCTTGCCGACAGCGATATACGGCTGCTCCACGGTCGTCTGCGTCATGGACGAAAGCTCGATCTTGGCCTTTTCGGCGGCCTCCCGCACGCGCTGCATGGCGGCGGGGTCGCGCGTCAGGTCGATCTTCGTCTGCTTTTTGAACTCGGAGACGAGATAGTCGACGATGCACTGGTCAAAATCGTCGCCGCCCAGATGGTTGTTGCCTGCCGTGGCCAGCACCTCGATCACGCCGGACGAGATATCGAGAATGGACACGTCGAACGTGCCGCCGCCGAGATCATAGACCATGATCTTCTGCGACTGCTCCTTATCGATGCCGTAGGCAAGGGCGGCTGCCGTCGGCTCGTTGATGATGCGCTGGACGTTGAGGCCCGCGGTCTTGCCCGCGTCCTTCGTCGCCTGCCGCTGCGCGTCGGTGAAATAGGCCGGGACAGTGATGACGGCGTCGGTGACGGGTTCGCCGAGGAAGGCTTCCGCGTCCGTCTTGAGCTTTTGCAGGATCATCGCGGAAATTTCCTGCGGCGTGTATTTATGGCCGTCGATGGAGACCTTGTAGTTGGTGCCCATCTGGCGCTTGATGGAAGAAATGGTGCGGTCATGGTTCGTGACGGCCTGCCGCTTTGCGATCTGGCCGACCATGCGCTCTCCGGTCTTGGAAAACGCGACGACAGACGGCGTCGTGCGTCCGCCCTCGGCGTTGGGGATGATAACAGGCTCGCCGCCCTCCATCACAGCCACGCAGCTGTTGGTGGTGCCGAGATCAATACCGATCGTTCTGGACATACGGAGTTCCTCCTGTGAGATAGGTGCGCTCAATACCAGCTGCCGGAGCCTGTGTCGGAGTCGGTCTGCGACTGGCTCTGACCAGAATAGGTTCCGGAATCGCTGTAGCTGTAATTGCGGTAGTAGTACGGGTCATAATACGCGCCGCGATAGCCGCAGCTGCCGAACAGCATGGCGACGATCTGGATCAGCAGATAAATGCCGAGCAGCCGCACGAGGAAGCTCCCGCGGCGGCGGGTGCGGTGATAGGTCCAGCGGTAGCCGCCGGGATTGTCGTTCTCGTCCTGCTGATCGTCGTCAGCAGAGCGGTAGGTATACCAGGTCTGCCAGCTGCCGTTCTGGTTCGTCTGCTGCCAATTGTCTGACTGGCCCTGCGAACCCCAGAAGCCGAAGGGATCGGAGAACGGGTCATACTCCTGCTGGCCGGACTGGCTATACTGCTGTCTGGCCTGCTGCTGGGCTTGCTGCTGCGCCTGCTGCTGCCGGTAGGCCTGCGGATTCTTGATCGCGTCATAGGCCGCGTTGATCTCGTTCATTTTCTGCGCAGCCGTCTTGTCGCCGGGATTCAGATCGGGATGGTATTGCTTTGCCAGCCTGCGGTACGCCTGCCGGATCTCGTCCTCCGATGCGTTCGGAGACACGCCCAGCACCTGATACGGATCTGTTCCCATGCAGCTCACTTCCTCTTTGTTTCGATTACGCTGATTATAGCGCCTTTATGCGCAGGATTTGTGAAGCATTTATAAACGATATGCAAAAAAATTGCGGACTTCACAAAAATGCAGGATTTTCGCAGTCTGTCCGCCGCAGAAATCAAAAAAATCCCGGCCGTCCGCACAATGTGAACTGCACCCCATTTGTTAGACAGTATGATATACTATCTAACAAGTGGGGTGT
>OOIG01002703.1_pt1 | contig 11563 bp, 5 predicted proteins | sample 1692091 | NCBI WGS metagenome assembly OOIG01 (sample SAMN06348188, study PRJEB24527) | human gut metagenome | biome: human gut; feature: ankylosing spondylitis patient; material: feces | host: Homo sapiens | place: China | collected 2015-10
CTCACTGGCATCCACACCAATCACGTTCAAGCCAAGGCATTCGTAATCGTGCATCACGTTCTTAAACTCGTTCTTGCGAAGCATACCGTGGTCAACGAAAATACAAGTCAGATTCTTGCCAATAGCCCTGTTCAGCAAAACGGCGGCTACAGAAGAGTCAACTCCTCCGCTTAATCCCAGTACAACCTTGTCATCACCCAGCTGAGCTTTCAATTCGGCAACCGTGCTCTCGATGAATGACGCCGGACTCCAGTCCTGTTTACAGCCACATACATCGACAACGAAATTGCGAAGCATCTGCGTACCGTCTTCACTGTGGAAAACTTCCGGATGGAACTGTACTCCCCATACCTGTTCGCCCTCTACCTGATAGGCGGCAATAGCCACTTTGTCTGTCGATGCAATGGTTTTAAAATTCTCAGGGATAGCAGTAATGGTATCACCGTGGCTCATCCATACCTGCGTACCCTCTCTCACACCTTTGAACAAAACATTGTCCTTGCAGAAAGAAGTCAGGTGAGCACGTCCATACTCACGGGTACCTGCCGGTTCTACTTTGCCACCATTGGTATACGCCATAAACTGTGCACCATAGCAGATGCCCAAGATGGGGTATTTACCTCTGATTTCGCTCAAATCGACCTTGAACGCACTTTCGTCATATACGGAGAAGGGGCTTCCCGACAGAATCACTCCCTTGACGGTTTCATCGCCTTTGGGAAACTTGTTATAGGGGACAATCTCGCAATACGTATCCAACTCGCGCACCCGGCGACCGATAAGCTGCGTGGTCTGTGAGCCGAAGTCCAAAATGATAATCTTCTGTTGCATAATCTATTGATATAATGATCTTGATGTTCGATGATAGAATGTGGGTCCGCCGGGGGCGGTGTCTCTTAGGAGAGCACCGTGAGGCGGGCAAACTTCAGCAGGAGTTTTTTCACGCCTACGTTGACGAACTCCACCGTGGCCTTGGCGTCATCGCCGGACCCCGTGAGTGCCACGACCTGGCCTCGTCCGAAGCGCGGGTGCTCCACCTGCGATCCTACGTGGATCGATCCTGAGGCCGAGGAGGCGCCTTGCGGACGAGAGACGGGCTGCGCACGCCCGCCGCTGGTCAGTGCGGAGTCGAGGCGCCGCCAGTTGCCACCCTCGCGCAGAAGTTGCTGGCGCGTGCGCGGCGAGAGCGGATCGACGGCAGGCTCGGGTCGGCGCGGCTGCGTGATCTTCGGTTGCGGTTCGGCACGAAACTGCGAGGCGACGGGCTTGCTGTTCTGCCACCGCGACGACTGCTGTGACCGGAAGTTGTCGTCCCAGGACCTGTTGCCCGTAGAGGATCGGCGGAAGTTGTCGCCCCCCTGCGACTGGCGGAAGCCGCCCGAGGAGGCAGGACTGTCGCCCTGCTGCGTCAGATAGTGCGGGTCGATGTCGTTGATGAAGCGGCTCGGACTGTCAAACTGCATGGATCCGAAGCGGAAGCGGTTTTGGGCGTTGGTGATGATGCAGCGGCGTTCGGCGCGCGTGATGGCAACGTAGAGCAGGCGCCGCTCCTCCTCCAGTCCGCGTCCCGTGTCGGAGGCCATGGGAGAGGGAAAAATGTTCTCCTCCAGTCCGACGACGAAGACGTTGGCAAATTCCAGGCCCTTGGAGGCGTGCAGGGTCAGGATCTGCACCTGTTCCGAGCGGGCGCGGATGAGTTCCGCCTCATGTTGCAGGCCCAGCTGCTGCACAAGGGCCTCCCACTGGCCGCAGTCCTGCCATGCACGGCAAAGCTGCTTCCAGGCCGTACCCTGCCAGAGCGGGGCGGGCAGGCGGCTGTGTCCGGAAAGGCGGGCCTGCAGGGCCTGGGGATCGGGCAGGGGCGCGTCCTGGGCCAGATCAAGCGCCTGTTCCAGCAGGGGCAGCAGGTCGTCGCTCTCGGCGTCGTCGCTGACAGGGACAGGGGCCTCGCCCTGGCCGCGGGCGATGGCCAGACGCAGCACGGCGGCGCAAAGGGGATCTTGCCAGCAGTCCTCCTGCGCGGGCGCGGCGCAGGGGATGCCCTCCTGCTCCAGCGCGCGGCGGATGACCGGTATCTGGGCCTTGAGGCGCACCAGCACGGCCACGTCGCCCGGAGAAAGGGTCCCGGCCAGCTCGTCTTCCTGCGCGATCTGGTCCATGAGCGTATGGGCCGTGGCCCCCAGCAGCTGACGGATGCGGCCCGCGATCCAGCGGGCCTCGGCCTGCTGGTCGGGGGCGGAGAAAAGATGCAGGCGGGCCTGCTCCCGGCGCATGGCTTGCAGGGCGCCGCAGTGCCCGCGGCCCTGCAGCAGGCTCTGGGCCATGTCCAGCACGCCCTGGCTGGCGCGGTAGCTCTGGCCCAGACGGCAGACGCGCAGGGAGGGCCAGAGGGCGCGCAGGCTGTCCTCGCTCTGGCCGCTGGCGCCACGGAAGCCGTAGATGGCCTGGTCAGGGTCGCCGATGCCGAAAAAGCCGTTGCCGTCCTCGGGCAACAGGGCGCGGATCAGGCGCAGCTGCACCGGGGAAAGGTCCTGCACCTCGTCCACCAGCACATGCCGCCAGGGCAGGGCCGAAGCCCGGCGGGAGGGTGCAGGAACAGGGGCGGGGGCTGCCGTGGCGGCCACCATGCCCAGCAGGGACATCTGGCGCGGCACGGCGTGGCCTTTGTGCGGGGCTTCATGATGTTCGGGCGTCGTGTCCGGCCCGGCGGAAGTCGTGGGAGAGGGGGCAGGCGTCTGGGCCGGATGGTGCCGTTCCGTCACGGCGGCAGCCAGCAGGGCCCGGCAGGCGGGCGGCAGCAGGCTATGCTCCAGATCGGGCCGGATGTCCTCGCCCTGACGGGCGCGCAGATGGAAAAGGAAGAATTCCAGCAGGTCGGCGTAGTCCAGCAGCGGGCTCTGGCTGCGCACGGTACGGGCGGCCTGCCAGTCGGCCACGGCGGCGCGCAGGTCGTCGGGGAGCTCGTCGGCGGACAGCCCCTGTTCACGAGACCACTGCAAACGCTCCCAAAGGCGACGCAGGGCCTTGCGTTCTTCGCGGCTCTCCGGGTGCCCGGCATCCACGAACAGGGCTTTGGCTGCGTCTTCGGGCAGGAGCAGCGCCGAGGGCAGCTCGCGCTGCACCACGCTCCAGGCCAGGGCATGCAGGGTATCGCAGCGGGGCAGGGCCGCGGGGACAGCGCCGTCCCCGGCCGGGGCCTGCAGGCGTTGCCGCATCTCCTGCGCGGCGCGTCGGGTGAAGGTCACGGCCAGCAGCTGCGAGGCCGGTACGTCATGGGCCAGCAGATATTGCAGACGGCCCACCAGCACGCGCGTCTTGCCCGCGCCGGGCCCGGCCAGCACCAGCACGGGCGTGCCCGTCTCCAGCCCGGCGGTCAGGGCCTCGGCCTGTGCCGGGGAAAAGCCGCCCAGCGTGCGCCCGTCGGGCGTGGCGGGCTCGGGTTCGCTTTCGGCAGGCGCGGCGCTGTCCTTCTTGCGGCGCACCCGGATGGCCGCCACCGTGGCGGCGGTCTCCTGCTCCGGGGCCTGCGGGGCGGGTTCCGCCACCTTTTTGGGCCGTCCGCGCTTGCGGGGCGCGGCACCGTCCAGCAGGCTGCGGCTGCGGGTCGCCCCCTGCCATTCCGCGGCTTCTTCGGGGCTGAAGACGCGCACCACGCCGTATTCGCCGTCATAGCCGCCCTTGCGGATGACCTGGCCCCGGCGCATGCGGGCCACGGCCTCGCCCAGCGGCTCCCAGTGGCGGCGCACCTGCTCCTCGTCCATGCGGCAGAGGATGTCCAGATCGGGCCCCAGATCGCGCAGCAGGGCCGCGTACCTGTCCTGCACCTTGCGCGAGCCGCTGCCCACGCCCAGGATCTCGCCCACCAGTTCGGGCAGGGGGATCAGGGGCCGGGCCTCCGGCTCATGGAGCAGGCTGGCGGGCGTTTCGCGGTCGGCCAGCTCGCAGACGCGGTGCAGCACGCCGATGGTCAGGGGCTTGCCGCAGACCGGGCAGATGTTGTCCAGGGCCAGGGCTTCGCGCGGTTCCAGCACCACGCCGCAGGCCCGGTGGCCGTCCAGATGGTATTTGCCCTCTTCGGGGTAGAATTCCATGGTGCCCAGGAAGCGGCAGTCCTGGGGCTGCTGTTCGGGCGGCAGGCGACGGGCCGCGGCCCGCAGGGCGGCGAAGATGCCGTCATAGGAGGGCGCGCCCGCAAAGAAGTTGGCCTCGCGGCCCAGATTGGCCCCGGAGTGGGCGTCGGAATTGGAGATGAGCGCGTAACCGTCCAGCTGGCTGACCATGCGGTTCATGCCCGGGTCCGAGGAAAGGCCCGTCTCCAGCGCGAAGATGTGGGAGGAAAGGTCGTCGAAGCAGTCCTCCAGCCGGTCGAAACCGGACTTGGAGCCGAACAGGGCGAACCACGGCGTCCAGACATGGGCCGGGATGAGCACGGCCTCGGGGCAGACATCCAGCGTCATCTCAAGCAGGTCGCGGGAGTCCAGGCCCAGGATGGGACGGCCGTCGGAATGCAGGTTGCCCACCAGCTCCAGCCGCTGCGAAAGGCGGTCGGCATCGTCCAGCGTGGGCACGAAGATCAGGTTGTGGACTTTGCGCACCTTGCCCTGACGCTTGTAGATGGAGCTGATCTCGGTCTGGAGCAGGAAGAGCGGCCCGTCGGCATCCGGCGGTGTCTTCCCCTGCAAAAAGTCCAGCTCCTCCGCCGGGCCGGACAGGCGGTACAGGCCGCTGGCCTCGTCGCGCACCAGCTGCTGGCGCAGCTCGTCCCGCCATTGCGGGTGGGTGAAATCGCCGGTGCCCAGCACGTTGATGCCCTTGCAGCGGGCCCAGGCAGCCAGATGCCGGGGCGAGAGCTGTTTGCTGGTGGCGCGGGAAAAGCGGGAATGGATGTGCAGGTCGGCGATGAAATTCATGGACAGGCTCCGCGATGTCAGGATGAGGAAACCGATATTGTTATGGAAAGCCGGTCGCAAGGCAAGGGCGGTGCATTCCCGCGACCGCGCCTGTCACCTGCGGTGAGAGGCTCGGACCGTCTTTGGGGGATGCAGGCACTTCCGGGTGGCTGCATTGCGACACCGGGCCGCTGGCCGTCGTGGCTCCCTGTTTTCAGGGATGGGAGGGCGCTATCTTTTTTCCTCATGGCCCGCGCCCAGCCAGGGGCAGAAGGCAAGGGCCCCGCGGCTCCAGCACTGTCCGTCGTGCAGGGGCAGGGGAGCTTCCAGCCGGCATTGGGCGGCAGCGTCCTTGCGCGCCAGCACCAGCACCCGTTTGGCGGCTTCTCCGGCGCGGGGGCAGAGGGGCAGGATGCGGCGGCAGCCCAGACGCTCCCGCTCCAGTGTGGAGAGCAGGCGGGACAGGTCCTCCGCCGGGAAGATGCAGCAGAACAGACCGTGATGGCGCAGCAGGCGCCGGGCCGCATGGCAGAACACGGCCAGCGGATCAGACACGCCATTGGGGCCGGGCCGCCGCTGGCGGGCGTGTGGGCCGTCGTGCAGAGAGGCGGGGCCGCGCAGGGCGGCGTCGCGCCGGACACTGGCCGAGGGTCGGCCGCTGCCCGTCAGCGCATAGGGCGGGTTGGCCAGGACGAGATGGAAGGCATTTTCGCCGCAGTCCCGCAAAAAATGCGTGTCGGCAAGGTCGCCCTGCCGGAAGCGGCACACATCTTCCAGCCCCAGAAGGCGGGCGTTTGCCGTGGCCGCAGCGCACAAGGCCGTATCCTGCTCCAGCCCCAGAGCGTGCAGGTGAGGGGCGTTGTGTCCTCCGCGGCCTTCTCCCGTCGGCTGTCCGCCAGCGGCAGCGGAGGGTGCTTCTGAAGGCTGCGTGCAGGGGCATTGGCGGGGCAGCGCGTCTGCCTGATGGCAGTGCTCCGGCATCTCCGCCGTGCCGGACGAGAGATACAGGCACAGGCCCAGCAGAGCCGCACCGCAGCCGCTGCCAAGCTCCGCCACCTTCCGGGGGGCCGTTCCCGGCAGGGAGGCAAGGCTTTCCGCCGCGAAGGCCGCCAGCAGCAGGGCGTCCGCGCCGAAACGGTAGCTGTCCTGCGGCTGGTGCAGGCCCCGGGGGAAGAGGGCACGGGCGGTCGTGATGGCGGTATCGTTCATGGGCGTACGGTGGTGATGGCGGCTTGCTGGAGGGGAGGAGGGCGCTGTGGCGATGCCGCGGTTCGTCCTGTTGCAACGGACATGGCGTTCGCGGGCTGCCTTCCGGTGACTTTCCGCGAAACATGGAAAAGCTTCCCCACCTGAAAGGGCGGTTACATGAAAAAACAGGGCCATGCCTGCGGCATGGCCCTGTGATGCTTTACGGTTGCGCGGGAGACAGTACCGGAAAACGTGCCGGAGCCATTTCCTTTGGGCACAGACGGTATCCCCGTGGGCAATACCGTTTGTCTTTTGTCTTTCCTGTGTGCGGGTTTTGGGGAAGAAGGGGGTACGGAGGGAACCCCTTTTTGCCGCCAGCAGCGACCGAAGGCGGCCGCAGGCCGTGCCCGTTGGCGCATAGGCGCCTTACGGGCATCGATAGCAAGGATTAAGGGGCTCCCTCCCCCGTTTTTCCGTTTATTTTGATATGTTACAGCAGGGCGCCGTCCCAGTTGAACAGGCCCTGGCGCCGCATCTCGGGCAGGCTGGAGGGCGGGTTCTCTTCCAGACGGGCGAAGAAGCTGTAGCCTGCCTGCTGGAGCTCCTGCCGCTTGGCGGTGAGATCCAGGGGCCAGCCGGGATAGAGCCAGACATTGCCGCCGTACTGGCGGGCCCAGAAGACCTCGCCCTTGGGGCTCATGAACGGCTCGTTGGGCTTGATGCCCAGCAGGCCGAAGCGGCTGATGCCCACGGGCCAGAAGCCGCCCAGCACCATGCCCAGCGGCAGCGGGCTCTGGCGGGGCAGGGCCAGGATATCGTCGGCGGGCAGTTCGGGGCTGATGTACGCGCCCTTGAAGCCCATGTCGGCCAGCACGCCCAGCGCGGCGGCATTGGCCACGTTGCAGAAGGGCCCGGCCAGCAGGTCGAGGGCATCGCTGTGCTTGGGATCCTCGGGCCCGTCGTTCATGCGGGCCAGCAGTTCCGCCGGGAACAGGTCACGCTGCCAGGGGGCGTTGCAGACGAAGTGGCGCGCGCCTTCGCGGGTCAAGTGGGCCAGACGGCGGCGGATGGCCTCTTCTTCTTCGGGCCAGATGACGGGCGGCAGCCACCAGCAGATGCGCGGAGCGATGGTACGCGAGATCTCGGCCGTGCGCGGCGAGAGCCACAGGCCGGTGTTCTGGCTGCGGCAGCCGCGGGTCTCGCGGCCCTGCGGCATGCTGGCGCGCACCACCATCTCGGGCCGGGGCGCGGGCCTGACGGGCCGGGGCAGACGGGGCTCGCTCTCCACGGCCTTGCTGGGCCGGGTGGGCATGCGGTCGAGCCGGGCCTGCCACTCCCTGAGGATCTGCATCAGCTCGGGCTCGCGGCGGTCGATGAGGAAGACCGGCGTGCCCGCCTTGGGCGTCTTGTGCTTGGGCAGGCGCAGCATCAGGGTGCCCGCCTTGGGCGTGCGGCGCGTCACGGGCAGGGTGGCGTGCCAGCGTTCGTCTTCCACGCCCACGCGCAGATAGTCCTGCGGCAGCAGCTCGAAATGGGGCTTGAGCAGCACCTGGCCTTCGGGCGTCACATTGATCTTGCCCGCCAGCAGGCCGGAGCTGGTCTGCCCCGACGGGTCGGTGGGGATGAGGTTGTCCTTGTGCGGCAGGAAGCGGGCACGGCTGCCGGGACGGCCCAGCGCCATCTCAAGGATGGCCTCGGCGTCCTTGCGGGCCTGCGGGTCGCCGGGATTGTCGCGCAGCATGCGATAGGCCGTGACCACGTGATAGACGTAGTGCGGGCCCTTCTTGCGGCCTTCGATCTTCCACGAGACCAGATGCGGGATGTGCAGCAGGGTCTTGGCCAGCACGTCCAGCGAAAGGTCCAGACAGGAGAAGAAACGGCCGTCGCGCCCCTTGCCGGGGTTGCTGCGCTGGGGCCGGGGACGGCGCATGTCGCGGCCGCCGTCACGACCGTTGCGGCCCTGTTCGCGGGCCTGCTGTTCGGCCTGTTTGGCCCGGAACATGCCGCGGACGGCGACCAGCCGCCTGCCGAACGCCTGTATGCGGGCTTCCGCCTGTACGCCCGCAGTCTGGATGACGTGACGCCCCTGCGGGACTTTTTCCAGCAGCAGGGCATCACCGTCCATACCGAGGCCGAGGCCATCGATCAGGTCAAGCGCCTTTCCACGTCCCTGGACATCATTTTCCTGCTCATCGGCGGCGCCGCTGCCGCGGGCTTCACGGCCTCCACGACCAGCAGCACCCTGGCCGCCGTCCGGCGCAAGCAGCGGCTCCTCGGCCTGCTCCGTCTGGGAGGTTTTTCCACGCTGGAGCTTTTGCTGTTCCCCCTGTTGCAGGCCCTGCTCACGGCCGTGCTGGGCACGGGACTGGCGCTGGGCCTCTACGCGGCTGCCCAGGGCGTGGTCAACCGCATCTTTGCCGCCGGTCTCGGCGATATGGAGCATGTCTGCCGCCTGTTGCCGGAACATGCCGTCGTGACCCTGGTACTGGTCTGCCTGCTCTCCCTGCTGGCAGCCCTGCTGCCGTCCCTGCGCGGTGCGCGTACCGAACCTTCGGAGGTCATCCGTGAGATCTAGGCTGTTCTCTTCGCTCCTCTTCCTCCTGCTGCTGGCGGCCCTGCCGGCAGCGCCCGCCGACGCCGCCCTGGCCAAACGGGGCGGTGAGGTCTCCACGGCCGATGCCTGCAACCCGCACCCGGACAAGGACGATATCGTCCTGCCCATGCCCGGCGGGCTGAGCATGGCCTTCCGTCTGGTGGCCGTTCCCAGCAAAGGCCTGCTCTGGGACATGTCCGCCCGGCCCGGCCGCGATGATGCCGCCAACAGCGACCGTGCCTTTTACGACCGCCGCTACCGGGCCTTCCTCTCCGCGCCCTTCTCCCGGGCCGACCTGCCCGCCCAGTGGCGTGCCCAGGCCCCGGCAGGCGACTACTTTTTCTATCTGGTGGCCAAATATGAAGTGAGCCGCCTGCAATGGCAGAGCATCATGGGCAACGGTTCGGGAGAGCCTGTGGCGGATGCAGCCCGGCCTGTGACGGACATCAGCTGGTATGAGGCCGTGGAGTTTACCCGCCGCTACACGGAGTGGCTGCTGCAGAATGCCGCCGATGCCCTGCCCCATTACGCCGGGGACAGCCGTAACGTGGGCTTTGTGCGCCTGCCCACGGAAACCGAATGGGAGTACGCGGCCCGCGGCGGTCAGACGGCCGGGCCCGAGCAACTGATGGAAAAGGATTTCTTTGCCCTGCCTACGGGCGCTCCTCTGGCCGATTATGCGGTCTACCGTCCCGAAGGCGCGGCCCGTATCGCCGAAGACTGTGCCCGTATCGGCTCGCGCAAAGCCAACCCGCTGGGCCTGTACGATACGGCGGGCAATGCGGCCGAAATGGCGCTGGACATGTTCCGCTTCTCCGTGGGCGGCCGCCTGCACGGCTCCGCCGGCGGTTTTGTCCGCAAGGGCGGCTCCTTCCTTTCCGGCGAGGCGGAGATCATGCCCGGTCGTCGTGAGGAAAGCGCCTTCTTTCTGGCGGATGGCCCCGCACACGCCCGTGACCTGGGCTTCCGCCCGGTCATTTCCGGCATCAACACCCCGGGCGGCGACCGGCCTTCGGCCCTGCAACAGGCCTGGAACGCCGCGGGCCAGAGCAATCCCCTGGCCCGTGATGCCAGCCGCAATCCCCTGGAAGAGCTGGACAGGCTCCTTGCCGCCGCACCTGACGACAACAGCCGCAAAAACCTGCTGACCCTGCGCGAGGCCATCAAGGAAAACAACATCCTGCAGGAACAGCAGCAACAGCTGGAGATGCAGTCCACCCTGCGCACGGCCGTCTACATGCTGGAGACCATCCGCAACTACGCCAGCCGCCGCAATTCCCTGCAAAGCCAGTACGACAGCATGAAGCGGGACAGCCGGACCGCCAAGGGCGAGACCCTTGCCGCCCTGCGCCGGATCATGAAAACGGCCGAACAGGGGCTGGAGCAGCTCCAGACAGGCATCGACCGCTCCCTGTCCTTCTACCGGACCCGTGTGGAAGAGGCCGCCCGCCTGGACAAGAACGATTTCGAGCGGGCGCTTGCCAGCCTGCTCAAGGATTACGCGGGGGAAGACCTGTTCAACGAGAACATGCGCCGCAATGCGGAGCTGCTGCGCCGTCATGTCCAGAGCGCACGGGCAGGCAGGCTCCCCGCAGACAAAGCCATGCTGCAGGAGATCCTGCAGGCACGCACCGGCAAATAAGCCCAGGCACTGTGCCTGGTCACATTCACGCCGCCATCGCGGCAAGCAACAGAGGAGATGAGCCAATGAACGACAAATTGCGCCTCGGCTGGATCGGCACCGGTGTCATGGGTCACGCCATGGCCGGGCATCTGCTGGCTTCCGGCTATCCGCTGACTGTTTACAACCGCACCAAAGCCCGCGCTGAAGGGCTGCTGGCCTGCGGTGCCCGCTGGGCCGACACGCCTCAGGAAGTGGCCCGGAACTCCGATGTCGTCTTCTCCATCGTGGGCTATCCGCGTGACGTGGAAGAAGTGATGCTGGGCGAGCAAGGCGCGCTGTCCGGCCTGGCCGAAGGCGGCATCCTCTGCGATATGACCACCTCCAGCCCCGAACTGGCCCGGCGCATCGCCGAAGCCGCTGCCGCCAAGGGCTGCATCAGTCTGGATGCGCCTGTCACGGGCGGTGACATCGGTGCGCGTGAAGCACGCCTGTCCATCTTTGTGGGCGGCGACAAGGAAGCCTTCGAGCGCGTGCGTCCCTGCTTCGAAGTCATGGGCAAGACCATCCTGCACTGCGGTGATTCCGGCAGCGGCCAAAAGGCCAAGCTGGCCAATCAGGTAGCCATCGCCGGGGTCATGTTCAGTGTTTGCGAATCCATGCTCTTTGCGCAGGAAGCCGGTCTGGACGTGAAGCAGTGGCTGGAGCTGGTGGTTCCCGGCGGTGCGGGCAGTGTGGCCATGGGGACCCTGGGCCGCCGCCTGCTGGGATGTGACTACGCCCCCGGTTTCTTCGTGGACCATTTCGTCAAGGACCTGGGTCTCTGCCTGGAGGAATGCAAGCGCATGGGCCTGGTACTGCCCGGCCTTGCGCTGTCCGAACAGATCTACCGCATGGCCCAGGCCAAGGGCCACGGCAAGGACGGGACGCAGGTCCTGCTGCAGGTGCTTGCCGAGCTCTCCGGCAAACAGTGGCGGGCCCACGCCTAGACGGTTGCAGAGGATACGCGGGGGAAGGCCTGCCTTCCCCTGTTTCCGCTTTTCCCCATGACTTCCCTGAAACAGCGGACATGCCCGGTTTTAGGAAAGAGGAACGAGCCCGGCCTGATCGCCCTGCTGCCGACAAAGTGGATTCGGGAGCTCCGGCATATTTTTTTGGGGGCAGCTGATGTTTTTTGTTGACATCATCAGGGAAGGCGCGTAGAAGATTTTTCTTGTGTCGGGATGTAGCGCAGTCTGGGAGCGCACTTGAATGGGGTTCAAGGGGTCGAAG
>OOIG01002707.1_pt1 | contig 11554 bp, 8 predicted proteins | sample 1692091 | NCBI WGS metagenome assembly OOIG01 (sample SAMN06348188, study PRJEB24527) | human gut metagenome | biome: human gut; feature: ankylosing spondylitis patient; material: feces | host: Homo sapiens | place: China | collected 2015-10
GAAGACCGCGAACGCTTCCAGAAGCTCATCAATCAGCTCGGTCTGCTGCAGCCGCCCAACCGTATTGCGCACACGGAAGAAGAAGCGCTTGCCAAGGCCGAAGAAATCGGTTACCCGATTGTCGTTCGTCCGAGCTACGTTCTCGGCGGCCGTGCGATGGAAATCGTGCATACGCCCGAGCGCCTCGTCAAATACATGCGCGAGGCTGTGAAGGTAAGCCCGGAAGAACCGGTGCTCCTCGACCGGTTCCTCGACGATGCGGTTGAAATGGACGTTGATGCGGTCTGCGACGGAGACGTCGTAGCTGTTGCCGGCGTCATGGAGCATATTGAACAAGCCGGCGTGCACTCCGGCGATTCGGCCTGCTCGCTGCCGCCCTACAGTCTGGCGCCGTCGCTCGTTGCGGAAATTCGCCGCGAAACCCGCGAACTCGCCAAGGCGCTCAAAGTGGTCGGCCTCATGAACGTGCAGTTTGCCGTTAAGAATGCCCACACCGAAGAACCTGTGGTGTACGTGCTGGAAGTGAATCCCCGCGCTTCGCGTACCGTGCCGATCGTCAGCAAGGTGACCGGCATGCCGCTGGCCCGGATCGCCACCTATCTGATGCTCGGCCATTCGCTTTCGGAATACAAGGACATTCTCAAGCCGCATCCGCAGACCTACTTCGGCGTGAAGGAGGCGGTCTTCCCCTTCAACATGTTCCCGGAGGTCGACCCGGTGCTCGGCCCTGAGATGCGCGCAACCGGCGAAGTGATGGGGCTGGCGCCGACCTTCGGCATGGCCTACTTCAAGGCGCAGCAGGCGGCCGGTTCGCGGCTGCCGCTCAAGGGAACGGTGCTGGTTTCGGTTTCGGAGCGTGAGCGCAAGTATCTGCTGCCGATCGTCCGGACGCTGCACGAGCTCGGCTTCAAGCTGGTCGCGACGGAAGGGACCGCGAAGTTCCTCGCTGAGAACGGCATTCCGCACTCGGAGGTCAAGAAGCTCAACGAAGGGCGGCCGAACGTCGCCGATCTGATCAAGAACCGCGAGGTCGCGCTGATCATCAATACGCCGATCGGGCGGCTGGGCAAGATCGACGACAGCTGCATCCGCATGCTGGCGATTCAGTACAAGATCCCGTACATGACGACGATCGCGGCGGCGAAGGCATCCGCGGCCGGCATCCGCGAAGCGCTTCACGGTGATTCGTCGCCGAAGTCGCTGCAGGAGTATCAGTCCGGCCGGTAAGCTCCGGCGCAACCACACCTCCCGGGAAGAGCCAACTCCTCCCGGGAGTGAAAGACGGGAAAAATGACAGGTTGGCTCATTGCGATTCTGCTGCTGGTGCTGCTCCCCCTCGGGGGAGTGGCCCTGCATTTTTTTCACCGTTCGAAGGCACTTTCGCGCAAGCTCGATGAATCCAACGAGCGGCGGCGCGAAATCACCAACTTTCTGATGCGGTTCTCCACCGGATTGCAGGGGGACGAGGGGGTGGCGGGAGCCATGCATGCGGCAGCCCGCCATGTCAGCGAACAGACCGATGCCGAAGCGGTCGCCATCTATGAACTGGCGGACGACGAGCTGCGCGCCGTCGGCGTCTGCGGCACCTATCCGCTGATTCACAGCACAAACAAGCTGCTGTTCACCCGTCAGCACCATCTTTTCGAGGCGCTGCGCCGGGAGCGGATCGCGCCGGGGCAGGGCTTTCTCGGCGGAATCATCCTCTCGCGCCAGCCGGAACTGGTTCCCGACGCTTCGGCGGACGAGCGGTTCAGTGAATATCCGGACAACGCTCATCTCGGCAGCGTCATGGCGATTCCGCTGCTGCGTGACGGAATGATGGTCGGCGCGGTCTGTGCCGCGACCAACCGGCTTCAGCCGGGCCGTCCTTTTTCCGAGCAGCAGTTCAGCCGGTTGAAGCTGCTTTCCGGGCAGGTGCTGATGGTGCAGAATCTGGTTCAGGTGTACAGTGAAATCAGCCGCAGGGAGCGGATCGATCAGGAGCTGGAATTCGCCCGTCACCTTCAGCTTTCGCTGCTGCCGCATGCGTTTCCGTCGTGGGATCAGTTCTCCATCGACGCCTACACCCGGTCGGCAAAGGAGGTGAACGGCGACTTCTACGACTTCGTGGAGATCGACGAAAACCGGCTTCTGGTGATCATCGGCGACGCCTGCGGCAAGGGAATTCCCGCCTGCATGCTCACCGCCATGGCCCGCAGCTTCGCCCGGAGTCTTGCGGACAACTTCACCACGCTCAGCGACTTTCTCAAGGAGGTCAACAGCAAGCTTCACCGCGACACCGACGCCGACCGCTTCATCACGCTCGGGTGCTGCCTGCTGGACCGGAGCAACTCGCTCATCGAATTCGGCCGGGCCGGGCACACCGATCTTATCTCCTATATTCACGGCCATATCCGGACGGTTTCGCCGGACGGAACCGCACTCGGCATTCTCCCCGATGAGTTCGCCACGTTTGACACGTTCTGCATGAGTTTTGAACCGGGAACGACGCTGATGATGTATTCCGACGGACTCTCGGAAGCGCTGAACCGGGATTCCGAAGAGTTCGGGGTGCGGCGTCTCACCGAAGTTTTCCGCCGCTCCTGCGAGCTCGGCGGCACCTCCCAGGCGATGATGCACCGCATTCTCGACGAGGTCGCCTCGTTCGAAGCGGAACAGAACGACGATCAGACCATCGTACTGATCCGTCACACCGGGAAAGCATAGGGTTTCCTGAATAAAAATCCGCTTTTTTTCCCATCCCTCTCTTGCCGGAGCGGGAAACCGCGTTATATTAACTAATTATGCTTCATTCAACGGTCCGCGCCGGACGGGAAACCGCCGCGGAGATTTCAGCGTACAGGGAAGGGAATATCATGGCCATCGAGTTATCCTACATTATCATCACCCCTTACAGTCTGCTCAAATCGCGCACCGGCGGCATCATCGCCCGTCTGATGTCGCGGACGGATCTGGAATTCATCGGCGCTCAGATGCTCTCCTTCACCCGGGAGATGGCGGAGAAGTACGCGCGCAGTCTGGAGGACGCCGCCAGCCACATTTCATCCGAAAGCGGCAAACTGCTGGCCAACTATGTTCTGGAAAACTTCCCGCCCCGCGAAGACGGCAGCAGAGAGCGGGCGCTGATGCTGCTCTTCCGCGGCGAGGACGCCTGCCGGAAACTCTCCGAAATCACCGGCCGGCTCTCCCCCTATTCGCCGCGCAACCCGGGGGCCGGCGAGACGCTCCGCGACACCTATGCCGACCTGGTCAAGGACAAGGAGAACCCTTCGGTGGTGCGTTACTTCGAGCCGGCGGTCCTCACGCCGCCGAACATGAAGGAAGCGCTCGTCAAGCTCCGGATGTTCGCCGATTTCGCCGCAGCCTCACCGAATCTCATCGACAATGCCCTCGGATCCGCGCCCGGAGATGAACGCACGCTGGTCATCATCAAACCGGACAACTGGCGCTGCCCCTCCAGCCGGCCGGGAAACATCATCGACATGCTCAGCCGCACCGGGCTGCGGATCGTCGGCTGCAAGGTTCACCGCATGAGCGTCAACGACGCGCTCGAATTCTACGGCCCGGTCCAGAATGCGCTCCGCACCAAGCTCGCGCCCAAAATCGCGGAGCGTGCACGCCATCTGCTCGAAGAGAACTTCGAGGTGAAACTGCCCGAATCTTCGCTTCCGGAGCTGGTCGAATCGGTTGGAATTCCCTATGCGGACGACCAGTTCTCGCAGCTGATCGAATTCATGTCCGGCAAGCGTCCGGAAAACTGCAACGAAATCGAACGCCAGCAGCAGAACAGCCAGGCGAAGTGTCTCGTTCTGATCTACGAAGGGCCCGACGCCATCAGCAAGATCCGTTCGGTTCTCGGGCCGACCGACCCCTCGAAGGCGCCCGGAGGAACGGTCCGCCGGGATTTCGGCAGCAACGTCATGGTGAATACCGCCCACGCCTCCGATTCGCCGGAGAGCGTGGAACGGGAGATGAAGATCATCCGCATCCATCAGAATTCGCTCTCGGCCCGCATCTACGAATTCCTGGCGGAATCCAGCATCGACCGTTGAGCCGAAGAGGTCCGGGAGAAGGAGCACGCCATGCCGATCCGCGATCAGCAGAAAATCCGCCGGGCGGCCGTTGCCGGCCGCTTCTATGAAGGGGAGGCGCTGGATCTGCGCAGGAGAATGGCGGAGACCGAAGCGCAGCTGCCGCCCGTCTCCGGGAGGAAAGACGCGACGGTGCGCGGCTGCATCCTGCCGCACGCCGGTTATCTCTTCTCGCTCGGCGTGGCGATGGAGACGATGCGGGAAGCGCGGCAGGGCAAATATCGCAATGTGGTTCTGCTCGGTCCCTCCCACTATATCGGGTTTCACGGGGTGGCGGGGTCGACTTTCACCTCGTGGCGGACGCCGTTCGGCGACCTCTCCACCGCGCTTTCGTTGCAGGATAAACTCGAACAGTCGGGCAATCCGCTCTTTCAGATCTCCGATGCGGCGCACGCGCAGGAGCATTCGCTGGAGGTGGAGTTTCCGCTGGTCCAGTATTTTCTCGGTTCGCCGGAAATCCTGCCGCTGGTGGTCGGCGGAATCGCGCCGGCCGACCTCGATCCGCTCGCGGAAATGTTCGCCGCCATCGATTCGCCGGAAACGCTCTGGGTCATCAGTTCGGACTTCACCCACTACGGGGAGAACTTCCGCTACGCGCCGTTCGGAGAGAGCGTGACGCCGGAAGAGCTCAATCGCCTGGACCGGGAGGCGGCGGAGCGGATCGCCGCCCGCGACCTCGACGGATTCCGCCGTTTTCTCGGGCGAACCGGAGCGACCATCTGCGGCGCGAATCCGATCGCGCTCTACCTTGCGCTGCTCGACCGGGTCGACCCGATGCGGAGGATCTCCGGAGAGATCGTCGCGATGGCCGACTCCGGCGAGGTGACCGGCGACTACTCCCACGTCGTGGACTACGCCGGAATCCTTTTCCGTTGACAACCCGCAACTTTGGAGGCCTCTCATGAAATCGTACCGCAAGGAGCTCTGTTTCAATCTGCCGTATCGCCGCGGCTTTCTCAACATCACCCCCGAGGTGGAGGCCGCGCTGAAGGAGTCGGGAATCCGCGAAGGGCTGGTGCTCTGCAACGCCATGCACATCACCGCATCGGTATTCATCAACGACGACGAATCGGGGCTTCACGCCGACTTCGAGCGGTGGCTGGAGCGCCTCGCGCCGGAGAAGCCCTACGATCAGTATGCCCACAACGGGTATGAGGACAATGCCGACGCGCACATGAAGCGGCAGATCATGGGGCGCGAAGTGGTGGTCGCCATCACAAACGGCAAACTGGATTTCGGCCCCTGGGAACAGATTTTCTACGGGGAATTCGACGGCAGACGCGCCAAGCGGGTGCTGATCAAGATCATCGGCGAATAGAGCCTGGCGTCACAGCCCCGCCCCCGTCAACTCCCGGAGCAGTTCCGCCTCCCCGGCCCAGAAGACCGCGCCCGCGTGACCGCAGTCGGGAAAATCCATGATCTCCTTCTCCGTCCCGCCGTAGGCGTTGAACGCCGCATAGACCGAGGAGGGCACGGCGGCGGGGTCGGAAAAACCGACCGTGAACCAGGCTTTGGCGTGAGAACGGCGCGCGAGCGAGACGCCGTCGAAGAGCGCGGCGCAGCGGTTCGCCTCCGGGGAGACCGGGTGAAAGCTCACCGCGCCGGGCCACGACGGGGCGCGCCCGATCAGAACGCCGAGCTGGTCGCATCCGGCGGGAGCGTTGAAGAGCCCGACGGTGACCGCGGGATCGAAGGCGGTTGCGGCCAGCGCCTGCAGTCCGCCCTGACTGCCGCCGTGGACGGCAAGATTCTTCCCATCCCACTCCGGCAGGCTCCTGAGGAATTCGAGCGAACGCAGCACCCGGAGAAACATATCGCGGAACGGCGACGCCTCCCCTTCCAGCACCGGACGGCGGGCGTAGTCGGCGAGCTCCCCTTTTTCGAGCTCCTGATAGTATTCAGGCGGTTGATTGTTTTCGATGCCGTGGGCGTTGACGTTCAGCGCAATCAGGCCGTGCGCAGCCCAGGTGAGCGGCTGAAAGGCGCTGCGCACCCCGGCGCCGTGGAAGAAGGCGTAGGCCGGGCAGCTCCGCGGCGCCGCATGCCGCGGCATCGCGAGGATCGCGGAGACCGGCTTCGCGCCGGCACAGGCGACCCGGAGATCGAAGCAGCGGACCCGGTCCGCGTACTCCGGCAGAACCGGCGCGATCTCCTCCATTTTCAGCACCTTCATCGGCACGGAACGAAGCAAAGCGAGCTGCCGCTGCCAGAACTCGTCGAATCCGGGCACATCAGGCAATCCGGCAATTTCGAGTGGAGAGACGCCGCCGCCGGCGGCGGCGGTGAGTTCGCCGAACTTCACTTCCAGCCGGACAAATCCCGGACGCTCCAGATCGGTCGTCACCTCCACCGGGGCGGAACGGGTGGGGAGCGGGAACTCCACCGGATCGTGAAACTCCCGCTCCATCCGGCACTTGAGTCCGATTCCGGAGACCGGTTTCCCATGCCGCAGAAGTGAAACGCCGAAAGTGATCGGTTCTCCCGGGGCCGTCACCGGAGAAGAGAGCGGGACGATGGAGAGGCGCTCTTCCGGCTCCGGAGCGGGGGCAAGTTTCCACTCCGGACAGAGAGCATCGTACAACGGTTGAGAATCGACTCTTATCATTTCAACTCCTCCATGAATGAATCGGCTCGAATGACGGAGCCGGACCGGAGATTCTTCGAAAAATTCTCCGATTTACCTTGATTTGTCCAATGCGGAGATATAATGTATCCTGAATGGGGAAAATTCAACCGGAGAATGTGATAAAAACCATGAAATCCGGCAGAAAAAAACTCTGGATTTCCGTCGCAGTGCTGTTTCTGCTGCTTCTGGCGGCTGCCGGCGCAATCGTCCTGTACTGTGCCGCGGAAGCGGCCGCGGAGGCGAAACTCCCCCCCGAAGAGCGGATCAAACGGAATTTCGACAACGCCTTCGATCCAACCCAGTCGACGCTGGGGCGGCTCGATCAGCTCCGCCGCAGTTTCCGCAGCGCACAGGAGGTGCCTGCCGAACGACGCAACGCGGTGATCATCGACGCAATCGCCGGTTCGATCGACCGGATGCTGCAGGACTTCTCCGCACTGCCGCCGGAAGAGAAACCCGACCGCGCCCGGCTGCTGCGCGAGGACGCCGAGAAGACGCTCGCCTACTTCCGCCGCCTGCCGCGGGAGCAGCAGCGGAAGGCGCTGGCGCTGCTGATGAGCAGCGAAGGGGGGCGCGCCTCTTTCGACCGTGCGATCAACACCGCGACCAACCGGCTCTCGCCGCAGGACCGGGAGCAGCTCGGACCCACTTTTAAAATCTGGAAGGAGATGCTGGAGGAACCATGAAGCAAAACCCGTTCACGTTGGTGGAACTCCTGATTACGATCGGAATTATCGCCCTTCTCGCGGGTCTGCTCATTCCTGCGGCGGGCCCGCCGCGCCGGTTGTCTCAGCAACCTCAAACAGATCGGAGCCGGGCTGGAAATGTATGGGCAGGCGAACCGCTTCTGCCTGCCGACCTGCGGGGGATCGCAGGACCCGGCGGCCGGACCGACGATCCGCGAAGTGCTGCTGCCGAATTTATCCGGCAGCGAAGATCTGTTCCGCTGCCCTTCCGATGCGGAGTATGCGGCGCGCAGCGGCGGCAGCTACGACTGGAATACTCTCGCCAACGGGCAGAAGATGGATGAGAAGACGCTCCGGATCCTCGACTTTTCGATGCCGGTGATGGGCGATTACGACAACTTCCACGGCGACGCCGGAGAGAAAAACGCCAAGAACTGGCTCTACCTGCCGGCGGGAATTCAGAAGCAATTGAAGAGGTAGCACTTGCGTGCCCCGGAGAAAGGCCGGAACTGATCCGTCACTTTTCCGCCGTTTTTCCGTTATTCTGCTGAAAACGGCGGATTCCCCGGAGGCGGTGGTGTTATTTCTGCTCCAGCGTCTTGAGTGAAACGTCGTCGAAATATGCTTTCGCCGCGGCGGGACTCTTCCGATTTTCCCCGTAACCGGCGACCAGCAGGACCCGGATTTCCGCCGTATCGGGAACAAACAGCAGCTCCATTTTCCGCCAGGAGCCGTTCCCCCGCTGACCGGGAGCGGCAAACATGCCGATGTACTGTTTGTCCCGAAGCCGTTCTATCCGGAGCTGAACCACGTCATCAGCGTCGAAATTCTCAGTCTTCACCCAGGCGGACAGCAGGCAGGGGGAGCCGGGCGTCACCGCCACGGCCCCGGAATACCAGCGGCAGTCGTTCCCATCCGGGGAGTTCAGCACGACCGACCCCTTCCCGCTGCGGACCTCTTCCCCCGGCTTCCCGGCGTTGATATACTGCCTCGAAGCGAATGAATTCCAGAAATCCGGACGGGCGGATCCCTCTTCAAATCCATTGTTGACCAGAAGCTCCCGGCCGTTTTCACGAATGTCGCACATCAGATTTTCCGGATTGAGCGCCTGTACTTTCCGCGCGGTACTCTGCAGCTGGTTCAGCGTCTCCCGGAATGCGGCGGAATCCCGGCCGAAATAGATGACGTCACAGCTGGCGTTCGATTTCAGCTCGATGAATCCCTCCCGGGAACTCCTCTGCTTCTCCCGGCGAAGATCGTAAAAGCGAAATACCAGATATTCGGTTTCCGGTTCGGCGGGAATGCGGACCGTCCGGCTTGCCGGCAGAATTTTCCGCGAAAAATACCGTTCCTTCTCCATTGCGGCCAGCGACGGTGCATCCCACAGGACGAGGGAGCGGCCGCCGGGAACGTCGTAAAGATGCACCCCCGCCCCCGGATCCGCTTCGCATTCCGGCCTCTCTCCCGCCGCCCGCATGGTGAAGTCCACCAGGGCCCGGCTGAACTCCGGAGCGCGGTCCAGCGGCATTTCCGCATGAATGTAAAAGATCTCGCCCCTCCCCGCCGGAATGCGGGAAACCAGCGGCAGTCCGTTCTCCGCCCGGAGCAGCACTTCGCCCGGATTCTTCAGCAGACAGACGCTGCGGCCGCTCCGGAAAGTGCGATTCCGGTCGGCAAACGAGAGCTCCGGACACATCTTCCGCTCTGCAAGCTCCAGCCCCAGGATGGAGTTCTTCGCCGCCAGCGGATTTTCCAGATTGCAATCATAACTCTTTTCGGGATGCCACAGAATCTCCCGGACGTTCTTTTTCAGATTCACTCCGCCGTTGAACTGCGAGAACGGAACGGAGGAGTGGAGGATCAACCTGCGTCCGGGAACGGCGTCCAGCCATTTCCTGGCGGCGGCGAAGTGCATCGACGACGACTCCGCCGGATTGAACACCAGAATGTCGGCCGCATCGCAGAATCCGTCGAACAATCCCTCCTTGCCGGCGGCGTCGAATGAATAATGCAGCTGATCCAGAAAGAGGGAGAGATTGCCGGCCTGTTTCATTCCATTGGAAAATCCGCTCTGATACTCCAGAATGTTGCGGCTCGCGATCACCGCGGTCCGCCGGGGAGACGGAAGTTCCGGCCGTTCCCGGAAACTCTGCAGAAACGCGTACGCGCCCGCAGCCCAGTGGCCATAGCGCCCCTGATGGTAAGGGGAGGAGGGCAGACGGCCGTCCCAGGGGGCCTCCATATACTGGTTGTTGTAATCCGACGGCTTGGCGGCGGAGGAGAGATCGTAGAAGAACGCATAAGCCGCTTCCGGGGAATACTTGGTCTTTCCATGTCCGCCGTTGTTGATCTCGCCGATGATGTAGATATCCTTGCCCATCTTCTTCAGATGACCGCTGAAAAAGCGCATGTTGTGATACCAGGCGAAGGTTCCGGCGGGAGAACCGAAGAACTCATATCCGAGTTTGTCCACCCCCTGCAGATTGGCGGAGAGATAGTGATCGTTCCCGTTGGCGATGTCCTCCGGGTTGGTCCCCGCCACCATGCGGATCCCCTTCGAGTTGGCATAGAGGCCGGTCTTCTGCAGAAATTTCAGGTACTCGTAATGGTACAGCGCCAGAAAGAGGAAGAGATTCCGTTTTTCGTACACACTGCCGCGGGACGCCTGCTTCTCCGTCACCGGGGAGTAGTCCCGGAAGCTCTTCAGTCCGAGCGATTCCGGCGTATACCGGTAATCGGTGAAAAGCCTGAGATAGTCGAAGAAGCCGATCTTCCGGTACTTCTCTCCGGGGGAACTGCGATAGAGCAATCCGGCATCTTCACCGGCCAGATCGCGGCGGAACGCCTCCCGTGTGGCATCGTCATATCCCCAGCGCCCCCGCCACGGCCAGATGTAATCGATCATCAGGTATTCGGAGATCCCGTTTTTCGCCATTTCATCGATCGTCGCCCGCAGCGGCAGAAACGCCCGCTCGTCGAAAATGCTGATTCCATGGTAGGGCCACAAGTAGCGGTTCGGTTTTCCCCAGTTCGCCGGATCGTTCATCGAAAATCCGTCATCCCGGGTCAGAAAGAGCCGGTTGCTGGTAAGATAGTCCTGATAGCCGGAGGTGACGTGATTTTCAAAGGTGGTCTTGATCCCGAGGGCGTTGTAAAAGGCGGCGCTTTCGGAGACGCCGGGATGCATGGTCCCGTTGAAATGAACCCCGAGATGTCCCTCGAACTGCTGATGAAGCCGGCGAATCGCCTCCCGGAAAGGCAGAGAGCAGAACAGCGAGGTGTTGTCCGCCACAAAAACCCGCGGCACACGATCATCCTGGAACCGGATGGGAATCGGTCTGGCGTATCTCCTGCTCTCGCCGAAAATATTGCGGAACTCCTTGGTGAACAATTTGATGGAACGATCCCCGGCGTGGATTCGGAAATCCCGGATCTCGCCGTCGAACACCGCCCCGTTTTCCCCGGCAACCACGAGGGTCAGCGTGTTGATCTCCTTCAATGCGTCTGAGGGAGAAACGCGGGGAAATCCGGATTGGATTTTTTTGAATTCTCCTATCGGGACGACAATCCGGTGAAACATTCCATCCGCTTCCGGCAGATTCAGCTGTCTGCGGAACACTGCACTGGCGGTATCCTTGAGTTCGATATTCCATGCAGAACCGGAATTCCGATTGATTTTCAGATCGAACGAAATCTTTTCCGGATCTTCCAGGTACTGCTGTTGAAAAATCGAGGCGGAAAGCGGCTTGCCGCTTTTGTTTTCCCATTGCAGAGTAAACCCTTCCGCGGTTTCCGACGTCCGGATCACTCCCGGCAGTCCGGCAGGAGCGTTGCTGCGGAAGTTGCCGAAATAAAGCGATTCGGCACCGGTTGCCGCAATCAGGGGAGCCAGAAGCAGGGCAAAATAGATCTTCTTCATTTTTACACAACAGAGGTTAGATTGATTTTCATAAAACCGATTCAGGGTTTCACACCGGCAGAACTTTGTTCCCAGATCAGTTCCCCTTCCGGCGCGTTGGGCCAGCCGGAATAGCCGCGGAAAGTGCCGTTGCCGGGATACCAGCGGGCATGGCCGTCGACAAATAATATATTGACCCCGTTATTGTGGCGGGCTTCCGGCGGACGCTCCGGCCAGTAACTGCCCAGAGCTG
>OOIG01002711.1_pt1 | contig 11542 bp, 8 predicted proteins | sample 1692091 | NCBI WGS metagenome assembly OOIG01 (sample SAMN06348188, study PRJEB24527) | human gut metagenome | biome: human gut; feature: ankylosing spondylitis patient; material: feces | host: Homo sapiens | place: China | collected 2015-10
TGTTATATAATTAGCAGCAATATGACCTTTAATATGATTTACCGCAATCAAAGGTTTATTTAACGCATAACTTAATGCCTTAGCATATGACACTCCAACTAATAACGCGCCAACAAGTCCTGGCCCATATGTACATGCTATTGCATCAATATCATTTATATTAATATTTGCATCAGCAACAGCTTTTTTCATTACAGTAGAAATTGCTTCTACGTGATTTCTTGAGGCTATTTCCGGTACAACACCCCCAAATTTTTCATGTATACTTATTTGTGTATCTATTACGTTTGATAATATTTTTCTTCCATTCTTTACTATTGACACGGATGTTTCATCACAGCTCGATTCAATTCCGCATTATTAATATATCTTTCATCTCTTTCATCCCTTCTGAAAGGCATATATACTTTATTCTTTCTATCTTATCACTAAAAAATTCCAAATAGAGCCGATACCATAGCATAAATTCCATTTGATACTACACCTATTACTGGACTTATTATATAACTTATTAAATTTGTTATCCATAACACAATAAATATAACATAAAACAGCTGTGTGTTATTTTCAAACCATGTTTTTGCATTATATGGTAGGAAATGTATTAGAATTTTTGACCCATCTAATGGTGGCAATGGTATTAAATTGAATACTCCTAATCCTATATTTACACTAATAGCCATTTGTAATGTTAAACAAATTAACATTCCTACTGTTGTAAATACAAAAGTAGATGCAAATGCATTTATTGCAAATAATATTATTGTTAATACTATTGCTATTATTAAATTCATTACAGGTCCTGCAAGTGCGACAATAGCTTCTTGTGCTGACATTGACCTCTTTCTATTAAAATTTGTGGGATTAATTTCTACTGGTTTTCCCCACCCAAAGTGAGCAAATACCAACATAAAAAAACCAACTGGATCAATATGCGATAAAGGATTTAAGTTTAATCTACCTTGTCTTCGCGGAGTATCATCTCCCAATTTATCTGCCACAAATGCATGTGCAAATTCATGAAATGTAATTGCTATAAGCACAGCCGGCAACGACATTAATAATCCTATTAACATATTTACATCTGTAAAGTATGGCATTAATCCTCTTATAATTATAATTGCCATTATTATATATAAAAATCTTTTATCAAAAGTAAACATTTTTCCTCCTTAAAAAATAAATTGTAGCATGCTAATTATAACATACTACAGTATTGTTTTTCAACCTTGTTTTTAAGCAAACCTTTTCATTATTCTTAATGTATTTAGTATTGTTAATAATGTTAATCCAGTATCTGCAAATACTGCAAGCCACATATTGGCAAATCCTAAAACGCTTAACAATAAAATAATTATTTTCATTGAAATAGAAAAGACCAAATTTTGCCTTATTATATTTTTTGTATATTTTGATATTTGTATTGCTACTGGAATTTTTTTTAAATCATCTGACATTAGTACAATATCGCTAGCTTCAATTGCAGAATCTGTTCCAACTCCTCCCATAGAAATTCCTATGTCTGCTCTTTTTAAAACTGGTGCATCATTTATTCCATCTCCAACGAATATTGTAAGTTCATTTTTGCTTGAAACTTTTTCAAACTCTTCAAACTTATCTGTTGGCAACATTTCATATTTAATCTCATCTATATTCAATTTCTTTCCTATGTTCAGTGCTGTTTCTTTCTTATCGCCTGTAAACATGAAAGTTTTTATTTTTTGTTTTTTTAGCTCTTCTATGGTTTCTTTTGCATCGTTTTTTATACCATCATTTATAAAAACAGAAGCTATATGTTTTCCATCTATATTCAAGTGTAGTATTGCATCTTCCTCACAATTACATATTAACTTATTTCCTATAGATATTTTTTTATCATTTAATTCAAAGGTAATTCCTTTGCCTTCTATCTCTTGATATTTTTTTACATCATCGTTATTCACTTTTCCATTTTTTAAATTCATTATGGATTTTGCAATAGGATGATTTGAAAATGATTCTCCCTTTATCAAAATATCTATAACTTGATTTTCTGTATAGTTTTTATCAAATATTTCTATATTAGTTACTGTAAATGCCCCATTTGTTAAAGTTCCTGTTTTGTCAAATACAATATTTTTTGTATTATCCAATGCATCCAAATAATTGCTTCCCTTTATAAGTATTCCTTTTTTGCTTGCAACTCCTATTCCAGTAAAATATGAAAGTGGTACAGATATAGCTATTGCACATGGGCATGATATTACCAAAAATGTAAGTCCACGATGTATAGCTTCTAGCATAGGTATATTGAATATTATAGGTAAGCAAATTACAATTAGAAGTGCTAATATAATTACTATTGGCGTATATATTTTACTTATTTTAGAAACAATAGTTTCTGTTTTTGTTTTTTTATCTGTAGCATCTTCTAAGAGTTCCAATATTTTTGATACTGTTGAATTTTCTGCTATTTGAGTTGCTTTTATTTCTATTATTTCTCCCATATTCATACTTCCTGATAAAACCTGGTCGCCTTCTTTTATTTGCATTAATTCTGATTCACCTGTAAGAGCTGATGTGTCAAGCATTGTTTCTCCTGTAATAACTATACCATCAACAGGAATTTTTTCTCCTTTTTTTACAACCAGTATGTCGTTTATCTTTATTTCCTCTACATCAACTTTTTTTATTTCATCAGTTTGTTTAAGATTAGCATATGGTTGTTTTATATCAATTAAGTCTTTTATTGATTTTCTTGAATTATTAACAGCCTTTTCTTCTAATATTTTTCCTATTGTGTAAAGAGCAATTACAAGCATTCCTTCTACTACTTCTCCTATTGCTAATGCCCCTATACACGAAATAGTAATTAACATATTTTCATTTATCGTTTTATTTTTGAATAATAACTTTACAGCATTTATGCCTGTTCTATACAATAATAAGGTATAAGCAACAATGTATAAAATCATTTTAGCTGTATTATTTAGTCTCATAAAATAGCCCAATAATCCTATTGCCAATGCAATTATCAAAATAGAAAGATGAAATTCTTTTTTTGTTTTGTTTTCTTCTTTTGTAACATATGCATCTGGTTCTACCGTTTTTATAATATCGTTTAACTCTTTTATGGAAAATTCCCTTTCGGCTTCATAAGAAATTTTTGAAGTATTAAAATTGACTATTGCATTTTTTAATTCTTTATTTTTGTTTAAAATCTCTTCAATTTTTCTTGCACAATTCGCGCAGTCTAAATTATTTATATTATATTTGTACTTTTTCATTCGCAACTCCTTCATATATATGAATTATTATTCACATTTCTTGTATTATTATAATATAGTTTTACAAAAAGTCAATAGAATATGAATTCTTTTTCATATTTCTTGACTTTTTTCTCATTGCTCAATATAATATTGTTATATTAGCCTTTTACAAGGAGGATTATATGGGAATTTCTGAAATAAGAGAACCTATTCAAAAGCGCTCAATTGAAAAGAAAGAAAAAATAATACACTCTGGTTTTGAATTAATTTGCGAAAAAGGATATTATAATACTAATACAGCTGAAATAGCTAAATTGGCTGGAGTTTCAACTGGAATAGTTTATCAATATTTTAAAGATAAACATGATATATTAATAGAAGGAATTAAACTATATGCCAATTCTATTTTTTTTCCTATGTTAGCTGTTAGTAATACTGATGTAAAAATAACTGCTAATAACTTTCCTAGTATTCTAAGACAAATGATAGACAAGTTCATAAATAATCACAAGTTATCTCAAACTGCTCATGAAGAAATTATTTCTATGACCCATTCTGATAAAGAAGTTGCTAAACTTTTTCATAACGCCGAGATGGAAATAACAACAAGTGTAACAAGTATATTATTAAAAAATGGTTTTAAAACAGAAAATATAAATGAAAAAGTTCATATTGCAATTGGTATGATAGATAATTTATGTCACGAAATTGTTTACCACAAACATGAGCAATTAGATTATAATAAAATGATTGAGTTTGTTATATCTACAATTACAAATTTATTAAAATAGCCCTTTTCTTTTTTAAAAAGGATTATTTTATGATACAAAACGCTAAAAATTATCTTTGATATTTATGTTTCCATTTTTCTTCCAACTCTAATAAGTTAGTATACCCTAATTTCTCTGTACTTGCTTTGTAAACTGTTTTTAAATCATTAGCAAGTTCTTTTCTAGCTGTATATGGTACATACTTTAAAGAGTTCCTTATTTGATGCACTATACATCTTTGATATTCCGTCTTAGGGTATATTGCTGATATTGCATCTTTAAGCCCTGTCAATCCATCTGCACATAATACTAAAATATCTTGTACTCCGTGATTTTTAAGCTCGTTTAATACAGTCATCCAATATTTTGCACTTTCATTTTCTCCAATTGTTATTGTTAAAACTTTTTTCATTCCATCTTTATCAATTCCTAACACAACATAGGCTGCTTTTTTTACTAAAGGAGGATTTTTTGTATGAATAAAGCAGAATTAATAGAATCAATGGTTTCTAGAACAGGTCATTCAAAGAAAGCTACAGCAGAATCTTTAAATGCTTTCATTTCTGTTGTTTCTGAAGCACTAAAAGCAAATGATAAAGTTCAATTAGTTGGTTTTGGAACTTTTGATGTAAGAAAAAGAATTGCTAGAAAAGGAAGAAACCCTCAAACTAAAGAAGAAATAAAAATACCTGCTTCTAAAGCTCCAGCATTCAAAGCTGGTAAAGCTTTAAAAGAGCTAGTTAATAAATAAATCATAAATCTACTTAAAGAAAATGGTATATTAGCCTTTTTGCTAGTATACCATTTCTTATTTATATGTTCAGTTTATTATTCATCATTTCAAATATAAAATTCGATTAAAGAATTTGCATCTATTTTTCTTTGTCAGCTAGTTCAAATACAGCTTTTGTATATTTTAATAATTCTTTTTTGTTTTCAAATCCACAAGTTTTCGCAAAATAATCTGCATATATTGTGTCCTCTTTTACTACTCCTGTTTGTATTGCTTTATTTATATTATAACTCTCTTTTGATGATATATCTCTTAGTCTTAAGTATTCTGTTACTGTTAGATTATAAATATTATCATTATTTTTAAATTTTTCATAGATCTCAGTTGTTATTATTCCATTGTCTATTAATTCATAGTTATTTTTAAATTCTACAATTTTTTTGTCTGGATATTTTGTTACATTTGCAACTCGTTCTATATATTCTGCTTTACCTTCTTTGTTTATTTTCCCCACATTTACAGGTTTAAATATCATTATAATTGCAGATATAACAGCTATAATCAATAGTAAAACACCAATAGTACATACTAACTTTTTATTTAGCTTTATTTTTTTTCTAATTTTAGTTCTTTTTCCTGCCATATAATCGCTCCCTTTATTTTTAAAAAGAGAACTAGAAAGTTCTAGTCCTCTCTTATGTAGTATTTTAGTTCATTTTTTTCTTTTTTGCAACTATTGTTGTTGCTACAAGTCCTATTATTGACATACTTGCTATTGCTACATAAAGCATTATATTGTCGCCTGTTTTTGGATTTGAACCATTATCTTTCATTTCTTCTTTATCTTCTGGTTTTGATGGAGTATTGTTTTCATTGTTATTTTCGTTGTTATTGTTGTTTTCAGCTTTTTTTGCTATTGTAAATGTTGTTTCTGCTTCTCCACCATCATTGAATACAACTTTTAAAGTGTGTTCTCCAACTGATAATGTATCAACGAATTCTTTCTTTAATGTAATTATTGTGCTTCCACTTTTGCTTGTATAATTTGAACTATCTACAAGTACATTATCTACATATACTTTGTTATTAAATAGGCTATAATCTGCATCTATTCTAAATCTTGCTTCTGTATCTTCTTTTATTGTATATGTTTGTTCTGCACCTTCTATTACTTTGTATTCTATTTTTTCTACTACTACTTTAATTTTCATATTTGATGTAATGTTCTTTAATTTTAATGTGTTACCATCTAATGCTTTTTCTACATCATTTACTAATACTTTTACTAGTTTGTAGCCTATGTTTGCTGTTATTGTAAAGTCTTTGTTGTCTCCATAACCTACTGTTACAGTTCCATCTGGATTTACTGTTGCTCCTGTTACTTCTTCTACTGTTATTGTAAATGGTATTTTCTTGTAGCTTACTTCTACTGTTTTTTCTTCATCTACTGTTATTTCTATTTCATTTCCCGTTACAGTTTTTTCTATTCCATTTACTAATACTTTATCAATCATATATCCTGTATTTGGTGTAAATGTTATTTTTACTTTACTTCCTTCTATAACATCTATTTTACTTGGTGTAATTGTTCCATTTCCACCAGGTACTGATGTTATTACATTAAATGTATTTTTAACATCAACTTCAATATCAATATCAGTTATTGTTTTATAGTTTGTAGTATCAACTGGAGTATATGTAGCTTTATATGTGTTTGTTCCTACAGTTAACACTGTTGCAGGTGCATTCCATGTAAATCCTGTTGGTAATACTACATCTGCTAATATTTTGCCTTTTACAGAAGTTAATCCTGTTGGTACTGTATAATTTGGTGTTGCTTGTGTGATAGACCAATTTAAAACTAAATCTGTAGTTGTACCATCTTTCCACTCATAATTATCTTTATCTTTTAAGGATACTGTAATGCTATAATTTCCAACATTAGTAGCCTTAATATCGCCAGACATATTCATCTTAGTTGAATAAAAATTACTACCATCTGAAACTATTTCATCACCAGTATATTCAAAAGTATTTTCAATTAAAGTTACTTTATCAAGTTGTGCTTTTTTAATAGTGAATGCTACACTAAATGTTCCAGTGTAATTTGCATTTGTATCAGGAACTTTATATGTTACTGTATAAGTTCCAGCATTTGTTGGTGCTGTAGCACTATTATATGAGGTTGTTCCTGTTCCTTGATATTTTACTTCTAAATCACTTACATTTACTGTTCCTGCATTAACACTAATTGTTCCTGTTGGTTTTTTAGGTGTTCCATCATAAGTAAATGTTTCGTTATTAGAAAGTCCTGTAATATTTACATCTGTTTTATTTACAACATGAACTGTAAATTCTTTTGTTGTTTCTTTCCATTCAGGAGTATTATCGCCACCAAGATCAACTTTTACTGCTGTAACAGTCATTACAACATCACCTGCAGTTGCTCCTGCTACATATTCATCATTTATAGCATCATATGTAAGTGCTGTTCCTGATTTGATAGTAAAATCAATGTTTCCAACATTTCCAGTTACTGATTGTTCTAAATAACCTGTTGTTATAGAACCATTAACTTTTACATATTGATCTGCAATTGCTAAAGGTTGATCTGCACTTTTTACTTCAAGTACACCATTTACATGTGTTCCAAATGTATAGTTATCAGTAATATCTTCACCATTTCTCTTTACTTTAACATTACTTACAGTATTATTTGAAGAACCTACATATTTTTGATTACCAGTAATTGTAGCTTCTAACATATCACCAGATACTAATACATTATCTGTATATGCATAAGTGTTTTTTGTTAATTCAGTACCATCAAATACTTTATTATCTGAACCAGCTGTTACAACTATTGGTGTTGCAATAGGATTTACTGTTAATTTACCAGCAGATTTTACAATATTAGAGTAACAATTAGTTACATCAACATTATCTGCATTTGTTATAGTAGTTTTTCCAATTGTATTATTTTCAAGAGCTGTATCTTTAACATCTCTTACTTTACCAGTAATTTCTGCAGTGACTTTATCACCATTAGGTAATTCATTATCAGCTACTGCACTAGCATTATTTGCCCATAAAACATCATAAGCATTTTTTGTGTGTTCTGAACCATCATATGTAAATTCGCCATCGTGACTTTTTACTTTTACTTCTGTAGTAATTGGTTTAATTTCAAAATCAACACTAGCTTCACTTGCTGTATAATTTGGATTTATAATACTTAAAGTAGCTTTATATTTACCTACTAATTTAGGTAATGTTGTTCCAAATTCATCATAAGAACTATTATTTTCCTTATAGTATGCGATTTCATAGTCGCCAGTTCCTAGTTCGCTAACTCCTGTAGCAGTTGGAGTTTTAGTTTCTCCATAAACCCATGTGCCATCTAAACCACTAATACCTAATCCTGTTAATTGTTTTGGTTCAACTTTTAATGTAACTGTTGCCGTATAATTACCATTACCATCAGTTACAGTAATTGTTGCTGTATAAGTACCAACAGGAAGTCCTTCTTTTGCCTTAATTTTATAATTTGTATTTGTTGCACCAGCACTAACTGTTGGTGATGTACTAGGTCCTTCAACAGTAAAATTAGCACTATCTACTGTTACATTTTGAATTTGTAAATCAGAACCACTTATATTTTTAATTGATATACCATTAAGACTAGGTGTTTCCTTATAAGTTTCATTTATTTCTACATTATTTACTTCAAAGCCATTAACTTTTTTTACAATAATGTAAGGATTTGCTCCTCCAGATGCATAGAAATTTTCAACTAAAGTATTTCTATTTGCTTCAGTTAAAACTGGAGCCCCTGTTGTATAAGGTAGTTCTTGAAAGTATGCCTTAGAATTAGGATCAATTACATTATCTAATTTCATTTTACCTAATTTATTACTGCCTAAATTACTTACAAGCCCCATCACTTTCAATGACTCAAAATTAAAATTGAATTTAATATCTGAATCAGAATCTGGACTAGTGTAAAAAAGAGACTTTCGATCACCGACGTCAAATACAGCATCTTTTACTTTTACATCAGCAGTAATATTTCTACCATTTGTATAGTAATCACTAGAAAAGAAATCAAAGTAATTATTAGTTGAACTAATCATTTCATAATATCCACCATCAATAGTTAGTCCAAATTTTTTTATTTCCACATCATGATTAGTATCATAATATTTAAAGTAAATATTTGTCTTTGAAAGAATCTTACCAGTTTTACTACTACTACTATCCTTAATAGTTAATTTACTATTAAAGTTATAATAGTATTTGTTATTTGATTCATCATAATCAGACTGTCCATAACTAAATGAAAGACCATTGAAACCTATATCTAATGTTTGTCCATTTAAATCAAGAGTAATGTCATTAACAACATAAAAATTTAGGTACTTTGTTAAAGTAATATCTTTGGATAATTTAATTTCATTTATCTCAGAATCAAATCCTTTTGATGCATTAATTAGCTGTTCCTCATTATCTACCGTGATTGTTTTTGCATTTACATTAGTAGCTCCAATTAGTAAAAAACTAATTAGCATTAATAATATTGCTACTAAATATTTTGTTTTATTTTTCATAAAAACATTCTCCTTTCTCAAATAAAACATTTTCTGCTTTATTTAACTCTAACACTATGTAATACCACCCTGTATTTGTTGTTATTTGCACAGGTGGAAAGTGTTAGTATTGTATCTTCATTAGATACATTTACATTGAAATCTTTTCTACTCATCTTTTATTAATTCATCTATTCACCTCCTCATCTGAAACTTTACTTTTCCATATAATCTTATATCATTTTTTAGCACAAATTACTATTGTACTTTTGGTGCAATTTTTTATTAAATTTTGCACTAAAAGTGCAAAAACGCCAAAAGTTATTTATTTTTTCACTTTTTTATGATACAATATGTTTTAATTTTTTTCTATAATGGCTGTAATGTACTTATTAAGCAGTATTCAGCTCTTTTAAAATTTATTAGGTTTTATTAAAATTCTTAAATGTTCTATGCTAATGGTTTCATTGTTGGGAATAATAGTACATCTCTTATTGATGCTGAATCTGTAAGTAACATTACCAAACGGTCAATTCCCATTCCCATGCCTCCTGTTGGTGGCATTCCATATTCTAATGCTTGCACAAAGTCATCGTCCATCATATTTGCTTCTTCGTCTCCTGCTTCTCTTGCTTGTACTTGTTTCAAAAATCTTTCATATTGGTCAATAGGATCATTTAATTCTGAGTATGCATTTGCATATTCTCTACCTCCTATAAACAATTCAAATCTTTGTGTCATTCTTGGATTATCTTTACACTTTTTGGTTAGAGGTGAATTTTCTATTGGATATTCATATAAAAATGTTGGTTGTCTTAATGTTTCTTCAACTTTTTCTTCAAATACTTGTACTATTATGTCACCTCTGGTTGTTTTTATTGGATCAATTTCCATGTTTAAATCTTTTGCAATTTTCTGTGCTTCTTCATCTGTTTCTACAGTATTAAAATCAACACCTGTAACTTCTTTAATACTATCAATCATAGTAATTCTTCTAAACGGTTTTTCTAGGTCAATTTCTTCACCTTGATATGATATTTTTCCAGTACCGCATACTTTGTTAGCACATCTTCTTATTAGTTCTTCGGTTATATTCATCATACCTTCTAAATTTGTATATGCCTCATAAAGTTCTATACAAGTAAACTCTGGATTATGCTTTATATCCATACCTTCATTTCTAAAGTTTCTTCCTATCTCATAAACTTTATCAAATCCACCAACAATAAGTCTTTTTAAATATAATTCTGTTGCAATTCTTAAATACATATCTATATCTAGAGTATTATGATGTGTTATAAATGGCCTTGCAGAAGCTCCACCTGGTATAGTTTGTAATATAGGTGTTTCAACTTCCATAAATCCTTTTTCATCTAACATATTTCTGATTTCTTTAATTATTAATGATCTCTTTTTAAATGTTTCTTTTACTTCAGGGTTCATAATTAAATCTACAGACCTCTGGCGATAACGTAAATCTGTATCTTTTAGTCCATGAAATTTTTCTGGAAGTGGTCTTAGAGACTTTGAAAGAAGTATTACTTCTTTTGCATGAATAGATATTTCACCTGTCCTTGTTTTAAATACAAAACCTGTAATTCCAATTATATCTCCTATATCATCTTCTTTAAATTGTTTATAACTCTCTTCTCCCAGATCGTTTATGCTTACATAACTTTGAATTTTTCCATCTCCATCTTGAATATGGCAGAATGATGCTTTTCCCATTATTCTTTTAGCCATAATTCTTCCAGCTATTGTTACATCTTTCCCTTCTAATTCTTCATAATTATCTATTATTTCTTTACTTGTATGAGTTATATCAAATTTTGTTATCTCAAAAGGATTCTTATTATTTTGTTTTAATTTTTCTAATTTTTCTCTCCTTATTATCATTAATTGGTTTAAATCCAATTCTTGTTCTAAATTGTTGTTTGTTTCTTCATTCATACTTTTCATCCCTTTCTAGGCTTATGTCTAATATTTCGCCATAAAATAATATGTATTATTATACCCTAAAAGCAAGAACATGTAAACAGTTTTGTGGGATTTATGTTTATTTTTCAATAAAAATGAGTACCATTTTTGGCACTCATCTTGAAGGTATTTGTTTAACTAGCATTTTGTTTTATTTATTATCATTCCTCCTTAGCATCAGATTTTATACATATAGCTTTAAGACAAATTTAATAATATTATTAAATT
>OOIG01002718.1_pt1 | contig 11527 bp, 15 predicted proteins | sample 1692091 | NCBI WGS metagenome assembly OOIG01 (sample SAMN06348188, study PRJEB24527) | human gut metagenome | biome: human gut; feature: ankylosing spondylitis patient; material: feces | host: Homo sapiens | place: China | collected 2015-10
GGCGGATGCCGTACAGCAGTTCGGGCTTATAGCGCTGCACGACGCAGATCACCGCCGCCGTGGCCAGCCCCTCCACCAGCTATTCCGCCCTGTCGGTGGCCAGCGTGAATAATGTCGCGGTCAAGAAGAATTTCTTCAAGCTGGGCGGCGCGGACGCTGCGGACGAGGACCGCATCCCCTTCGGTCAGGCGGTCTATGCCTCCACCGGCGCCAGCATGAGCATCATTGATTACCTGCGCACCTGGTCTGCCGATCCTTCCGCCAATTTCCCCAGCTTTGAGTATGTGGTCATCGGCGGCATCGGCGAAGAGGCTGATTACGCTGCCGCCGGGATCACCGGAGCCACCGACCTCAGCGGCAAGATCGCCGTGGTGAACCGCGGCACCACCACCTTTGAGGAGAAGGCCACCGTCGCCAAGGCCCACGGCGCCAAGGCCGTGATCTTCGTCAACAACGTGGAAAACGGCGGCAGCTTTGCCCCCGCCTCATCCCGCGCCATGGCGAACTGGTTGGAGAACATGAATTCCACCAGCTCCGTCAGGACGCCGTCCTTGGCGCGAAAGATGTTCTGGAAGGTGCTGTAGGAAACATCCGCCTTTTTGATGATCTCTGCCAGCGTCGAACGCTTGTAGCCCTTTTCCAGAAAGAGCCGCACACAGACGGTGAGAATACGCTTTTTTGCAGGCAGACTTGCACTTGTAATAGCCATAAGGGTCACTCCTCTTTTGAAGCGGTAATACCATTAGTTTACCACATCCCGGGGAGAAGCGCAAGCACTTTTCCGGGGGCATGGGGGTCTTTTCCAAAAGGAATCTTAAGAAACGCCGGCATCGGCTTTCCGGGGCGGACGACTACATCACGAAACCCTTTTCTCCGGCGATCCTCCGGGCGCGGGTAAACGCCCGGCTGCGCCGGGAAACGAAATCCTCCTGAGTGGAACTGGACGGCTTCCGGTTCGATTTTGACCGGATGGGGCGGATTTCTGTGAACGGAAACGCCCTGCCCGTCACGGTGAAGCGTCTGCGTGGCAAGCTGGAGGACAACTCCTCCGGCCTCAATACTTAAGGCGACACCGCACAATTGCATCCGCGAGTCTCAGCCGTCTTTTTGTCAAATTATGCGGTGTTGCCCTAAATCAACTTCTTCTTCCCTGACCCTCGCGGCCTGGATTCCGCCCGCTTGACGACGCCGTTCCGAAAATAGGTTTCCTCAAACTTCCCAAAGAAAACGAATAATCCGAACCCATCTCCCATAGGGAAGAACTGGTTCGGATTATATTTGTTTGGTGCCGCTGACCGGGCTCGAACCGGTACTCTGGAAACCAGAACGAGATTTTAAGTGCTATCCCTTATTCCTACAGTAGCGTAAGATAGCAACCTCAAGCTGCCAGTATTTATGACGGTATTTCACCGCAATTATGCCATCCAATTCGAATTTCTAATTGAATTGTTCGGATTTCTTTGGAAACCGGCATCGAAGACGCGAATAGACATTTGAAAAGATTTGATGCGGATTTTGATGAGTTGGAGGGATCTTTGAGCGGATATGCACCCCAAAGCTTACCAGACAAGGAGGAGATTTCATGCAGAGCAGAAAATACTATGAAGCCTACTGGAGCCAGTACGACGATGTCGTAACCCTAAACGAGTTTCGCAAAATGCTCGGCGGTTTGGGAGAGGTTCAGGCCAGACGGCTGCTTCAAAACAAAACTGTTAAGAGCTTCAAAATTCGTGGCGAGTACCACATCCCAAAGCAGTGCGTCATCGACTATGTTCTGAGTAGCCATTACGCAAAGTACAGACAAATCCTCAAGGCTCAAATACCATAACAGAAATCAATATGCTTTTCTCGAAAGGGTGTCGCGAAACGCGACACCCTTTTTCATATCCCCAAAACGAAGCGTAAATCAACAAAACTCATTAGGAGGTATATACCATGATTGACCCTACAGTATGGGGACCTATCATTTTGAAAATCACAGCAGAGCAGCGTTACTTCCCCAAGAAGGAGTTTGGAATTACAGAGGTCGATCTGAGACTCCAATCCTTACAAGATGTAAGTGAACTGATCAATGGCCTCGCCAGTATCGCCTTTTATGAATTCAATCATGAGCACCAGCGCACTGAGAGGGCTGATTGCGCTCTCAACCTTGTCTGGCTGTTAACAGAAGCAATCCCCAAGGAGGCCATCAGCAATCCAATCGATCCCTCTGAATGCAACCCCAATTTTTGGGATGATTATGATAATTATGATGATTATTATGATTGTGTAGCACCGAACAGGCGATGGTGCGATGATCCAATGTAAGAAGGGTCGTGGCATTCAGAGCGGCAAAATACAGGCAGATATGAAATGAAATGTTTTGAACCATCTGCTATACTGAAAGCAGAGGTGTTCGCTTGTGGATTATGATTTGAATTATGAGAAACAGTTTCTGGGGTTGCTCGCCAAGCAAGCCCGTGAAGAAAAAGAATGGGATCAGGAGTATCTGGCTGATGAGTTAGACATCGATATCCGCACTGTCCGCAAGATAGAAAGCGGTCAGGGCAATATCGCGTATGATCTGCTCACGGAAATCATTCATACGCTGGAAATTTGCCCGCAGGTTCTCTTCTATGTTGATGAAGCGGATAAAGGCATGAAAATGGACAGGCTTTACAGTGAACTGCTTCGGCTGCCTCTGGAGGATATCAAGATGGTTGCCGAATCCGCCTATAAGGTCAGAAGATGGCTGGATAGCCAAACTGCCGATTCAGAGAAGGCATAGCCGGTCAGCAAGGGTGTCGCGAAACGCGACACCCTTTGATTCCAAAACCGATATGCCGTTTGGGCAAATAGAGAACCTTCAGTATCGCTAACAAGAGCTGAGGGTTGTTTCTCACTCCTCGGTTTCCACAATCCCGTAGTCGATCAGAATGTTCTCCTTTGCACGAGGAGGAGAAACCATTCCCTGCATTTCATATTGATACCGTTTAACACGCCGGAAGTTGTGAATCAGCTCGGGTGCATAGGCGGCGATCTCACAGTGCGCATACTCAGGCATTTCTGCCAGATCCTCCGCTACATCCTTGATGAGTGCATTGGTCACTTCGTCGATACTCCCGCCAATCTCCACGGCAACCAGTTCGTGCTTTTTGATGTCCTTGTCCAAGTCCCCAAAGGAACGGTACAGAATATACTTCATTTTCTTCACCTTTGTTTCGTCTTGGTCCATATACGATGTGCTAATAGGGAAAATAACAACCCTCAGTATCGTCCTTCCAATACTGAGGGTTGTTATTCACTCTTGGTATCTAGCATCGTCGATTTGACCTCGCTTTCTGCAGATTGGATATCCTTCCTCAGGTATCCGGGAGTTACATGATCATTGGACCCACTCCTTTTCTGTAACTACATGGTACTATAAAAAGCCTGAATTGCAAGATGGAATATGTGATAAAATAGTACAGAACATTCTGTTCAAACAGGAGAAATCCGCATTTTCCGGCAAGTATATGTTGACGGCGATTCTGCGTCATGCTATGATAGTAATGTTGGGGCGGTTTTATTCACCGTCCTGTTTTGTTTATGGGGGTGAATGTATGTGCGGCAGATTCTATGTACCGGAGGACAGCGAAACAGCTATGCTCCGCAAGACCTTAGAAAACCTTGAAACCAGGAATGTATCTGTGAAAACCGGCGAAGTCAGCCCCGGTGATGTTGTTGCTGTCATTGCCAGCAACCGGGAGTTGAAGCCCCAACCCTTTGGAATGTTCTGGGGGTATCACCTTCCGAATGGGAAACTGCTGTTCAATGCCCGCAGCGAAACCGCCGCGCAAAAGGCCATCTTTGCAGACGGCATGGCACATCGCCGGTGCCTGATTCCGGCTTCTCACTATTTTGAATGGCAGGACACGCCTGACGGGAAGGCAAAATACGCGATTGCGCCAAAAGAATCCAGTGGTATGCTGTTGGCAGGGATCTACCGCTTTGAAAATAATCTGCCAGTATTCACGATTCTTACCCGCACTCCGTCTGACGATATTGCCATGATCCACGACCGGATGCCCGTCATCCTGCCTCGGGAGGCAGCTGCTGATTGGCTGAATCCAAGATACCATGGGGAAGAAATACTCAGTGCTGCACTCACGAACATGAAGTATCATGAATTGAAGGGTGCCGCGAAACGCGACACCCTTGATGGATATCCAATATAATGTCCAAAACCACATCAACCGACCCATGGATGGCTGATGTGGTTTTCTTACTGCAATGCCGGTTACTTTTCCAACAAATCCTCCATTGTACATCCAAGAACTCTGGAAAGCCTGAGAACGGTTTCGGCGCTGGCTTTGTTGATGTCCTTGTTGCGCTGTTCGTACATCTGGATGGAACGGAGGCTGACCTGGGATCGCTTGGCCAGCTCTGCCTGTGTGCAGCCGTAGGCAGTGCGGATACGCTTCAAATTGGTGTCGGTAAAGAACTCCCGCATCCGGGCATCCATAAGACCTGCAAATTTTGTAATGTCCGCTTCGTGGAGGGTGTAGTACATCTTCTGCAAGTCTTCAAAGGTAACTGCCTTGAAGATGTCGCTGTACCTTCTGCCGGAAAACCACTGATAATACGCGACTGCCCAGCCGATCCAGTATTCTCTGGAACGGCCATAGTGGTCCTGCGGCAAAGCCTCCGGCGCTTTTCCGGTTGTTTCCACAAGAATATCCATTGCCACTTCAATGCCGCTTTTCCCAGCCAGATAGTCCGGTTCGCCATTCTCCATTCGCCTGCTGATCGTGCTGGCAACAAATAGTTTTACAAAGCTGTCTCCAGGAATGATGCAAATATTGATCGCATAGTCAAAGGCATCCCCCAATATGGATTGGGCCTTACTCAGATAGATTTCTTGGTATGCGTGGGTCATCGTTGAGGACACCTCCTCTCATAATGTCCTGAATATACAGGCCATCGTTCTCCTCTTCCAGCATGTCAAGATAAAGCTGATTCGCTTCATCGTCTCTTGCTTTGCGGAGGACATAGCATTTCTCTTTCTCTGCCACATCAAAGCCTTCATAATGGAGTCTCGAAAATGCAAACTGAGATTTGATGACGATTTGCTCCCCCAGTTTTCCCAAGCGCATAGCCCTTGCAAGCTGCTCCACAGAGATTCCGTTGTTCAAGAAGGATTCTGCATAGTCAAAATAGGAATCGTCAGCGCGGTAGCCGGTGATCAGGTCGTAGGCGTTTACATTCACGCTGAAATGGTCAATCAGATAGCACTTGGCCCTCCGGGCCACAGGGGTCTTGATGGAAAACAGACGATGCTCCACCAAGACCGCGATCCAGTTCAGAATGGTGTAATCGGGGCTGTTCAGATTCAGAATGTTCAGATACTCCGTGTCCAGTGTATAGCGGTTGGCAAATCCGTTTCGGAGAGAGGACACGGCCCACTCCTTTGCCAGATCTTCACTTTTCGTGCAGTAGAAGCCCAAGCCGAAGTCATTGTTCTTTTTCCCTTTTCCAAAAGTCGGCTCCTCCACAAGCTGCTCCGAACCATGATACAGCGTTATCAGTTTCTCCATCGGCAGTTCCTCCCATTCGTTTTTTCTTTATAATATCACCACGGTGATATTAAGTCAACAAAAAATAGTCGAATGAAATGAAGTGTTGTTGCAAGCCTCGGATGGTGTTATAGTGATAGCGGCGTGAGGAGCAGTATCACATGAAATGGCGGTGCAGCTTTTTACACGGGCTTGATTGGCTCCGCCTGATCGAGATAGAAAACACATATCTGCTGCCGGGGCATGATAACTCCCGGCACCCGGTAAGAGCAGCTGGTATTCCACTGCTGCATTTCCGCCATGATTCTGCAAAGCCGCAGGCTGCTGATCTCCATGCTCCTTTTGCCCTTGTAGACTTCCGCCGAAACGCGATGGGAATGAAAATCTTTCTTCGGATATGGTTTCAGAATCAGCGTTTTTCCGTTTTCTCCGATCATAAAACAAATGTTGGCTGGAGACCCGATTAACCGCAGAGCGTCTACAAATATATGGATTCGATTTGCTTTGAGGTAGAACGAGAGATGGGTTTTGCTCATGCAGTACCCTCTGACTTGCAGGTCTTCCACACTTCGGGATGGCTGAAGTCAAACAATATCATCACTTTCTGATTCACTGTCACCAAATGCCCTACCGATCTGTAAGTATAGTCCGGGTCCAGATTCCACTTCTGGTATAACTGCTCGCCAAAAGCCTTTGATTCCAGATTACGCAGGAACTTTTCCTTTTCTCCTTTGATCCAGCGAATGCCGTCTTTGTCAGATGAAGTTACCGGACAAACAAGCAGGCACTTTGTGGTGGGATTCACCTGAATTTTGATGTAATCACAGTAATGCAGTTTTTCCAGAGCCAGCTTGTTAAAAGAGATTCTGGAAGGCCATACCGTGCATGTCGCCTCACACTTCCTTGCGGGATGATGGAACAGGCCGGCATTTACAATCTGATATCCGTCCAGGCTCATTTCTTCGATCGGAATAAATTGACTCATTGGTTACTACCTCCTATGTTTTGTTGGTTGTGATATATCCGTCTGCTAAATTGATCTTATAGGAATCTTCGTGCTCATCCACCGGGGTTCCAAAGTAATTGCGCCAATCCTCCGGAAGGTAGGACTTCGACTTTTTCCCGTTTACAAACAGCTCAAAGTCCGTTAGTTTGAACAGGTACAGCATTTCCGAATCACAAACAGCTGGCTTTCCCATCATCTTGTATCGGTACTGAGGGTTCCAGCCCATCAAGTCAAAGACTTTTGCCGCAAAGATTTTGCACAGAAGATCTCGATTGGAAAGCTCCTTTTCCCCGCCGCCTCTGGCCCAGCGGAGGGAGTCCGGGGCATCCGGGTCGCAGGGGCGGATGATAAGCCGTTTCTGCTCTGGATGAATTAGAATCTGGATGTGTGTTACTCCCGGAAAACGGCGTAGACATGCCATGTTGAACTTGATTCTGCTGTCCCAGATTGTAATAGCCGGCTCTCTTGTGTGCGCAAACAATTCCGCCTTTGTCACCTGATATCCGGCAAGATTGACCAGTTCTTCCGCTTCCTCGGGATTTTCCTGAAGGATGGTGCTGTCTGCGAAATAGTGTTCAATTTCCTTTGTTTCCATCTATTTTATTCGTTCCTCTCAAAAGATCGTCGATTGTCATTTGTAGTTGTTCTTGACTTGGCCCCATATACTGCTCAACACCGGGAGCGACTACGCTTCTGGCCTGCGAGTGCCACTCGGTATTGGGTGCTATGTAGTAAAAGCCATTCTCTACCGTGTGTTCGTAAAACTCATCGCCAAAATCATTTTCCCATTCCTCCGGGCATAGCGTGATTCGCTTTTTCTGCTTTGCTTCCTCACCACCATCATCTGCCGGAATCAGCATGACAGGGACAGCATTGGGCAGGTTAAACACAATGATCTGCTCTCCCCGGCGGCTTGCCCATGTCCCACGCACTTTGTAGGTGTAGTCCGGGTTCCACTTCATGATAGAGTAGAGTGCATTCCCAAAATGCTGGCAGTTCAGTGTTTTGCTGTATAGCGGTTTCTCTGGGTCGGGTCTCCACCGAATACTGTGGGCATCGGATTCCCGGCAGGGGCGGATCGCCAGCTTTCTTTCCGCTGGATGGAGAAGCAGCTGGACATAAGCAACGCTGTCAAACTTCTGCATACAGAATTTGTTGAACGCGATTCGCTCATTTGTGATATTCAGCGTTGGCCCCTCATAACGAATTTGAAGGAACTGCCCCCTTACTACCTGATAGCCTTGCAAATCAAACGCACTCAGGGATGATTTTTCAATCCGTTTCGCTCTATTGGGCTGCTGCCGGACACTATTGGAAATATCGTAGTAAGTGCCGGGGTCGTCATTGACCCAATGATGATTGATGGGAATGAACCCCCGGAAGATACCCTCGTCAATGACATGCATAACGGGCAAACCACCGCGCACATGGTGTTTTCTGTTCTCCATCAGTACCTGAACGGCTTCAAACTTTTCTTCCGGGATAATGGCGGTGTGCTTGTCGGTATAGAGATATTGGTCTCTGTCCTGCCTGTTTTTTCGGTGTTTGTGTTCATACAGGTCTGCGGTAAAGGTTTTCCAAGTCAGGACATTACCGCAATATCGTTCGTTGGTCAGGATATAGCCAATAGAGCCGGCGTTCCAATCCGTGCCGCCCGCTTTCGTTTCTACGCCAATATTTTTCAGGAATAATGCAATCTGCTCCATGGACCATCCCGTGAGATAGGCATCATATATGAATACAACGATTTTCGCTTCCGATTCATTCACGATCAGCGGTGCATACTTGATGTATCTGCCTGTCACATCTTTCTGCCGGTCGTATCCCAGCGGCGCAGGGGTCAGGAGCTTTCCATCTTTGAAGCGTTGCTGTAATGACCAGTTCATTGCCTCGCTTTTCTTCACCGATTCCTCCTGCGCAAAAGTAGCAAGGAAAGAAAGCATAAACTCTGTATTCTCTGCCAGAGTATAGAGATTGTCCGTTTCAAAGAAAACGCCAACCGGCGGCACTTGGCCTTTCAGCATACGAATAAGAGAAATGCAGTCAACCAGATTTCGGGCAAACCGTGATACGCTTTTGGTTACAATGAGATCGTATTCTCCCCGCCTGCATGCAGCAATCATCTCATTGAACTGATCCCTGTTTTTAAGGGAAGTGCCGGAAATGCCTTCGTCAGCGTATATGTGTTTCAGTTCCCAGTTGGGATGATCCATCACCAGCTGTTTATAATGGGATTGCTGCAACTCAAAGGAAGAAAGCTGCTCATCGTTTTCCGTAGAAACACGACAGTAGGCGCAGACGCGAAAAACATGCTCGTCTCCATACAGATTGACCTTTGGTTTTGCTGGGATATACGCTTGATAGCGTGCTTCCGCTCTCTGATATACCTGGCGAAGTTCTTCTTTCGCCTGATCCCTCGACATGTACTCACCTTCCACTTTCGGACTCTGGCAGAAGCCAATACCACGCGGTGTCACGCTTTACCGAACGGATTTCCAACTGCTTTTTTACCTGATGAATGGTTCTTTCGCCAATGCCCTCTTTTTTCAGTTCTTCAAGGATATCCGTCGCCTTGGCTGAGCCGTTTGCCAATCGCATTTTGAGAATACTCGTTGCGATCATCTGTTTTGTAGACTTGTCTGGCGGAACTTCAAAAGGCTGCTCCAGCCATTCCACCCGATGATTGGCATCCAGTGTGAAGTACACATCCTTGCTCTTTTGGGTCAAACTACTTTTGACATGATGAATGACTGCAATATCCTCATCCTCCGGCAGGCGTTCGATGTGCAGAACACTTCTGGCAGCTGCAACAAGGTCAATGCTCCCAAGGCCCCGGTACAGGTCTTTGGAACTCTGTTTCTTATTGAGATGTCCTATCAACACAACCGCACAATCATACATAGCAGCCCAGGCTGCTAGTTGGCGAAGCACTTTTCGCATGGCCGCCGCGCTGGCAATATCCGTTTCTCCCAGATACGCCTGAACAGGGTCTATTACAAGGAGCTTTGCGTTAAAGTCAGCGATTGCCCTGCGAATCTTTTCGTCATTCAGCGTGATCCAGTCCGTTTCCTCGTCCAAAAACGCGACATTATTACAATCAGCGCCAGCGTTCAACAGTCGGGGCTTGATTGTGTCGCTGATACCGTCCTCTGAACACTGATAGATGACATGAAGCGGCTTTTTGAGTTTCTTCCCGTCTGGTGAACAGTTCCCGCTGGATGCCGCTGCTATAAGGTTCATCATCAAGGTGGATTTTCCACATCCGGGATCACCTTGCAGCAATGTCAGCTTCCCATACGGGATGAACGGATACCACAGCCAGTCAACAGCCGTTTCGGTGACCCCGGAATACAGCTTCAATTTTCCGTCGCACATATCAATCATTCAGCTACCTCCTCTCTGAGCGGCCTAAAGATGCTACCTATGAAATATGATGGAAATATTATAATTGCAATCTTGCATTTACTCCACAAACTGACGGTTACATTTTCTCGGAGATGTAACTGTCGGTTACATTTCAACCAAGATTGCAACACACCGGGGAGCATCAAAAATGGTGCAATCTTGCATCCTTCCCCAGAATCAAAGAGCCAGAAACCGATACAGTCGATCACCTTGGTGTTTTGAATAAGGAGGTAAAAGTCTCAGTGATCGACATAGAAAGTATCGGGTCCAGGGTGAAATATCACAGATTAAGAAACAAAATCTCGCAGGAAGAACTGGCAGAGCTGGCGCAGGTGAGCCGGGTTCACATCAGCTATTTGGAGCGTGGAGAAAGAATTCCCAGTATGGAATCCTTTATCAACATTGCAAATGCCTTGAATGTCTCGGCGGATGAGCTGCTTGCAAATAATCTTCTTGTGACAGGCAGCAATATGAACTCCGAGGAACAGAATATCCTTTTTGACTGCTCTGTAAATGAGCGGCAGATTCTGCTGGAGAATATGTGGAAATTAAAGGATATTCTGCGCAGCTACCACATTTCCAAGTAAATAAGCATAGACAGCACCAAGGTGTAGACAGGCACTCCGGATTACGGAGTGCTGTCTATATGGTGCTGCTTGAGAACACATACATAGAGCGGTTATGAACTTCCGAGATTCCTCGGTGGTTGGTAGCCGCTCTTTTTTTCTACGGGAAAGCAAGACCATTTCACGGTGATCGAGCCACCGAAACAGCCTTGAAAAGAAAGGATGAAACATGAGCAAAAACGAACCACTGAGCCTCGAAGTGTTTGACAACCCCGAATTTGGCCAGATGCGGATTCTGCGGGAGGGAGACAAGTACCTCTTCTGTGCCAGCGACGCGGCAACTGCCCTTGGCTATTCCAACCCCAGAGCTGCTCTGCAGCGGCATTGCAAGGGTGTCGCGAAACGCGACACCCTTACTCCGGGCGGTGTCCAGAGCCTGTCCTACATTCCCGAAGGAGATCTGTACCGGCTGATCATCCACAGCAAGCTGCCCTCCGCAGAGAAGTTTGAACACTGGGTCTTTGAAGAAGTGCTGAGCGATCTTCAAGTCAAAGAGCGAAGCCAATTCATTTCGGACTTTGGCAAAGTGGATCTGCTGATTATTGATGACCTCGGTGTAGAACGGAATTCAGAGTTCGCCCTGGAACAGGTATACTCGGTGGTTGACGAGCGATACAAAGCCAATCTGCCTCTGATTCTCTCCATCCCCTATGTCGTATTTGGTCTGGTTTCCACGAATCTTGGCGAAGCATGGCGAATGGCGAAGGTCAGCGTGCCTAATTCTCCCATACTTGGGCTCATGGGTGCGATCCCTGCGGCGTTTGGAAGCCTCACCCCCAGCTTTCAGCCATTCGACCTATGTGTAGGTGTGATTTGTGGTGTGGGGCTTCGGTTTGCGGTGTATCTCAAAGGGAAGAACGCGAAAAAGTACCGTCACAACCAGGAGTATGGTTCTGCCCGGTGGAGTGCATAATTTTAAGTGTAAATGACACATACATGGACGCACAGGAGGTTAT
>OOIG01002719.1_pt1 | contig 11526 bp, 10 predicted proteins | sample 1692091 | NCBI WGS metagenome assembly OOIG01 (sample SAMN06348188, study PRJEB24527) | human gut metagenome | biome: human gut; feature: ankylosing spondylitis patient; material: feces | host: Homo sapiens | place: China | collected 2015-10
TACTGAAATTACAGAAACACCTAAAAACAATGTAGGGCTATTGCTTGGTACTTCTCCCAAACTAAAAAACGGGAATAACAATTTATATTTTGACTACCGTATTTTTGCAACTCTTGAATTATACAAAGCCGGAAAGATAAATTATATCCTTATCAGTGGCGACAATCGTAAAGAAAATTATAATGAACCGGAAGAGATGAAGAAAGCACTTATGCAAAGAGGAGTCCCGGAAAAATACATTTATCTGGATTATGCAGGATTTCGCACACTCGATTCCGTTGTTCGTGCCAAAGAAGTGTTCGGACAAAGCCGACTAACAATTATTTCTCAACGTTTTCACAATGAACGAGCTATTTATTTAGCAGAAAAGAATGGAATAAACGCTATCGGTTACAACGCCAAAGACGTGAATGCTTATTCAGGACTGAAAACTAATATTCGAGAATTATTTGCAAGAGTCAAAATGTTTATTGACTTGGCAATAAACAAACAACCTCATTTTTTAGGAGACAAGATTATTATCGGAAAATAAAAACAATTATGGAACAACAAATTCAACTCAACGACCACAACAAACAGGAGTATCCTCCTATGCACACTGCGGAGCATTTATTGAATGCCACTATGGTGAAGACATTCGGTTGTCCACGCTCACGTAATGCCCATATAGAAAGGAAAAAAAGTAAATGTGACTATATTCTTTCCTCTTCTCCGACAGCGGAACAAATTCAAGCGATCGAAAATAAGGTGAACGAAGTAATCAACCAGAACTTGCCCGTAACAATTGAATTCATGACACACGAACAGGCAAAAAATATTGTAGATCTTAGCAAGTTGCCGGAAGATGCCAGCGAAACACTTCGCATCATACGTATAGGAGATTATGACGCTTGCGCTTGTATCGGGGCACACGTCTCCCATACCTCCGAAGTGGGCACTTTCAAAATCATTAGCTATGATTATGACGAAGCAAGACAAACTCTACGATTAAGATTCAAACTGGTTTAAAAGGGAAGCACAGTTTATGCAAAGAGTTTCAAACGGATTTGGAACACATTGTTTCAACCCTACTTGAAACAATGTGTTTCCTTACGGGAAACAAAATGTTTCTCACCGAGAAACGAAGTGTTTCCCATAGTGAAACAAAGTGTTTCATGCTTTGAAACAAATTCAACCTACCGTTTACCGGCTTTTCCTATAGCTAATCACCGCCCAACTATTGAAGAATACAGCAAAAAGAGACAGAATACCTATCTCCGGCAATAAATCGACCAAGCCGCTTCCTTTCAGATATACCATACGCATCGCCTCTATAAAATATTTTAAAGGATTGAATACAGTGATAGCCTGCGCCCATTCCGGCATACTGCTAACCGGTGTAAACAGTCCGCTCATCAACATCAGAATCAACATGAAAAAGAACATCACAAACATAGATTGCTGCATCGTCGCTGAATAGTTGGATATAACCAACCCAAAACCGGACATCACCAGTACAAAAAAAATCACCAAGAGATAGATCATACTAAAATGCCCCACAGGTACTATCCCATAAAGCAGCCAAGCCAACACAAAACATAATGTCAACACAATAAAACCTACAATCCAGTAAGGCAAAAGTTTAGCAAGAATAAAAGTAAATTTAGGTACAGGAGTAACATTTATCTGTTCAATGGTCCCGACTTCTTTCTCACTGACCACATTCAAAGCCGGCAGAAAACCACAAATCAATGTCAACAGCATTGCCATTAATGCCGGAATCATATAGAGCTTATAATTCAGATTCGGGTTAAACAGCCCTTGCGTATCAATACGGATAGAAGGAATGATTCCGGATACAGAAACAGCCTCCGGACGTTCCGAGCGTAATTCGGACGCATAACCATTAATAATAGCGGTCAGATAAGAACTGCCTAATCCGCCTTTTGTTCCATTCACCGAGTTGGCGGCTACTAATATGTGCGCATCTCTCCCATTCATCCAGTCACGCTCCAAATGCCTAGGAATCTCCATGACAATATCCGCCGTACCCAGTTCAATATTCCGTAATCCTTCTTCATACGAAGCCGGGACCTCCGTTAAATGGAAATAAGTAGAAGCGGCAATCTTATTCACCAATCGTTGCGAAACTGCAGAATGGTCATTGTCAACTATATTCAACCGAATATTCTTTATCTCCATATTCACCGCCCAAGGCATCAACAGCATAATCATACAAGGAAAAATAAGAATCAACTTCGGTAGAAACGAGTTGCGAAGCAACTGTTTAAACTCTTTTTCTATCAGAAACTTTATCATAACCGTTACTCCAATCGATATTTAAACTTCTTAATGCTGACAGTGATAAGCACGGTTGCCATTAACAACAAAATGCCAATCTCCTTAAATACCAGTACAACCGATACTCCTTCAATCATCAGTTTACGTACAGCCTGGATATACCAGCGGGCCGGAATAATATCCGATATCAACTGAAGAATCAACGGCATACTCTCCACAGGGAAAATCATACTGGACAACACCATGGTAGGCATCATCAGAATCATGCCGGAAGCCAGCATAGCCGCCACTTGTGTACGTGTTACCGATGAAATCAGCAATCCCAACGACAACGAGACAAAAATAAACAGCAAAGACACCACCACCAACCAAAACAGGCTGCCCACTACCGGTACATCCAGTACAAATACAGAAAGCAACAGAATCGTCACCAAATTGACAAACGACAATACAAAATAAGGAACTGCCTTCGCCAGAATGATAAACAGCGGTTTGACAGGCGATACCAACAAGACTTCCATTGTGCCTGTTTCCTTCTCACGGACAATAGAGATAGAAGTCATCATTGCGCAAATCAACATCAAAATCAATCCCATTACTCCCGGAACAAAGTTATAGGCGCTCTTCATTTGCGGGTTATACAGTAACTTTATGTCCGGAGTCAGACGAGCCGACGACGATATGCCCGGAGATATCATCTCCTGTCCTACCGCAGACACAATGCCCGTAGCATAGTTGATTTGCGAGGTCGACATATTAGGGTCTGTTGCATCCACAATCAACTGGACACGTGCGTCACCGCAATAAAGTCCGTCGGCAAAATGTTCGTTAAAGACAACCACCATATCTATTTTATTTTTCAAGAAGGCAGCCTCCATTTCCCGCGGAGAATGAAAACGCCTGGTGACAGTGAAATACTCACTAGCATCCAGCCGATCAATGATTTTCCGTGTCACCACATCATTAGAGGGATCGAGAACAGCAAGCCGGACATTTTTTACCTCCGTACTGATAGCGAAGCCGAATAGGATAATCTGCACGACAGGCATTCCCAACAGAATCAGCATCGTACGCCGATCCCGGAAAATATGGTAAAACTCCTTCTTTACGAAAGCTATAAACTGTTTCATAATCAATCTGCTTTACGTACCGCATGGCGGGCCAATTGTTGGAAAACATCATCCATTGTATCTGCTCCGAACTGCTGCTTCAGACGGGCCGGTGTGTCAAGAGCCTTGATCTGCCCGTCCACCATAATGGAAATCCGGTTACAATATTCAGCCTCATCCATATAATGCGTAGTTACAAATACAGTAATTCCCCGGTCGGCTGCCTGATAGATCAGTTCCCAGAACTGCCGGCGCGTAGCAGGGTCAACCCCGCCCGTAGGTTCATCCAGAAAGACAATTCTCGGCTCATGGAAAATAGAGACCGAAAAAGCCAGCTTCTGTTTCCAGCCCAAAGGAAGGCTTTTAACCAACGTGTTCCGCTCGGCAGAAAATCCCAAGCGTTCCAGCAATTCATCAGTCTTCTGTTCTATATCTTTTTCCTTCATCCCATAAATCCCCGCAAACAGGCGAATGTTCTCCCAAACCTTCAAATCCTCATATAGAGAGAATTTTTGGCTCATATAGCCAATATGCTTTTTCACTTGTTCCGCTTCCCGGGATATATCAAATCCGGCGACTTTCCCTACCCCGGACGTTGGCTTGCTTAGTCCGCATAACATACGCATTGCAGTCGTCTTTCCTGCTCCGTTCGCTCCCAGAAAACCGAAAATTTCTCCACGGTTCACTTGAAAAGAAATATGGTCGACCGCAGTGAAATTGCCGAAACATTTTGTCAGCTGTTCTACTTCAATAACAGGAGCCATTGTATGTTGTACTTCTTCCCGTTCCAACGAAGGCGGACAAAGAATGGAAGCAAATTCCTGTAAAATCCGTTCGGGAGTATCAATTCCATGAATCTCTCCATGATTGATAAAAGCTATCCGGTCGCACTGGCGGGCTTCATCCATAATAGGAGTCGAAACAATAATCGTAATGCCCTGTTCCCGTAAGTTTCGCAACATCTGCCAGAACTCTTTACGAGACACCGGATCAACTCCTGTGGTAGGTTCATCCAAGAACAAAATATCGGGTTTGTGAATCAGCGCACAACTTAATGCAAGTTTCTGCTTCATACCTCCCGACAAAGCTCCCGCTCTCCGCTTCTTAAAAGGCTCTATCTGTTGATAAATATCTTTAATCAAAGCATAATTCTCTTGAATCGTCGTATGGAATACGGTAGCAAAAAACTCCAGATTCTCTTCTACCGAAAGATCCTGGTACAAAGAAAAACGACCGGGCATATACCCCACTTTGGTACGAATCAGTTCATAGTCTTCCACCACATTCAGCCCTCCGACAGTTGCCGAGCCTTTATCTGCAAGCAACAGGGTCGTCAAGATGCGGAACAACGTACTCTTGCCCGCACCATCGGGACCAATAAGCCCGAAGATTTCCCCCTGCTCTACAACAAGAGAAACCTCTTTCAGAGCTTCCACTTTTCCGTAGCTCTTACTTACATACTTTACAACGACTATAGGTTCTCCTTTTCTCATCTTTCCGGTTCTTCGTCATCAAAACTTGACTCCGCCATACATACCAATTTTCAACGCTCCGTCATTTTCCACGGCAATCTTTACCGCATACACCAGATTGGCACGTTCGTTCTTCGTCAGAATGGTTTTGGGTGTAAATTCCGACCGTTCGGAAATCCACGTAATTACACCCGTATAAGCCTTCTGCTCCGAATTTCCATAATCGGAATATACCGTCACCTTATCACCCAGTTTCACTTGTGATAGCTGCTCCGAAGTGATGTAAGCCCGCAGATACATACGACCTATTTCGGCCACCTTAAACAGAGGTTTGCCAACAGCCGCCAGTTCACCGGCTTCTGCATATTTCGCTAATACCGTGCCTTCAATCGGCGACTGAATATGACACTTATTCAATTGGTCTTTCACTTGTGCCACTTGTATGGCAACGGAGTTTCCCTGCTCCGTCAAACTATTCGTGCTATTCAGCAACGATGATTCTTGAGCTGCAAGCTGTCGTTCAAGCAGTTTAACCTGCGCATCCCAGTCATCCAATTGTTTCTGGTTTGCCGCTCCTGCCGTAAGCAAATTCTCCACTCTCTTTTTCTCCCGCTCAGCCGTAGCAATCTGCTGTTTGGTAGCAGCAATTTGTTTGGCTAAATCCGGACGCTGGCTTTCCACCGATTTCATGTTAGCCTCCAGTTGTAGTTTTTTCAAGTACAACTGAAGCGTATCCACCAGGCCGATTTCCTCTCCAGTCTGCAACCGCTTCCCTTCCTCAATATCCAAATTCAACAATTTGCCGGCAACTTCAGCGGAAACTATAACTTCCGTTGCTTCAAACGTGCCTGTCGCATCATAGTCAGGCGTTCCATTTCCGCAGGCAGATAGCATTGTCAATGCTATCCCTCCTATTCCTATTTTTATCATTCGTTTCATATCCGAAGAAAATCTAATTAATGGTTTGTAGTATATTTCAATTGATAGATACCTTTCAACCGCTGGATTTCGTGCATCGCTTTCGTCTGGCGTGCCAAACTTTCATTCGTCAGTTCCCGAAGCATCTCAGTCACCGTCAAAGTACCGTTCGCCACTTTGGCTTCCGCCGATTTCCGAATGTTGGTACGCAAGCGGATAATCTCGTCATCATCCTTCATCTGTTTCTCCAATGAACGAATTGCCTGATCCTGCTGCGTCATTTCCAGACGCGTATTAAAAAGAAACACATCACGGTTATTATTCAGTTGCCGACGTTTGTTCTCAATCACCTGCCGGTCATTCTTCAGTGTATACAGACTCCCGAAATTCCACGAGAGTCGGACACCGGCTATATAATAAGGAGAGAACTCATTCTTCAGCATATTCAATCCCGGATTCCCATAAGCACCTTGCACATATAATCCAAACTGTGGCAAGTGGCGTACATTCAATGCTTTCTCCTGTATCTGCAACCCTGCACCCTGCGCATCAAACAACGACAGTTCCGGCCGGCGGATGTCGCTGACTGCCGAAACATCATTTTGCGGAACCGGTTTCTCCAGTTGTGTTTCCTGAGATAATTCCTCGCCTATCAATATGGAAAGCATCTCCAGATACGCAACGCGCAAGGAAGCAAGTTCCACTCTTTTCTGCTGCGTGTTCAACTGCTCCACCTTCACAGCGTCCAGATCAGCCTGATTAGCAATTCCATTTTCCACATAGGCGGTGATCTGACGATAATTCCGTCCCAACTCATCCTGCAACAAAGCATTCTGCCGCAACTGCTCATCCAGTAAAAGTATCCCGAAATAAAGATCATTTACCCGGCTATTCAACGAATACATATCCACGTTCAGCTTCTCTTTCTCCACGTCAGCCTCCGCTATCGTCTGTTTCTTCTGCATCCGGATTCCTCCACCGTCCCAGATTTTCTGTTGCAGTTCCAGCATTACCTGATATTGGTCTTTAGGCAATCTCTTTAGTTCCACACCGGGAATCTTCACCGGCAATTCCGTCACATCACTTTGATAAGAAGCCTTGGCCGAAAGAGCAAACTGAGGCAGATAACCTTTGGCCGCATTCTCCAGATTATATTCCTTTGTCTTCTCCACCAATCCATATTGATGTACCAACGGATAATTTTCCTGCGTCTTTCGTTGACATTCCTCCAACGTGATTTGCGCATACATCCCCGATACAAACAATAAAAAGGAGAAACTGAAAACCATTCTTTTCATACACATCATTTCTTTAATTTCTTCAAAAGACAAAGATAGAGGTTTCAAAGATACGTTCACATTCCGATAGTTAGTAAAAATGTTCCAATAGTTCGATAAATCAGAAAAAAAGAATTAAGAAATATCTTTTTATTACCTTTGCAGGAAAAGAAAAAATAGAATGGAACAGAAGAAAGCACCGTTAGACTTGGGACTTAAAATGTTGGAGAACTACAAAATTGTTCGTCATAACGAATTTCGTTTTATTTCCTCTGAGTTCGGATTCGTCAACAGCTTCATTAAAATGGAACCGAGTCTTTTCGCGTTCGGACAGCCGTATCGTATAAAAGAAGGTCGTATCGCACTGGTCAAACAAGGCGTTGCACGTGTTTCTATTAATCTGATAGAACATAATCTGCAAGCAGGAAACCTATCATTAATGACTCCCACCTCTATTATTCAGGTCATAGAAGTCTCTCCTGATTTCGATATGCAAATGATAGCCATAGATAACAACTTCCTCCCTATCTCCGAGAAAGAAGATTTTTTCACCTATCTCTTACATCATCAAAGAAATATTCTGTTATCATTAACTCCGCAGGAACATATACAACTAGAGAAGTATTTCAGTTTAATCTGGAGCATTCTGCAAGAACCTCCTTTCCGCCGGGAAGCTATACGACATCTTATCGCCAGCCTTTTATACAATATAGAATATATAGCTAAACACTATAATCAAATGAAAGGAGAGCGTTTGACACATCAAGAGAGTATTTTCCAGCAATTTATTTCTCTAGTCAACTCTTATAGCAAGACAGAACGCAATGTCGGCTTTTACGCAGACAAGTTATGCCTCACCCCCCGTTACCTGAACACCCTCATCCGGCAGACCAGCCAACAAACAGTAATGGACTGGATAAACCAGTCCATTATACTAGAAGCTAAAGTATTGCTAAAACATAGCAACCTGCTTGTCTATCAAATTTCTGATGAATTGAACTTCCCTAATCCTTCTTTTTTCTGTAAGTTTTTCAAGCGAATGACAGGAATGACGCCACAAGAATATCAGAAATCGGAATGAGTTCTTATTTTGAAAACTCTTTGATTCTCTGTTCTTCTTCCAATTTACAAATCAGCAGCGTATCATCTTTTTCGGCAATAATATATCCGTCCAATCCTTGTATTACCACGCGCTTTTCTTCACTGGTATGAACAATACAATTCTTGCTTTCATACAAACGAATATCAGTTCCCACCATAGCATTGCCCGATTTATCCTGTGGCAATAGTCCACGGAGGGCTCCCCATGTCCCTAAATCCGACCAGCCGAAAGAAGCAGGAAGCACATAGATCTCCTGTGCCTTCTCCATTACTGCATAGTCAATAGAAATACTTTCACAGGTCGGAAACAGCTTCTTGATTGATTCATTTTCTTTTTCAGTATAGAAATCCGGGAAAATACGATCAAAAATCTGTGCTATCCCCGGAGCATATACACGCATCACGGAAGTAATAGTACGCACATTCCATACAAAGATTCCTGCATTCCAAAAGTAATTGCCTTCCAACAGATATTTCTCGGCCGTTTCTTTGTCCGGTTTTTCCTTAAATGCATCTACTGTAAATATCTCCTTATCAGTTTGAAGCTGGTCGGCGGCGGCAATATAACCGTATCCCGTTTCCGCACGGGTCGGCCGGATACCGATTGTCACAATGGCACTGCTATCATCAGTGAAACGAAGAGCCTTCTCCACCACCCGACGGAATTCTCCCGTATCAATAACCAATGCGTCCGAAGGAGTCACCACCACATTAGCATTCGGATGTTTTTTCTTTATCTTCCAACAGGCAAAAGCAATACAAGGGGCCGTATTCCGCGCACAAGGTTCCGCCAGAATATTACTTTCCGGAATTTCCGGCAACTGCTCCCGAACAATATCTATATATTTTTCTGAAGTTACCACCCACATATTTTCTCTGGGACAGACACCGTCAAACCGATCTGCCGTCAACTGAATCAATGAGCGTCCACATCCCATTACGTCTATAAATTGTTTGGGACATTCCGGCGTGCTCATCGGCCAAAAGCGGCTACCGATGCCACCAGCCATTATTACCACATGATTATCCATACCTGTTATTCTCCTATAAAAAACACATTTGAAATAATTGCGCAATTTACTCCAAAATGTCCAACTTTACAAGAAAAACAAAACACTTTTATCATAAATCCATAGTAATAACAGGAGTACTATTTCGTTGATTGGCAAAATATGTCCCTTCTAAGTAACAAGAGACACACCTCCTCCTTTTCGCTAAAATTAGGTCAAATATTCCTTTTTATTGATTAAAAAGGTAAGTGTTTTCCAGACGATAATTGCATTTCATTCTCTTTTATCTATATTTGTGCCCGCATTTTTATCACATTTTATTAGCCACCCTATTCAAAATTTACAAAACCAAGATAAGCCGGATGGAAAAAATTAACGCAATAATTACAGGAGTCGGAGGATATGTTCCCGATTATGTTTTGACCAATGATGAGATTTCTAAAATGGTAGATACCACCGACGAATGGATTATGGGGCGTATTGGCATAAAAGAAAGACGTATCCTGAAGGATGAAGGACTAGGGACCTCCTATATAGCCCGTAAAGCAGCGAAGCAGTTGATACAACGTACCAGAACGAATCCGGACGATATTGATCTGGTTATTGTTGCTACCACCACTCCTGATTATCGTTTTCCTTCCACTGCATCCCTTTTATGCGAAAGGCTGGGATTGAAAAGAGCTTTTGCGTTCGATATGCAAGCCGTATGCAGCGGTTTTTTGTATGCACTGGAAACAGGAGCTAATTTCATCCGTTCGGGAAACTATAAGAAAATTATAGTTGTAGGAGCCGAAAAGATGTCATCAATCATCAATTATACAGATCGCGCCACTTGTCCTATTTTTGGTGATGGAGGGGCAGCCGTCATGCTGGAAGCCACAACCGAAGATTTAGGTATTATGGATGCCGTATTGAGAACAGACGGCAAAGGATTACCTTTCCTGCATATAAAAGCCGGTGGTTCTGTATGTACCCCCTCCTATTATACATTGGATAATCAAATGCATTATATCTATCAGGAAGGACGTACTGTATTCAAGTATGCCGTAGCCAATATGTCCGATGCCTGTGAAGCTGTAATTGAAAGAAATCATCTTAACAAAAATGATATTGACTGGGTGATTCCTCATCAGGCCAATCTGCGCATTATGACAATGGTGGCCAAGAAGCTCGGCATTCCCGACGAACGGATGATCAAGACCGTGTCGGAACAGGGCAACACGTCAGCGGCTTCCGTGCCGCTTGCGCTTGATGAAGCCGTGCGAAGCGGAAAGATTTCAGACGGCAGCCTGGTGCTGCTGCAGGCTGTCGGTGCCGGCATGGCCTGGGGATCGGCGATTGTGCGCTGGCGCAGCGAATAAGGCCGAGCGGCTTTGGAAGCGAATCGTCTCGAACACCAATTACGGAACCAAAGGAAAAAACTCATGCGCATTGCATTCGTATTCCCCGGCCAGGGCAGCCAGTCTGTCGGCATGCTTTCGGGCTTTGCCGACAATGCTGTCGTTGCGGACTATATGGCTCGCGCCAATGCTGCTCTCGGAGAAGATCTTGTCAAACTCATCGCAGAAGGTCCGGCGGAAGTGCTCAGCCTGACGGTGAACACGCAGCCCGCACTGCTCGCGGCCTCTGCAGCGTTTTATGAAGCTTGGATCGCTGCCGGCGGCCGCCGTCCGGATGTGATGGCCGGTCATTCTTTAGGGGAATATTCCGCGCTCACGTCAGCGGGAACATTTGCCTTTGAGGATGCCGTGAAGCTTGTGCGTTTCCGTGCGCAGGCCATGCAGGAAGCGGTGCCGGTCGGTGTGGGCGGCATGGCAGCCGTCATTGGCCTCGATGACGAAGCCGTTATTGAAGCCTGCCGCGAAGCCTCTGCCGTGGGGCCCGTGGAGCCGGTGAATTTCAATTCGCCCGGGCAGGTGGTGATTGCCGGGCGCAGCGACGGCCTTGCCAAAGCGGTAGAGCTTCTTAAGGCCCGCGGCTGCCGGAGAGCCATTCCGCTGGCCGTTTCGGGGCCCTTTCATTCGAGCCTTTTGGCGCCGGCAGGTGAACGCCTTGCCAAACATTTGGCCGAAGTTAAAGTCAGCGCTCCGTCTGTGCCGGTGTATGCCAACGTTACGGCGCAGCTTCACACTACCCCGGACGAAATCCGTGCGCTCCTCGCGCAGCAGGTATCGTCGGCGGTGCAGTGGACCAAGATTGTGAAGGCCATGGAAGCCTCCGGCGTCACAGACATCGTGGAATGCGGGCCGGGCAAAGTGCTGACGGGGCTCGTCAAGCGCATTGCGCCGGAGATCAGACTCCACGGCATCAGCAGCGAAGCGACGCTCGAGGCGACTCTCGAGGCGCTCGCAGCTTGAAG
>OOIG01002720.1_pt1 | contig 11524 bp, 8 predicted proteins | sample 1692091 | NCBI WGS metagenome assembly OOIG01 (sample SAMN06348188, study PRJEB24527) | human gut metagenome | biome: human gut; feature: ankylosing spondylitis patient; material: feces | host: Homo sapiens | place: China | collected 2015-10
GGAAGGAGACTATGAGAAAGCGGGCAGATTAAAATACAGCGAACTTCCTGCACTGGAGAAACAGCTGGAGCAGGAGGAAAATAAGGTCGGCGAATCAGATATGTCTCTGGTGCATGAAAAGGTATCGGAGGAAGAGATCGCAAGGATCATTTCCCGCTGGACCGGTATCCCGGTAGCCAAACTGACCGAGAGTGAGCGTAACAAGACCCTTCACCTCGACGAAGAATTGCACAAACGTGTAGTTGGACAGGACGAAGGCGTGACTAAGGTAACTGAAGCCATCATCCGTTCCAAAGCCGGTATCAAGGATCCCAGCAAGCCCATAGGTTCCTTCCTGTTCTTGGGACCTACCGGTGTAGGTAAGACGGAGCTGGCGAAGAGCCTGGCAGCAGCACTGTTTGACGACGAGAACAACATGGTCCGTATCGATATGAGTGAATACATGGAGAAATATTCTGTCTCCCGTCTGATCGGTGCGCCTCCCGGATATGTAGGATACGAAGAGGGTGGTCAGCTGACCGAAGCTGTCCGGAGAAAACCTTACAGCGTGGTATTGTTTGATGAGATCGAAAAGGCACATCCGGATGTATTCAATGTACTGTTACAGGTACTGGATGATGGGCGTATCACCGATTCTCAGGGTCGTACTGTAGATTTTAAAAATACAATACTGATCATGACCTCCAACATCGGTGCAAGCTATCTGCTGGACGGTATCAACGAAGACGGCACCATCAAGCCGGAGGCAGAGGCAGCAGTCATGAACGATCTGCGGGCTCATTTCCGTCCGGAATTGCTGAACCGTCTGGATGAGACGATCCTGTTCAAGCCTCTGACCAAAGATAATATCGGCGGTATCATTCATCTGATCATTGCCGATCTGAACAAGCGTCTGGAGGATAAGCAGTTGACGATCCGTTTGTCGGACGAGGCTATGCAGTACATCGTGGATAACGCGTATGATCCGGTCTATGGTGCACGACCTCTGAAACGTTATATTCAGAAGTATGTGGAGACCCTGGCTGCCAAGATGATCCTGGCAGATCAGGTGGAGGAGGGCGATACCATCGTCATTACCGTGGAAGGTGATAAGCTTTCCGCCAAATGTGAGAAAGGCTCTAAAAATAAATAAACAGTAATACAAAAAGCGAAAGTGGCAGACTTGTCATTTTCGCTTTTTTCGTTTAAGATGTTATAGTAATAATATTTTAAAAGCGAGGTTTTTTTTATGATACCACAGGATCCGGTCATGTTATTAAGCTTTATAAATTTAAAACTCCGTGATTTCTACGGAAGCCTGAAACAGCTCTGCGATGATCTGGATGTGAAGGAACAGGAGATCAGGGATAAGCTGGCATCCATCGATTATCATTACAATGAAGAGAGGAATCAGTTTGTATAATACAACCAGCAGTTTTACAGGAAAAAAGGGAACCAGATGTCTGATCTGCACCGGCTGCGGCAGATGTCCCGGAGTGATCCGGGGGATGCAGGTGGTGACGGAAAAGCTGGAGCTTCCTCCGTTATCTTTACAGAATACGGAAGGTATCCGGCTGATGACAGTGGATATCGGAACGACTACCATTGCTATGCAGCTCTATGATGCAGACGGTAAAGTAGTGGACAGTTTTCCGAGTGTGAATCCACAGGTCAGCTACGGTGCCGATGTACTCTCACGGATAGAGGCGGCAAGGGATCCGGGGAAAGCAGCGGATATGCAGAAAAAAGTCCTGGACCTCATTGAAAAGGGAGCGCAGCGTTTTTCCAAAAAGCTGCAGGAGAAGGAGTCTATACAGATGGTCATTGCGGCGAATACCACTATGACCTATCTGCTGATGGGCTGGGATCCGGCAGAGCTGGGCAGGGCACCTTTTCAGGTAAGTCATTGCGGAGCTGTGGACACGCAGATCGCAGGCATTTCCTGTCATATCATTCCCGGATTGTCTGCTTTTGTCGGCGGGGACATCACAGCAGGAATACTGGCCTGTCAAATGTTGGAGCAGGAGGAGCCCATGCTGCTCATCGATCTGGGTACCAACGGTGAGATGGCGTTGGGTAATAGACAGAAGCTGTATGCCTGTGCCACGGCGGCCGGACCTGCCTTCGAGGGCGGGGCAAACCGTGGTATTTGGGGCGCGGATATGGTGAAATTGTTACAAAAGCTTCTGGAAGAAGGACTGATGGATCGGCAGGGACTGTTAAAGGAACCCTATTTTACGAAGGGGATCCGTATCGGAGATGTACTTGTCACGAAAGAAGCCGTGCGTGCGGTACAACTGGCGAAGGGAGCCATTGCCGCAGGCATAGAGATCCTGACGGAAAGCTATGGAATCAGACTTTCGGATATTTCCAAGGTAGTGCTGGCAGGAGGCTTTGGCTATTACCTGGATCCGAAGGCAGCTGCAGCCATCGGACTGCTTCCGAAGGAACTTACAGATCGTACCGTGACCGGCGGCAACACGGCACTTAGTGGCGCTGCACTGGTGGGAAACAGGATACTGACCGGACAGCTGCGATCATGGGATGATCTGCACCGGCGGCAGGAATTACAGATTCAGATATTGAATCTGGCAGAGCAGGTAAAATTCACAGAAACATTCTTAAAAAAGATGGATTTTTGTTAAAATTGCGCAAAAAAATATAACAAAACGCATAAAATGTTGTTTTATTATAGCAAAAATTATGGTATACTTCTTAATATGATTACATGTACCGGAGGATATTGTATGAGTACGAATGTTGAGAAAACAAAAAAATCTCTTTTTGCGGGGAAAAAAGAGAAAGCTTCCAAAAAGAAGCCAAAACCTGAGAAAAAGGTAACAAAAGTACCGAAGGAGAAGGCTGTAAAGACAAAGACACCGAAGAAGACATCCGGCAGGAGTGGGAAAAGCTCCAAACTGTTCAGTATACGCAATAAGATCGTAGTATGTTTCCTGGTGCCGATCGTGTTCATGATCATTATCGGCATTTCGGCATACCAGAAGTCTGCGGAAGGCTTAAGTGAGAAATATACAGATTCCACGTTACAGACTGTGCGCATGGCAACGGAATATCTGGAGATGACTTGTGATTTTATCCGTTCCGAGGGCTTAAAGTATGCGTATGACGATGATCTTCGGAAATATTTCCTGGGAATGTTCGAGGATAATCCGGTAGACAAGCTGAACTTCCTGACAGCTACGAAGTCGAATCTTTTATCGGTGCAGACGTCGAATCCGTTCATCAGTCATATGCACATTATTCCCAAGGAAGGTGTGGGACTTTTGTCTACCAAGCTTTCTTCCGGTGTGGATGGATTCCTGGATGAATATAAGGAGTCGGTAGCTTCCGGCGAAGGCAGAAGAAGCATCCCACAGTGGATCGACAGCCATCCGGTGCTGGATGAAAAGGTAAAAGAGACGCAGCAGGACTACATATTGTCTTTCCAGATGATGAGCCAGTCTAACAATGCCTGCGTTGTTATTGACATGAAGCCTTTGGCTATTACGAACTTTTTGAAGGAGATCGATATCGGTGATGACAGTATCATCGGATTTATCACTCCGAGTGGAAGAGAACTGGTAGTGGAGCAGCTGGAAGACGGTGAAGAGAGTACTCTGGCTGAGGATGAGAAAGTATTCGTCGATCAGGAATTTTATAATGGGATAATGGAGCAGGCAGTATCGGATTCCGGCACTGCGGAAGTGGAGTTCCGTGGAGAAAAATACCTCTTTATCTATAGTCGCAGTGCGGAAGTGGGATTTACCACCTGTGCACTGGTGCCTATGCGTGTGGTGACCAGCCAGGCTATGGAGATCCGTAATATGACCATTGGACTGGTGCTCCTGGCATGTGTGATCGTGGTGATCGTGGGTATCTTTATTACCGCCGGTATTGAGAATAACATGAAACGAATCTCCAGAAAGTTCGGTGATGTTGCACAGGGCGATCTGACCGTGACGGTATCTGCCAAGGGACATGATGAGTTCCAGGATCTGGCAGGATCTGCGACCAATATGATCACGAATACCAAGAAGCTGGTAAATCAGGTAAGCAATGCCACCGGAGAACTGGAAGTATCCGCACAGAATGTAGGACAGGCTTCCGAATTGATCCATGAGTATTCCCAGGATATTACCAGAGCCATCGGAGAGATCAACGAAGGCATGGAAGAACAGTCCAGACATGCACAGGAATGTGTGGAGAAGACAGATGTCCTCTCCAATGAAATGCAGGAAGTAAGCCGCGTGGTAGAACGTGTTGAGAAACTGGTGGATGAGACCGAGGGTATGATCAACAAAGGAATGGAGATCGTACAGGTACTGGGTGACAGAGCCGGTGAGACGACCAAGATGACTGCAAAGGTAAGTGACAGTATCGAATCTCTTCGTAAGGAATCCGCGATCATCAACAGCTTTGTCGGTACGATCACGGAGATCACGGAGCAGACCAATCTGCTGTCCCTGAATGCTTCCATTGAGGCAGCCAGAGCGGGAGAGGCCGGAAGAGGTTTCGCTGTGGTAGCGGAAGAGATCCGCAAGCTGGCAGATGATTCCGCCAAGGCGGCCGGTGAGATCAGCAATAATGTTGCGAACATTACTGCACAGACGCAGAACAGTGTAGACAGCGCAAGCCAGGCACAGGCGATGGTAGAGCTTCAGACCAAGGCAGTGGACGAGGTAATTGCAGTATTCCGTGAGATGCAGGCTCGCATGGGGCAGCTGATCGAGGGATTGAAGGATATTGCAGCAAGTACAGAAAAGGCTGATGGCGAACGTAGTGCAGCGGTAGCAGCAGTGAAGAATATTTCGGATATCATCGAAGAGACTGCGGGAAGTGCCGAGACTGTTAATGATGTGGCTAATAAGTTGCTTGCGCATGTAGAGAAGCTGAGCAATACGGCAAGTGTACTGGATGAGAATATGGAAGGCCTCAAGAACGAGATTTCTGTATTCAAGATTTGATGACAGACATAGAACAGAAAGGAACTTTGGAGTTTTGTGCTCCGAAGTTCCTTTTTTGCTGCGAGGAATTGCCGTTTGTCCGGATGCATATATTTTCTGTGAAAGCAGTAAACGGATGGATGAAAATGAAAAAAACGCTGGTGGGAATTCTGGTCTTTGATATGATCATGGGAATGTTATGCCTGTGGGCCGGAGGAAAACGTCAGGATACTACAGCACCTGCTTCGCAGGAAGTATCGACCGGGAAGATCGCCGGAGAGGAAGATGTGGCGAAAAAGATTGCGCTGACGTTTGATGACGGTCCGCATCCGAGGTATACAGAACAGCTTTTGGATGGTTTAAAAGAACGAAATGTGGTGGCAACTTTTTTTGTGACCGGGGAGAATGCACAGAATTATCCCAATATTATCCGGAGAGAACAGGAGGAAGGACATCTGATCGGAAACCATACGTACAGTCATATCCAACTCACCTCCGGGAACAGGGAAACGTTCCGGGAGGAACTGGTAAAGACCAATGAGATCCTGGAAAATATTACCGGGGAAAAGGTGAGCTTCGTTCGTCCGCCCTATGGAAGCTGGGACAAAAGTTTTGAAAAAGAATTAAATATGTTCCCAGTGCTGTGGAATATTGATCCACTGGACTGGTGCTCCCACAATGCAGAGTGTATTGCGGCAAAAGTGGTGGAAAAGGCTGGAGACGGTGATATTATTTTAATGCACGATTATTATGATACTTCTGTGACTGCTGCACTGGAAGTGGTGGATGTTTTGCAGAAACGTGGATTCCAATTCGTAACAGTGGAGGAAATATTGTTTGACTGAAAGCTTCAAGTGTGCGTATAATTGTCATGGAAATTACAGATGAGTTTGGAAACTGAGAAAGAAAACCTATGATAAAAATAGCATTTTGTGATGATGATCTGTCGGTACTGAGAGAACTTGGTGCGCTGATGGACAAGTATCGGGTAGAACGGAATCAGGATATTGTATATGCCTCATTTAACAGTCCGCTGGAGTTGCTGACGGAAGTGGAGAGAGGAACGAGGCTGGATATTATTTTTCTGGATGTGCTGATGCCTGCGCAGAACGGTATCAGTACGGCCATGGAAATCCGGCAGTATGATACTTCGGTAAAGATTATCTATCTGACATCTTCGGCAGAGTATGCTGTGGATTCTTATTCGGTAGGCGCTTATTTCTACCAGTTGAAGCCTATCTGGCAGGAAAGTTTTTACCGCCTGATGGATTCTGTACTTTCGGAATGCCATAAAGATAAGGAAAACAGCTTGATCCTGCGCAGCAGAACCGGAATCACCAGACTGGATCTTGACCGGTTGCAATATTGTGAGGTGATGGGACGGACACTTTTGTTCCACCGCAAGGACGGAGAAGTACTGGACAGTATCGGCAGATTGGATGATCTGTGCGAACAGTTGAAAGATTACGAACAATTTGTCCGCTGCCACAGGTCCTATCTCATCAATATGGATTATGTGCAGAATATTTCCAGTAAGACCATCACCATGACAGATGGCATACAGATTCCAATCCCTCATGGAAAATATTCGGAATTAAAAGATAAATTTTTTGATTATTTCTTTCGTAAAAACCAAACATTTTTAGCATAGAATTACCCTGCAAGGCGACCGGAGAATATTTCTCCGGTCGTTTCATTACATATTTGGGTCGATTGGTGTCATGAAGAGTCTGAAACGGGTAAAATACGGTACAATATGTTCAGACAACAGAAAAATGTTGTAAGAAGGAGGAAATATATTATGAAGAACAAAACTTTTGCATGTGTGATGGGACTGGTACTGGCATTGTCTCTGACAGCCTGCGGTGAGGAAGAGGTAATTGTGGAGAACACCAACGAAGAAGTGTCTGTAGAAGTACAGACCCAGGAAGCAACAGAAGCTCCCACAGAGACTGTAGCAGAGACAGGTACAGAAACAGAGGGCGGTCCCCTGTTACAGGTGGCAGTTATGGAGATCCCGGATCTGAGTGGTACAGAATGGAACTTTGCCGGCGGTATGATCGATGGTGTTGAGATGGAAGAAGAGGATCTGAACGCAACACTGGAGACTTATGGCGGTACCTTACAGCTTGTATTTGGTGAAGACGGTGCAGTTACCATGGTACAGGGCGGCGGAAATGCAGAAGGTACTTATGAGTATTCCGATGACAACACAGCTATCAAGATGACACTTGATTTTGGTGGAACAGAGGTTACCTATGCCGGATTTTTGTCTGAGGTGGGAGATACTGTAACACTGATCGCTATGTCTGATATGAATGGTTATGACGGACTTTATTTTGTACAGTAAGGTACAATAAGAAATTTTGAGAGCATAGAAGGAATGAAAAGGGGAGGGGAGAAGCAACGATGGAGATTATAATTATCGTATTGCTGCTTGCCTCCCTTTTTGGTGTCTGGCTTGTATCGGTACGGCGTAAGCTGGAGCTACAGGAAGAAAATATTCAGAATGCCATGCATCAGACTCTGGTACAGCTTTCTGCAGAACGGGAATCTTTGGAAAGACTGGCGGAGCTTCTCGGACATACCATGGATGCAGAGACTTTTCGAAAAATGAAACTTTCTTTGGAGAGTGCACAGAATGTCGAAATGACCGGGATGCCGGAGTGGATAGCAGAACAACAGAGAGAATTATTAAGAGTACAGAAAAATATTGCAGAGATCTCGGAAACCATGCCTCTTTTGCAGGCACAGGAGACTTATCAGAAATACTGGAAAGCAACAAAAAGTTATGAACATATGGTGAAGACCAGTGAACTGATCTATAACGATTCTGTGGAAAACTATAATTGTATGCTTCACAGAATACCGGATCGTATCGCAGCGGGAATCTGCGGATATCACCGGAAAAAATTAATCGAGATCATATGATCCATATACATTCTTAAGGAGGGTAAAACGATGGGATTATTTACAAACAACAAAAAGTTATGTCCGATCTGCGGAAGTCCGACACCGAGACTGCTGGCTTCAGCGGTGGAGGGGCAGAATCTCTGTAAGGAGTGTGCAGCCAAGATCGATCTGCCGGATGGTGTGTTCAATTCCATGACGCTGGATGATTTCCGGGAATATATCAAGTGTTATGATGCCAACAAGCCGCTGCGTGACAGCTTCACAGAGACTTACCGTTATGATTTCGGATTTTTCAAGGGAAGCCTGCTGCTGGATATGGATCACCAGCTACTGCGACTGGGAGTTGTTGACGGAGCATTTGCCATGGAACCCTCTGACATTAAGTCCTTCCGTATTCTGGAGGATGGAGAGGTACTGTACGAAGGAGAAAAGGGGAACTTCCGGAGCTACAAGAGCAATATAAAGGAGCGTTTAGATGAGTTAAAGCCCAGGATCGACGAATACAGAATGCTGCGGCATCAGTATGAGATGATGGAAGAAATGCGTCGTAACATGGAGGACAGCAGAAGAGACGATAACTTCAGAAGAGACGATAGTTTCAGAAGAGATGATCCGGATTACAGAGACCGTATGACCGAGCCGGATTTCAATATTCCGAATCCGGTAGAGAAATTCGCTGTAGAGATCACGCTGGAGCACCCTTACTGGAAGAGCTTCTATAAGGAGACGGGAGCACCAAAGTTTAATTCCAATCAGCCCAGCACCATCGACTATCTGGATGATTATACCCAGAAGACAGAAGGACTGCATGCACTGGCACAGAACCTGATGCAGATCATTGATCCCCAGGTACAGGAACAGGTAATAGATCTCCATGCCGCAACCCAGAGTACGCAGAGTGCACCGCAGGCCGCACCCGTACAGGCAGAGGATCCCACCGTGGCACTGCCTAAATATAAGGCACTGCTGGATGCAGGTGTCATTACGGCAGAAGAATTCGAAGCCAAGAAGAAACAGCTGCTGGGACTGTAAACCAGGTATTACAAGAATCCGGATTGGAGAAAACAGATGAAAAAGATATTACAGAGAATCGGACTGCTAGCAATGGCAGGGATGCTGCTATGGGGCTGGCAGGGGATGGAAGCGAAGGCGGAAGACGAAAATAAGTTTACAATCGATGATAGTGCTATGGATTCAGGGGCATATGATAAAGGCAAGACACAGATAGTTATAGTGGAGACGTCTGGGGAAGATGCATATTATCTTGATGTATATTCAAAAGATGGCTATTATTTTGTGAATGCACCCAAGGTGGAAGTTTGTTATAATAATAAAACAATGAGTCAGCCTTCTGGAGATGAACTACGGTTGGATGGAACTTATTATAGGTATTGCATAGGCAAGGCATCGGAATATACAGAAAATGCGTATGAAGTAAAGATATCAGGTGGAAACCCACAGCAAATTACATATATTAAATCAATTAATATAGAGATTACATCACCGGTAGCAGGAGAAGTGCTTCCTACTAACTGGACTAGTCCAACAGAAGGAGTAAGATTATTTGACACGAAGGCCATTCTGGTTTTGCCAAATAAATATAATCAGATGAGAGTTTTTGATGATGGTACCCTCATAAACTTATCTTATAGTCTTTCCTCTCGTGACACACAGACATCCAATCCCGATAATACGAATCCCGGCAACACCAATTCGGAAATAACAAGCGATTCATGGAAAAAATGGACAATCAATACGGATAAGGCGGAGCATTGTGATATCTCTCGTGGCTATGGCTATTCAAGCCATCTGGATGACAAGAAGACTCATCTTTATCTTGGTGTATATCCTGAGGATGGATATACTTTTGTGGAGGAACCGAAAGTTACTTGGAATGGCAATCCTTTACAGCTATTGACGGATCATGAATTCAATTCAGAGTGGCACAGTTATCTGTTAGATGATAACGGATCCGGAATCATCATGGTAGAGGCAAAAACTGTGAAGAAAGAGACGAATGTGCCGGAAACAAGCGCACCGGCATCAAACGATGACAGCTCAGAGGAACCTTACAAGATCATCGAAGGCACCAAAGGTACCTGGAACGGCAGCACCACGGAGGGCCTGACCATCCGTGGCGACGGCGATTTTGCAAAATTCGCGGGTGTCCGTGTAGACGGCAACTGGATTCCCAGTGCGCACTATGAGGCAAAATCAGGCTCCACTATCGTGACCCTGAAGCCTTCCTACCTGGCATCCCTGTCAGAGGGTGAACATACCGTGGACATCATGTGGATCGATGATTCCGCCAGTACCACCTTTACGGTAGCAGCTAACACCGCAGCTGCACAGGCGGAGCTGGACAGCGTTCCCAAGACCGGAGAAGGTGTGATGGGATGGATGCCCGAGATACTGCTGCTTGTAGCTGCAGGTCTGACTATAATGGGTGCTTTACGACTGAAAAAAGCAAAATAGATTTGTATTGACAATGGGAGGAAACAGATGAAAAAGATATTACAAAGAATCGGATTGCTGGCAGTGACAGGAATGCTGCTGTGGGGCTACCAGGGAATGGAAGCAAATGCGGCAGTAACCGACGATACTATAAACTGGCTACGACAAGGAGTAAACTTAAGTGAGTGGGATTTTACATATGATCCTGATCATCATTACACGCTGAGTTATGGTATGGGTGTCGGCTATGGAACTGGGTGCAATACTCCTTACCAGGATAATCATTATGTTATTTACATAGAGCCGGAGGATAGATATTGTTTTGCAGATAAGCCTACGGTTAAGGCAACGATAATGGATGACGCGGGAGACGTGATAAATTTCATTACGTTGACTCCAATTGGAAGAAGCAGTGCAACAACCGGCTATGGATATGAAGTATGTAGTTTGATCGGTAAGAAGGGACACTTAATCTTATATGCAGAAGCTGTAAACCTGGATCTGAGCACAAAGTTTATAGAAAATGAAGGCCTGCTTCCCAATGATACAACCAGTTCTTTCTCCTTTTATACAGGATGGAATTTGAGTTATGACTCTGTGACAATTCAGAGCATATCCTATCATATTACGAATGCAGCAGGTGATAATGCAGACGATTTGTTTCAGGTAGAAACGACTGATTATGCCGGCAACAACGGTGAAACAGTTGGACAAGGCGTAAAGGTAAGCTATAAGACACAGGATTGTGCTCCGTCCGGAAAATATACCATGACGGTTACAATGACTTATGATGATATAGTTCCTTATACCCGGAAAAAAGTTACCAGCTTCGAATTTACAGTAGGTGAACCTGAGGTAAAAGCATCAGAGACAAGTGAGGAAGCACCAAAAGATATGTATAAGATCATCGAAGGCACCAAGAGCACTTGGAACGGCAGCACCACCGAAGGTCTGACCATCCGAGGCGATGGTGATTTTGCTAAATTTGCGGGTGTCCGTGTAGACGGCAACTGGATTCCCAGTGCCCACTACGAAGCAAAATCAGGCTCCACTATTGTGACCCTGAAACCTTCCTATCTGGCATCCCTGGCAGAAGGTGAGCATACCGTAGACATCATGTGGATCGATGATTCCGCCAGTACCACCTTTACGGTAGCTGCAAGCGCCGCAACTGCACAGCCGGAGCTGGACAGCGTTCCCAAGACCGGAGAAGGTGTGATGGGATGGATGCCCGA
>OOIG01002737.1_pt1 | contig 11466 bp, 9 predicted proteins | sample 1692091 | NCBI WGS metagenome assembly OOIG01 (sample SAMN06348188, study PRJEB24527) | human gut metagenome | biome: human gut; feature: ankylosing spondylitis patient; material: feces | host: Homo sapiens | place: China | collected 2015-10
CAGCTGCAATTGGAGCTTGTCGGCGATGAGCGCGATAAACTCGGAATTTGTCGGCTTGCCCTTTGTGTTTGAGACGGTGTAGCCGAAGAAGCGCTGGAGCGTTTCGAGATCGCCTCTGTCCCACGCGACCTCGATGGCGTGGCGGATGGCCCGCTCGACGCGCGACGGCGTGGTCGCGAACGTCTTGGCGACCTGCGGGTACAGGACCTTCGTGATGGCGTTGATGACGTCCATGTCCTGTACGGCGATCATGATCGCCTCGCGCAGATACTGATAGCCCTTGATGTGCGCCGGAACGCCGATCTCATGGATGATGGAGGTGACCATTGCCTCGATGTTGACCTCCTGCCGCCGCTGGGCGTTTTGACGGAGCTGACCGTCGATCGCGGTCATCTCGTGGATGCGCTCGGCCACGGCGTCCAGCTCGCACGGCTTCGTCATGAAATACTGCACGCCGAGACTCGCCGCCATGTTGGCGACGTATTCCGTCATAAAGCCCGTCAGCACCAGCGCTGCCGGCGGCTTGTCCATCTCACGCGCCCGTTTCAGGACCGCGATGCCGTCCAGCTTCGACAGCATCAGATCCAGTACCAGGATATCCGGCTTCGTCACGCGCATAAGCTCTGCCGCGCGCTGCCCGTCGGCTGCCGTACCGACGATCTCATAGCCGGGAACCTGTTCCAGACGGCGTTTGACGTGATCGCAAAACTCCTCATTTCCATCTGCGATCAAAATTTTGACACGGTTTTCCATTCTTGACCTCTCCTCATAATATGGTTTGTGTCAGACACTGACTTTTTTATCGCTGCGACATCATGAATATAGCACATTCTGGTAAATTTTTCAATTTCTTTTCTGCAATATTTTCCAGAAACTTCTCGATGTCCTTCGACATAATACTTTTAAAGTAAAGAAACCGTTAAAAGCCTGATATAATCATAAAAATGAAAATAAATTGCAATATCTTTTTTGGTCGTAACTTCCATTGAAATTATATGTCTGCTTGTTCGCTGCGTCAAGAGCATCCCGCATTTTTCTGCATTTTTGTCAAATCACCAGAATAATTTTTTGCATCTTGCATAAAAAATCCAGATCCCGCGCAAATACGGGATCCGGATTTCTTCTTATTTTTTCCATTTCAGGCATCTTGCGGCAGGGTTCTTCCTTCCGCCGTGAACGTCACGACGCGCATGGGAATGTCCTTTCCGCTTGCCGCGACAGCCTGCCGCGCGGCGTATTCCAGCCCGCCGCAGCACGGCACCTCCATGCGCGTAAGCGTCACGCTGCGCACGTCGTTCTCCGTCAGGATCGCCGTCAGCTTTTCCGCATAGTCCGCGCGGTCGAGCTTCGGACAGCCGATGAGCGTGACGCGGCCGCGGATAAAGTCCGCATGGAAGCTGCCGCAGGCGTAAGCCGTGCAGTCGGCGGCGATCAGCAGGTCGCAGCCGTCAAAATACGGCGCACGCACCGGTACGAGCTGCAGCTGCACCGGCCAGTTTTGCAGACGGCCCGGCTGCGCGGGCGCGTCCTGTCCGGCGGACTCCTGCGCAAGCGTCCGTACCTGCGTCCCGGCGCAGCCGCAGGCCAGCCTGTCCGGCGCACTTGCGCCCGGCTTTTTTGCCGCCTGCACGCCCCTGACCGCCTTCTCCGTCAGCCGTTCGAGCTTCGCTTTTTTGACAGCCTCCTCGTCATATGCCGCCGCTTCGCGCTCGATAAAGCGGATCGCATCCACTGGACAGACCGGCAGACAGTTGCCAAGCCCGTCGCAGTAATCGTCCCGGATCAGCTTTGCTTTTCCGTCTATGATGGCGATCGCGCCCTCGTGGCACGCCTGCGCACACAGGCCGCAGCCCGTGCAGGCCGCCTCGTCGATTTCGATGATCGTCCGTTTCATGCTTGTCCCTCCTGCTGCTTTTGGGCCTCCAATCTCGCGCGCCGCTCGGCGTCAGCCTTTTCCTGATTGCGCCGCGCGATGATCATCAGCTTCTCATACGTCTCCTCGCCCACGCACTGCTTCGCGTATTTGCACCACTGCACGCAGCTGAGCTTGTCGTTGTACACGATGAAGCCGCAGTTATCGCAGGCGACCTCCGTGTCTGTGGAAAAAATCTCGATCGGATTGCCGCAGTTCGGACAGATCCGGTCCTCAATGGTCGGCGTTCTCGGCTTGCCCTGGCAGCCGTCCATGATCATGCTCATCATCCCCTTTTTAAGTAACTGCTGATCCAATCGTCAATTACTTGACTTTCTGGTCATAGTATAGGATACTGAAGAAAAAATGTATGTTGTTTTTCAAACAAAGGAGATTCAATTTATGGATGAACTGAACATTTTGACCGAATGTGCGCTGTTCCGGGGCCTGCGCAGCGCGCAGATCCGGGAGATGCTGCCGTGTCTGTCCGCGCGGCAGGCCCGCTTCCGGCGCGGGCAGTTCCTGCTGCGGGCGGGAGACAGAGCCTCATCCGCCGGGATCATCCTGTCCGGCGAGGCCGAGGTCCTGCAGGAGGATTTCTGGGGCAACCGCAATCTGCTTGCCGCCGTTGGGCCGGGCGAGCTGTTTGCCGAAGCGTTTGCCTGCGCGCACGCCGTTTCCCCGGTGAGCGTGCAGTGCACCACGGACGGAAGCGTTCTGTATCTGAACGTGCGCGCCGTCTTCTCCCCCTGCGAAAAGGCCTGCGCGCAGCACAAAACGCTTTCGCAGAACCTCATCCGGGTGCTGGCAGAAAAAAATATGCAGCTGAATGAAAAGGCGGGTTTTCTTTCCCAGCGCACAACGCGCGAAAAGCTGCTGGCTTATCTGTCCGCGCAGGCACGCCGGGCCGGCAGCGCCAGCTTCCGCATCCCCTTTGACCGGCAGCAGCTGGCAGATTACCTGTCCGTCAACCGCAGCGCCATGTCCGCCGAGCTTTCGAATATGCAGCGCGACGGCCTGCTCCGCACCGACCGCAGCTGCTTCACGCTCTGCCAGCCGGAAGATACACCCTGACACGCACGCAAGGGGAGCGGCTCACGCCGCTCCCCTTTTGCGTCATGTAGCGCTGTCAGCAGCCGCAGCCGGTGTCGCAGCCGCAGGAATTGCCGCAGCCATTGCTGCCGGTGCCGAAGATCAGCAGAAGGATGATGATCCACCACCAGCTGTTGCCGAAGGCGCAGAATCCGGACTGATTACAAGACATAACAAGACCTCCTGAAAGATAACGTAGCGTTTGATCGCTCGCTCATTCCATGTTATGCAGAGGTCCGAAAATGGTGACGGCTACGCGAACAGCTCGTCGAGCGTTCCGAAGGAATAGCCCATCTCCTCCCATTTGCTCAGCAGCGTGTCCAAGATCCGCGCGTTCGTCTGCGACGTGGAGTGCAGCAGCACGACCGCGCCCGGATGGATGCGCGGCAGGAGCTTGGAAAACGCCTGCTCGTCGGTCGGCTGGTTGTCCTGATACCAGTCGACGTAGGCCAGCGACCAGAATACCGTCCGGTAGCCGAGCTTCTGCGCCATTTCAAGATTTTTTTCGCTGTAAATGCCCTGCGGCGGGCGGTAATAGCGCGGCAGGTCCTCGCCGGTCGTCTCCCGGTAGAGCGTTTCGAGGCTTGTCAGCTCCTGATTGAAGGCGGCTTCGTCTGAAAGCTTCGACATATCATAGTGGTGGTACGTGTGGTTGCCGACGATATGCCCCTCGCGCAGCATCCGGCGCACAAGCTCCGGGTTCTGCTCGATGTAGTTGCCCACAACGAAGAACGCCGCCTTGACGTTGTGCTTCGCCAGCGCCTCCAGAATCGGCTCCGTGCAGCCGTTTTCATAGCCTGCGTCAAAGGTCAGATAGAGCTTCTTCTGTGTCTCATCGCCGAGATAGACCGCGTCATAGCGCCGCAGCGCCTCCTTTGACGCGTTGCCGACGGGCGGCTGGCCCTCCGTCCGGAAGCTCAGGCCCCACGACCCGGTTTCGATCGACCGGCTCTGCTGAAACAGCAGCGGCAGAACGGCGCAGAACGCCAGCACCGCCGCCAGCGCCAGCGTCAGTCTGCCGTACTGCCGGAAAAATCGCTTCATAAAACATCACCCCTGTCCATCCTTATGCGATGGACAGGGGGATATGCCTTTTATCCGCCGTAATCGTAGCCGTAGCCGTCAAAGTCCGGCACTGTGAATTCTTCCTCCTGCCCGGACTGGCCTTCCAGCTCGTTCTGCGCCTGCTGCTCGGCCTCGTTGATCTCCTCCTCGCCGGGCCGCTCGTCGAGCGTGAGCGTGACCTCGATCTCCGCGCCCGCGCGGTAGAGCTTCAGCTTGACGGTATCGCCCGCCCGGTGCTTGGAAAGTGCGGAGACAAGATCGGAATACGCGTTGATCTCGCGGCCGTCAAATTCCAGAATGATATCGTGCGGCTGCAAGCCTGCCTTTTCCGAGCAGCTGCCTTCCGTCACGGTCACGACCTGCGGTCCGGAGGGCAGGCCGTAAATTTCCGCAACCTCTGCGTCGAGATTTTGCAGTGTGACGCCGAGATAGGCCCGGCCGCGGACGCGGCCGTATTGCTGCAGATCATAGACTACGCGCAGCACGTCGTTGATGGGAATGGCGAAGCCGAGCCCTTCGATGGTCACGCCCGTCTCCGTCGTTCCGGATACCTTCGCGGTCGTAACGCCGATGATATTGCCGTTCATATCGAACAGCGGCCCGCCGGAGTTGCCGGAGTTGATAGCCGCGTCGGTCTGCAGCATATTGATGACCGTTCCGTCGGTGTCGATCTCGCGGTCAAGCGCGCTGATGTAACCGGCGGTCATGGTGAACGTCAGATCGCCCAGCGGATTTCCGATGGCCTCGACTGTCTCGCCGACCTCGACCTCGTCGGAATCGCCGACCGTGACGGTCTGCAGGCCCTTGGCCTCGATCTTCAGAAGCGCAATGTCGTTCATGCTGTCCGTGCCGACGATGGCGGCGGGGTATTCCTCGCCCGAATAGAACTGCACGACGACCGTGCCCTCGTCCGCATCCGCGATGACGTGGTGATTGGTAACGATATAGCCGTCCTCCGTCAGGACGAAGCCGCTGCCCGTGCATATGCCGGTCGTTTCTACGCCCCAGAGGTCGGCTGTGACCTGCGTGGAAATGCCGCAGACCGCGCCGATGTTCATCTTATAGACCTGCGCCGGTGTAAGCGTCTTGTCGCCCTCGTTGGACTTGAGCGTTTCCGGCAGCGGCGTCCGTTCGAGCCGGTAGGCGGCATTGCTCTGCGATTCCGGCGCTGCGGGCTGCTCCTGCTCTACGGGCTGCTCGGCCATGGCGCTGGCCGCGGCGTTCTTTTCCTGCTCGGCGAGGTTTTTCTGCCCAATGGCGTCGATGGCCTTCGTCAGCGCAGAGCCGCCGACACCCGCGACGACCGCCACCGCGGCCAGCAGCGCCGCGATCTTGAGTCTGGTGTGCTTGCCGCTGCGCCGGATCTCCTCCTTGGCCTGCTCCAGCGGCGGCCGGGACGGCTCCTCGGGCGCGGGTTCAAAGCTGTAGTTCATCTTTTCATCGTAATTTTCCATGGTTCTGCGCTCCTTTTCGGCGTGTCTGTTCAGAAAAGCGGTTCCGGCAGATCCAGCATATGGCTCACACGCTTCAATGACAGCCTGCGGCGCATATACGGGTGGAAGCGGAAGCTGATCTCGACGAAGTCCGGCGCTTTGCCGACCTCCCCGATCGTTGTTTTGCACCCGGCCTGCCGCATGGCGGCAAGGCAGGCGTTATAGGACGGCACGGACTGCACGATCCGGCGGATCTCTGGCCAGCAGGCTTCGATGCGGCGGGGGGCGATGCCGTCTGTGATGGTGTCCGGGGTGTTGAGCTTCTGGACATCCGGGGCCAATGGGCCGTAGATGCGGTAGATCTCATCCCAATTGCAGACCTCCGGATGGGCCGTGACCTGCGGCAGACGGGAGAGCGCTTCGTAATACCGGAGCATGATGAGCGTCGTCACGCCGACGTCCTCGCCGTGGTAATTGGGCGTTTTGCCGTCCAGCAGCTCCATGCACTCCCAGAAATGGGCCATGATATGCTCCGTGCCGCTGCCGGGGCGGGAGGTCTTGGTGAAGCTCATCGCGATACCGGTCAGAAGCAGCGATTCGAAGATCGCCGCCGCCGTTTTTTCGTCGCGTTTCGTCACGCTCCCGGCCATAGCGAAGATCTGGTCGGTCGCCCGCCGCGTCAGGGCGGCGACGCGCTCACAATAGGATTCCCCGGTCAGAAGATTCGATACCTGCCAGTCGATGAGCGCGATATATTTCGAGATCATATCGCCGAAGCCCGCGGATTTAAGCTCTGCCGGAGCGTCCGCGAGAATTTTCGTGTCGCCGATGATGACCTCGGGGCATTTTGCGGGATAGGTGATCTTGAAATTGCCGTTTACAATGGGCGCGGAATAGGACGCGAAGCCGTCCATCGAGGGGGCTGTTGCGAACAGGCACAGCGGCACGTTATGCCGCGCACAGGCAAGCCTGCACGGGTCATGGACAGACCCCGTGCCGACGGCAAGCACGCCGTCCACGCGGTCAAAATACCCCTCGATCTTCTCCACGTCCTGCATGGTCGCGACGCGGATGGACGGCCAGATATGGCGCAGGACGGCAAAGCCGGACAGGGAAGCCTCAATGCCGTCCGCAGCGGCAAGCGTCTGCTCGTCCGCCGCCAGCAGGAGCCGGGGGCCAAAGCCGTTTTTCTTCAGGATCTCGCCGGCCTCGGACACAAGCCCGCTGCCAATCTCGATATCCCGGATGGCACATTCATGCGCCTGCCCGCAGGCGCAGTTCCGATAGCTGTCGATCAGCGTGTGGAAATCAGTCATAGTGGGATTCTCCTACGTTTATACTTTATGTGGCTGCATGGATTTGCCGGCGGACGACTGCTTTTCGCGCCTGCCGGCTGTCCAAGCGCTCAACCGTTCGGGTTCGGGGTATCCAGCATAGTCTTGCACGCGGCAAGGACCTTTGCGGCGATAGGCGCGGCTGTCTGGCTGCCGGAGCCGCCGCGTTCGGCGAAGACGACGAACGCGAGCGGATATGCCTCATCCTGCACGAAGCCCGCGAACATTGCGTCTGCCGGGCCGTTTTCGCGCTCCGCTGTGCCGGACTTGGCGCAGACCGTCAAAGAGCCGAACTGCCACGCGCCGTACTGGTTCACGACCGCGCCGCGCATCATCTTTCCGAGCGCCTCGGCTGTTTCTTCGGACAACAGCCGCCCGGTCGTCTTCGTTTTCGCTTCATAGACCGTCTGGCCCGCGCGGGAAATTTTCTGCATGAGATACGGCTCCGCCGCCTCTCCGCCGTTTGCGATCACGCCCATAAAGCGCAGGAACTGGATCGCCGTGATCTGGTCGGTATACTGGCCGATCCCGGCCCAGGCGACGCTGCCGTCGTCCGCGTCTGACAGATCGACGGTCGACCGGGCGGTATAGCCGTCGCAGGTGAGCGTTCCGTTGAGGCCGAGCTTATCGCAGGCCGCCTGCAAAGCGTCCTTACCGAGGGCCGAGGCCAGCTCACCGTAATAGACGTTGCACGAATGCGCCAGCGCCTCCGGCATGGCAAGCGTCCCATGGCTGGACATACAGATGATTTCCTGTCCGCCGATGATGGTTTTCCCGGCGCAGGTATGGGTCCCGGCCTGCGCGGACGCGCTCTGCTCCAGTGCAGCAGCGCTCGTCACGAGCTTGAAAATGGAGCCGGGCGTATAGGCCGCGTCAAAGAAGCGGTTGAGATACACGCCGTCATACGCGCCTGTCTCGTCGCCCGCGATATCGGGGATGTTGTCGGGGTCGTAGCTGGGACTGGTCACAGCGCACAAAATTTCGCCGGTTTTGTAGTTATAAACGCCGACTGCGCCGTGATAGCTGCCGAGCGCCTGCAAAGCTGCTTTCTGCACCTCGGCACTGATGGTGAGTCTTGCGCTGGCCGTGCCCTTGGATGCTTCGTTCAGGCCGGTAATTTTATCGTAGCCGATCATCTGCTCGGCGAAATTGCCCAGCAGCGGCGCGCTGATATAGCCGTAGCGGTCGCCCAGCAGATGGACGGTCGCCTCGCGCACGGCTTCATCGGCACTGTACACGCGGCCATCCGTTGTATTCAGGATGCGTACGCCGGAGCGGTCGTAAATTTTGCCGCCGGTGAGATTCGTGCCGGTATAGACGTGCGGGCTGCCGGAAAACGTGACCCATTTTTCGGCGTTTGCCGCGTATTTGACGCAGAAGGCCAGCGTCCCCACGGCAAGCACAACGGCCAGAGCCAGCGCGAACAGCGCGCGGCGCGATACCTTTTTCATCTGCACGCCTCCTTTCCGGCAGGACGCTGCCAGACGGCGTCAGGGTCCTCCGCCGCAGGTTCCTCAGCAGCCTCCTGTGCGTCAGGCTCCTCCGGCAGCGGCGTGACGCCGTGCGGGACGCGGATGGCGACAGAGGCGTTCTGCCGGGTATCGGCTGCCTTGATAAAGGCCAGCAGGCCCCAGACGCAGACCATGCTCGACCCGCCGTTCGATACGAACGGGAACGTCACGCCCGTGAGCGGCAGGAAATCCGCCATGCCGAACACGTTTAAAATCGTCTGCGTGACCATGACCGTCACGGCCGCGCAGGCGCCGATGGTATAAAAGCAGCTTCTGCCCGCGGGCGCGGAGCGCACGACGAAGCAGGCGAGAATGACAATGCACGCGACCATCAGAACCGCCATGATGAGGCCCCATTCCTCCGAGACGAAGGCGAAGACCAGATCGGTGTCTGACGCCGCGACGTATTTGAGCCAGCCCTTCCCCGGCCCGAGGCCGAACAGGCCGCCCGAGGCGATGCACATCATCGAGCGCGTCTGGGAATACCCGGTCGTGAGCGCATAGTCCCACACATGGCCCCACGCCTCAAAGCGGTTGCGCGCGTAGGGCAGAAAGCGCAGTACCAGAACGCCCGCGAAGCCCGTCGCGGCGATGGCCAGCGCGATGGTCGCAAAGTTGCCGGAGCGCAGGAACGCGATGACAAGGAACGCGACAAAGAAAATGATCGCGGTTCCGAAATCCTTCATGAGCGCCAGACACGCGCAGATCACGGCGGAATAGGCGATGAACAGCACGATATTGCGCTTTGCCATCAGCCGCGAGAGCGTGGACGCGCCGACATAGATAAAGCAGACCTTGACGAACTCCGACGGCTGGAACGACACGCCGCCCAGCTGGATCCAGTTGCGCGCGCCGAATTTTTCCACGCCAAAGAGCAGATTGAACGCCAGCAGGCCAATGCCTGCAACAGCCGCGAGATACCGCACGGTCTTTGCCCGCTCCAGATCGCGCAGCGACCAGCAGACGACGAGGAACACGCACACGCCCGCGACGATAGCAAGCAGCTCCTTGATCAGACTTTCCGGCGCGGAGCTTGACACGACGGCAAGGCCCATCGTGCACAGGAAAAACGCCAGTGTCTCCGCCTCGAAGCCCGTTCTGCGGAACGCGCGCGAGGCAAGATACAGCGCCCATTCCAGTCCGATCAGTCCGCCGAAGGCGGTCAGCTCCAGCGCAGGATCGCAGCCGCCGAGGATGAGCTGAATGGCTGTCAGCAGCTGGAACAGCGTCAGGAGCAGCAGCGTCGGCACCTGATGCACGGCATGGCCGGCCCGCGTGCGGGTCCCGGCCTGAATGCGCTCCTGTTCCTTTGTCAGGGGGATGAGCGTGAAATTCACGCCGCCCATCGTAATGACGTCGCCGAAGCGCAGCGCAGAGAGAGCCGTCTGCTTTCCGTTGACAAATACGCCGGATTTGGAGTGCGCGTCGGAGATCGTCCAGCTGCCGTCGTCGTAGCGCGTTAAGACCGCATGGGTGCGCGAGACGGTCGGATAGCCGAGCTGCACGTCGCAGCCCGCGCCGCGTCCGACGAGGCTTTCCCAGTGCGTGACAGGGATGTGTGCGCCGTCCGGCGTAGTGAGCCATGCCCAGACCTCCGGCTCCGGCCGGAACGTCAGCAGGCTCACCGCGCAGCGGATCAGGATCCCCAGCGCAAGCACCGGGAACAGATAGCACAGCCACGGAACGGGCTCAAATTGTGAAAAAAACGTAGTCAGTGCATCCTGCATGAGAAATTCTCCATGTACGGGCGGTTACGGTGCGGCGGTTCTGTCCTGCTCCGGAAGCTCGGCGACCTCGCTGATCGGGCCGTAGGCCGTCGTGTCGGTAGTCAGGTTCTTTTTGCGAAGCTTATTGTTGACAGAGTCGGAAATGAGCAGGTAAATGATCGCAAACACTGGCACGCCCAGGATCATGCCTGCGAAGCCGAAGAGGCTGGCCGCGATGGTGATGGACGCAAGCACCCAGAAGCCCGAGATGCCGACGGTGTTGCCGAGGATCTTCGGCCCGATGACATTGCCGTCCACCTGCTGCAGGACCAGAATGAAGATGACGAAATAGAACGCCTGCAGCGGGTTCACCAGCAGAATGAGGAACGCGCACGGCACAAGACCGATGATCGGCCCGAAGAACGGGATGACGTTCGTCACGCCGATGACCGTGGCGATCAGGGCCGGATACGGCATCTTGAGGATCAGAATGCCGATATAGCAAAGAACGCCGATGATGGCCGAGTCGACGATCTTGCCGATGACGAAGCCGTTGAACACCCGGTAGATATTGCGGCCGAGATAGAACACGTGATCCGCGCCCTTCGGCGAGAGCAGCGCGACGATGATCTTCTTGCTCTGCGCCTGAAACGTCTCCTTCGACCACAGGATATAGATCGACGCGACGAAGCCGATGAGGAAGTTCATAAAGCCCTTGACAAAGGCGACTACGGAGCTTGTGAGCGTGGTCAGGAGCTTCTGCACGTCCTGCAAAAACGTCGTGGTGATCCAGTTGTTGATGAAATCATAGATCTTGCCGAGCGCCGAGTCGACATAGCTCTGGATCTCGGGGTTGTCCTCGAGGATGTTCGTGACCCAGCGGTCGATGCTGGTATAATACGTCTCCGCGTTGTCTACGATCCCGACGACGCTCTCATACAGCTGCGGCAGCAGCATGGAGAAGAACGCGTATAAAATCAGGACTGCCACAACAACGCTGACGAAGATGCCCGCCGCACGGCTCAGATTGCGGATGAGCGCGGGCTTCCACTTTGTCTTCTGTTCCAGCAGCGGCAGCAGGCGGCTGTCGACGAAGCGCACGATCGGGTTCAGAAGGAACGCGATCACCACGCCGAAGATCAGCGGCTCCAGAATCATCTCCAGCGCCGTCAGCACACCGAAGAAACCCGGCAGATCCGTAAAGATCACGACGAGCAGAATGCTGACAAAGATCACGACCAGCGCCGTCAGCCCCCATTTGACGTATGGCTTGTCTCGATGTTCGTTCATACGCGATTCTCCTTTTCCCAGTTATCTATAAAGTATCATATTCGACAGAAAACGTCAATTCAGAGATTCCCCCAGGGTGTATCTGAAAACTCATGATGTGACCGGCAGCGAGGGATTTTTGCG
>OOIG01002739.1_pt1 | contig 11465 bp, 9 predicted proteins | sample 1692091 | NCBI WGS metagenome assembly OOIG01 (sample SAMN06348188, study PRJEB24527) | human gut metagenome | biome: human gut; feature: ankylosing spondylitis patient; material: feces | host: Homo sapiens | place: China | collected 2015-10
AGGCAGCCGGGGCGTTAGCTTATGCTATATTCTTTGCAGGAACCCTTCCCTCATGCACCCAGATAGGCCTTCTGCACCTGGTCGCTGGCCATCAGCTCCGCGCCGGTGCCGCTGAGGGTGATCTTGCCGGTCTCCATAACGTAAGCCCGGTCCGCCACGGCCAGAGCCGCCTGAGCGTTCTGTTCCACCAGAAGGATAGTGGTACCTGCGGCATGGAGCTCACGAATAATATCGAAGATCTGCTCCACCAGGATGGGGGCAAGGCCCATGGAGGGCTCATCCAGCATCAGGAGCTTGGGCCTGCTCATCAGCGCCCGGCCCATGGCCAGCATCTGCTGCTCGCCGCCGGAGAGGGTCCCGGCAATCTGCCGCCGCCGCTCCTTCAGGCGCGGAAAGCGCTCATATACGTCGGCGATACCCGGCTCCACTGTGGACTTGGGCTGGGTGTAGGCTCCCATTTCCAGGTTCTCCTCCACGGTCATCTGGAGGAAAATCCGCCGTCCCTCGGGGACCTGGGCCAGGCCACGCTCCACCACCTTGTGGGGCGCCACGCCCTTGAGGTCCTTGTCCTGAAAGATGATACTGCCATTCTTGGGATGGAGAAGGCCGGAGACGGTGTTCAGAACCGTGGATTTTCCCGCGCCGTTGGCGCCGATGAGGGTGACGATCTCCCCCTCCTCCACCGTAAAGGACACACCCTTCACCGCATGAATACTGCCGTAATACACATGGATATCATCCACTTTCAACAGAGCCATATGCCTTACGCCTCCTTCCGCTTACCCAGATAGGCCTCGATGACCGCCGGATTGGCCTGGATGTCCTCCGGCGTGCCCTTGGCAATGATCTTGCCAAAATTCAGTACGCAGATACCCTCACAGATACCCATAACCAGGTTCATATCGTGCTCGATGAGCATGATGGCGATCTGGAAGGTATCCCGGATCTTCACAATGTTGTCCATAAGCTCCGCCGTCTCTGAGGGGTTCATGCCGGCGGCAGGCTCATCCAGCAACAGAAGGCTGGGACCTGTGGCCAGAGCCCGGACGATCTCCAGGCGGCGCTGGGCGCCGTAGGGCAGAGAGCCGGCCTTGTAATCCGCCATGTCCTGCATATCGAAGATGCCCAGCAGTTCCATAGCCCGCTCCCGGGCGATCCGTTCTCCCCGCCAGTAGCTGGGCAGGCGGAGAATGGCTCCGGCCAGACGGTAGTCCATCTCGTGGTGGAGGCCGATGAGGACGTTGTCCATTACCGTCAGCTCCTTGAAGAGACGGATATTCTGGAAGGTACGGGCAATCCCCATGTGGCTGACCTGAATGGTACTCTTGCCTGCGGTATCGTGGCCATCCACCAGAATGGTGCCCCGGGTAGGCTGGTATACCTTGGTGAGAAGATTGAACACCGTGGTCTTGCCTGCGCCGTTGGGGCCGATGAGACCTGCGATCTCCGTACGGCCGATGGCCATATTGAAGTCCTCGACCGCCGTAAGGCCGCCGAAATCGATGCCCAGATGACGGCACTCCAGAATAGGACTCTTATCAACATCGCGCTCAGGAATAATGTTGGTGGAGGGCACCGGCACCAGCTTTGTCACTGTTCTTGGATCTCTTTTCATTTTGCCGCTCCTCCTTTACGCTCCTTTTTTACCGACGCCGGTCGGAACAGGAAACCAAGGGTCTTTTCCAATACCCGGGACATAGAGAAGTCGTAGCTGCCCAGCAATCCCTTGGGCCGGAAGATCATCATCAGTACCAGGGCCAGGGAATAGAACACCATCCGCAGGTCGCCTACGGACCGCAGCAGCTCCGAGATCACCGTCAGCACCGTGGCGGACAGGACAGACCCCAGCATGGAGCCCATGCCGCCCAGCACCACCATCACCAGGATCTCGATGGACTTCATAAATTTGAAGGTGGAGGGGAACAGGGAGCCCAGGTACCCGGCGTAGAGGCAGCCGGCAATTCCTGCGAAGAAGGCGGACATGGCAAAGGCCATAACCTTGTAATAGGTGGTGTTGATGCCCACGCTCTCTGCGGCAATCTCGTTCTCCCGGATGGAGAGGATGGCCCGGCCGTGGCGGGACTTCATAACCACATGGATCACCAGGCAGGTGAGGGCCACACAGACAAACACCACCGTAAAGCTGGAGATCTTGGGGATCTGCTTGAGGCCTGCCGCGCCGTAGGTGAACTTGAAGCCCAGCACGGAGTCGATGTTGGTGAGCACCACACGGATGATCTCGCCAAAGCCCAGGGTGATGATGGCCAGGTAGTCTCCCTTCAGCCGAAGGGCAGGAATACCGATGATCAGGCCGAAGAATCCCGCCACGACGCCGGAGAGCAGCAGGGCAATCACGATATAGGGCAGAGCCCCCAGTGTATCCCCGGCGCGCAGCATCTCCGCCAGAGGCGTGATCTTCATGTAGATGCCGCCGGCGTAGGCTCCCACCGCCATAAAACCGGCATGGCCCAGAGGCAGCTGTCCCAGGTAGCCGGTAGCCACGTTCAGGGACACCGCCAGGATAATGTTGATGCCGACGGTCACCAGGATACCGGACCAATAGTTGGTAATGACACCCTCCGCCACAAGAAAGGCGAGGACGCCCCACAGCGCCACTGTCAGCAGAAGGTTGATGAGGTAGCGCATGGGCATAGGGATTCGGATCGTATTCTGTTTCATGCCATCCACCCCCTTATACCTTTTCTGTGATCTTCTTGCCCAGGATGCCGGTGGGCTTGAGGAGCAGCACCACGATCAGAATGGCAAACACGACGCCGTCCTTCCAGGTGGAAAGACCTGCCGCCGTCACCAATGTCTCCACAATGCCGATGGCAAAGCCGCCGATCATAGCGCCGGGAATGGAACCAATGCCGCCCAGCACCGCCGCCACAAAGGCCTTCAGGCCCAGCATGGAGCCCATCATGGGGCTGGCCTGGAAGTAGGAGGCCACGTGGAGAACGGAGCCGATACCCGCCAGAGCAGAACCCACGGCAAAGGTGAATGAGATGGTGCGGTTAAGGCTGATGCCCATGAGCTGGGCAGCCCCCATATCCTCGCTGACCGCCCGCATGGCCTTCCCCAGCTTGGTCCGCTGGACCAGGATGGTCAGCACCACCATGGACACGATGGACACCAGAATGGTGATAAGGGCGGCATAGGTAATAGACACGTCGCCGATGGTGAGCGTACCGGGAATCAGGGGATCCTGGACCATGCTCTTGGTATCCGTGCCGAAGAGGAGCTGGGCGCCGTTCTCCAGCAGGAAGGAGATACCGATGGCGGTAATGAGGAGGCTCAGCCGCGGGGCAGAGCGCAGAGGTGTATAGGCCACCTTCTCAATGACCACACCCAGCAGAGTACACATGGCCACCGCCAGCACCACCGATACCAGGGGGTGGAGATGGAAAGAGGTCATGGCGTAATAGGTCACATAGGCGCCCACCATGATAATATCGCCGTGGGCGAAGTTGAGCAGCAGGATAATGCCGTAGACCATGCTGTAGCCGAGGGCAACCAGGGCGTAGATGGACCCCAGCTGCAGAGCGTTAACCGCCTGGCTGAACACATAGGACATATGGCTTCACGTCCTTTCTCTTTTTCTCAGGTTTCTCTCACAATTCGGGTGCGAACACCCGGTGGCCGCATCCGCGTGGAGCGCTTTTCCACGCCAGGCAGGTGCGTCCATTGGGCGTCCGCAGAAAGTAGGGTGAGCGCGGAGGGAGCAAATCTCCCTCCGCGCCCCGTATGCGTTAAATGGGGATTAATTTGTAGTTGTCAGATATCAGTTAAAGGAATAGAACTCGGTAAAGACCTCTTCACCGCCCTGAAGCTGGATCATGGCAACGGACTTCTCCGGGTTGTTGTACTCATCAAAGGTGTAGGTACCGGTGATGCCCTCCACGCCGCTCATGGATGCAATGGTGTCGATGACGGCCTGCTTGTACTCGTCGCTGCCGGCGGTGAGTCCCTGATCCTCGGCGGCCTTCAGGGCCTCGCACATGAGCATGGCAGCGTCATAGGCCAGAGGCGCAAACATGTTGGGCACGGCCTCGCCGTAGGTCTCCTCGTAGTCTGCCTCGAACTGAGCCACAGACTCAGTACCGGGAGCGTAGCCGGAGCCATAGACGGTGCCCTCCAGGTCCTCGGCGGAGGCATAGTCCTTGATGCCGCCGAAACCGTCGGCACCCAGGATGGTGGCGGTGAGGCCCGCCTGACGGCCCTGAGTGATGGCAAGGCCGGCCTCAGAGTAGTAGAAGGGCATGAACACCACATCGGGATTGGCAGCAGCGATCTTGGTCATCTGGGCGTTGAAGTCCTTGTCGCCAGTGGCAAAAGCCTCAGTGGCCACGATCTCGATACCCAGCTCGCCGCAGGCCTCCACAAAGCCGTTCATGCAGCCCTCAGAGTAGTCACTGCCGCTCTCATAGAGGATGGCGGCGGTGGTGGCGCCCAGCTTCTCAGAGGCGTAGTGGGCCATGGTCTGACCCTGGAAGGGATCGATGAAGCAGGAGCGGAACACGTTGGTACGGATACCGGCGCTCTCGTCCTCGGGATCGATCTGGGTGACACCCTGAGCGGTAGCGGAGGCGCTGATCTGAGGCATATTCACCTCATAGGTGGCGTCGGCCAGAGTAATGGTGGGGCTGGTAAGGACAGAGCCAATGACAGCGGTGATCCCCTGGTCCATAGCCAGGTTGAAGGCATTGACTGCCTCCACACCGTCGCCCTTGTCGTCGTACTCCAGGACCTCAACCTGCTTGCCGTTGATGCCGCCGTTAGCGTTGAGCTCATCGATGTACAGCATGGCGCCGTTGCGTACGGGGATGCCGTACTGGGCGTAGTCGCCGGTGGTATTGGCAATGAGGGCGATCTTGATGGTGTCGCCGCCTTCGCTGCCGGTGCTGTCAGCGTCGCCGCTGTTAGAATTGTTGGCGCTGTTGCCGCCGCAGGCCACGAGAGCCAGCGTCATGGCGACAGCCAGAAGCAGTGCAAGAAACTTCTTCATGTTGGTTAACTCCTTTTCTCTTATTGTCCCGCCGGAGCATCCACCCTCCGGCGAAACGACACAAAAAAGCGGCGCTACGCACTATGTATTGCTGCACTCCGCTTTCTGCATCCTTTCCCAATTGGAACCGACCGCTTTCCGTTCAGCCCTCAAACGCAACCGGTCCCTCTCCACAGCAGAAAACAAAAAGCGGACACCACGCTGGTGTCCGAAAAGCCGAAAGGCTCGTCTTCACAGGCTGTGATTTATCCTCCGCACAGAGGAGTGCCGCCTGCTCCACACATCCGCCACGTACCGGCGGGTATAGCCTTTCTGTGGTCCGCCAATGGTAGGTATATGATAAAACCTAATCTAAAAAAAGTCAACCGTCATTATGTACACAATTTCTTCACACTTCAACATTTGATTCTATAAGCATTTCACACAAATTCTGCGGGGTTTTTCCGGTTATCTCTTCTATATAGGCCATCACTACCCCTTTCCCCTCCCGTTTCATTTATATGAATAAATCTAATATTTACAAAACACTTACTAATAGAACGTTTCCCTTTAAATTTAGTTGACATATGTAGACCATCGTGTTATAGTTGTTTTACAAGTATAAACCAATTGCTGTGGACCAGCAGCTTTTCTCTGGTCCGGAAAGGAGCGTCTTATGTCCTACACCGCAGTTTCTCTCTCCCCCGGGGAGTGGCAGATCATGGACCGCCTCTGGGAGAAATCTCCCCGGACCCTCATGGAGCTGGTCCGCCTCCTCTCCCCGGATACCGGCTGGAGCAAGTCCACCATCGCCACCATGATCACCCGTCTGGAGGCCAAAGGCGCTCTCACCTGGGAGGGCGGCGGGAAAGCCCGGCTCTACCGCCCCGCCGTTTCCCGGGATCAGGCCGCTCTCCAGGAGACGGAGTCCCTTCTCCAGCGAGTCTATCGGGGCAGCGTAGGCATGATGGTCAACACCCTGGCCGACGGCCGGGGCCTCACCCAGGAAGATATTGACGAGCTCAGCGCTATTCTGGAAAAAGCGAGGAGGGAACAGACATGATGGAGATCCTCCTCTCCTCCTCCCTCCTGGTCCTGGTGCTGGCCCTGCTTCGTCGGCTGCTCCGGGGACGGATCGATCCCCGGCTCCAGTACGCCCTGTGGCTGCTGGTGGCTCTGCGTCTGCTGATCCCCGGCACCCTGTTTACTCTCCCGGTGTCCCTCTCCGGCGCAACAGTGCAGTTGGGGCAAAGCATCGCCGAAACTATCTTGGCAGATACCCCTTCCGCCCCATCTTCGGAACAGGATGGCAGCACGTCTGCCGCGCTCCCCCAGGAGAGCAGCCCTTCCTCCGCTGTCCCGGAGAGCAGTGTTTCTGTTTCCGCACCATCTGAAAGCCCATCCCCCACTTACTCGGAGGACACTGCGGCCTCGCCGCAGCCGGAGAAATCTGACGGTTCCGCCGCTGATGAGCCCGTTGATGTACCCATTGCCCAGCGCTTTCTCTCCCTCCTGGACCCCCTCTACGATGCCTACACAAAGACCGCTGAGTATCCTTTAGGTACCTCACAGGAGCAGGTAAACCACGATATTCTGGACCAAGGATACTTTATCAACGGCTATCAGGTGGATCTGGAGGGTGGCCACCAGATCGTCACCTACAGCCGCTATGCCAGCATCTGGGACATGCCCTTCTGGCGCTGGCCTTGGTACGCCGGAATGGCTGTCATGGGCTGTCTGCTGGTGGGAACCAACCTCCATTTTGCCCTGACCCTGCGGAAAAAGCGGCGGCGGCTCTCCCCGGATGTCCTGCCGGGGGACTGCTCCACGCCGGTGTACCTGGTGGAAGATTTGGCCTCTCCCTGTCTGTGCGGGCTGCTGCGCCCGGTTATCTATGTCAATGAACGGTCACTGGCTCCCGGTCGGCTGCCCCATATCCTGGCCCACGAACAGGCCCACCTCCGTCACGGAGACCATCTGTGGGCCCTGCTGCGGATGGTGTGCCTGTGCGTATACTGGTTCGACCCCTTTGTGTGGTGGGCGGCGGTCCTCAGCCGTCGGGATGGGGAGCTGGCCTGCGACCACAGTGCTATCCGTCGCCTCGGTGAGGACCAGAGACTGGAATACGGCCAGACCCTGGTGGACATGATCGTTCCGGGCCGTGCTCTGTCCGGCCTCCTCCGCACCGCCACCACCATGACGGACAAAAAGCGAACCATGAAGGAGCGCATCCTTCTCATCGCCAAAAGGCCTCAGATGGCCATTGCCACCCTGGTACTGGTGCTGCTGGGCACAGCCCTGGCGGCGGTGCTGGCCTTCAGCGGCGGGCAGGATACCACTAATGCTTCCGACAGCAGCTCCATCTCCCGCCTCTCCTTCAGCCAGCCGGGGGGCGATTCCTTTCTCAACCGCCGGGAGGGCATATACACCTTCCTGATCGTGGGGCCGGACGACACTTCTGAAAACACGGATACCCTCCTCCTGGCCACTTACGACGTGAAGGCCGGAGAAGTGAACTTTCTCTCCATCCCCCGGGACACGGCGGTGGATGTGCCCTGGGAGTACCAGCGGATCAGCACCGTATACAGTACGCCCCTCTCCAAGGGCGGCGGCATCGAGAACCTCAAGCATCAGATCCGTGACCTCACCGGTGTCTTCCCCGACTACTACTTCGTGGTGGATACCGACGCCGTGGGCCAGCTGGTGGACGCCCTGGGTGGCGTGTGGTTTGATGTACCTCAGGATATGGACTATGATGACCCCTATCAGGATCTCCAGATCCACCAGGAGGCAGGATACCGCCTGCTCACCGGTGAGGACGCCATGGAGATCGTCCGCTTCCGCAGCCGGGGCATTGACGGCGATCTGGCCCGGATTCAGGTCCAGCAGGATTTGATGAAGGCCGTGATCCAGCAGTGTCTGGCGCTGGAGGACTGGTCGGATGTCCTGGAACTGGCAGGCATTTTCTCCGGAAACGTGACCACAGACCTGTCGGCAGACAATCTACTGTGGTTTGCCCAGCAGGCCATGGAGATCGACAGCGATCAAGTCCGATTCTTTACCCTGCCCTGCAGCGGAGGCTATGAAAAGTCCATTCTCTATCTCCTAGCCGATCCGGAGGAGACAGCGGAGCTCATCAACCAGTATTTCAATCCCTACACCTATGATATCTCCTCCGCCGACTTGTGCCGGATGGTGATCTCGGAGGACGGTGAGCTGGTTCGGACCTCCACCTCTCTCATCCATGTGACCCACAGCGCAGGGCTATTCTCCTTTGACCTGCAGACGGCAGAGGAGAGCGCCGCCTCCATAACCTGGACGGAGGAAGCTATGGGCCTTACTCTCTACCGGGAGGGAGACGCCAGCTGGTTCCTCCAGATCATACCCCAGCCGGAGGACTGGCTGGAGAGCCACCCGTCGGACAGTCAGATCCTGCTGACCGGCTTTGACACCAACGGTACCCCCCATCGCTATGTGCTGGAATGGCAGGGGGATTTCATCACTGAGGCCCAGCGGCAGGCCGTGGCGGACAGCTTTACCCTGACCCTGGACGCCGCCCGTATCTCCCAGCTGGTCCACGAGAACTATCGGAAAGACTATGCCCTGGCAGTTTCCTTCCTCCCGTATCTCTCCTGGAGCGACTATCTGGATACCTACGGTGGTGAGGAGGCATCTGACCTTCTGAATATTCTTTACAACTACGCAGGCACCTTCCTCACCTGGAATCAATACCACGACATCTTCTCCTTTGCCCAGCAGCCCCTGGACGGCACCTATGCCGAGGCCTATCAAGACATTCTTCTGGCCATGTATCGGCAGAACGGAGAGCAGTTTGCCAGCGTCCTGGGCAGCGTGTACATCACCGACGGCCAGCGGGACGCCATCGTGGCGCTGATGCGGCAGCCCCTTGCCGATGAGCTGGGCCGCAGCGAAGCGCTCTCCGACGGGGAAGCCCGGGAGATCCTGGGCCTCGGCGGCGGGAGCAGTTCTACAGAAGCATCCGTCGCAGGAGACAGCACCGAGGATTGGGAATCCATAAACAGCATCATGCGGGCCTATGCCCCCTCCGTCATGGAGGCGGGCAGTCCGGAGAACCTGGCCATCGACCTCACCGGGGACTGGACTTTGGCGGGCATCCAATCCGCCATCTTTACCGCTCTGGAGGATTACACAGAGGGGACCCTTGTAGAGGGTGATCTGATCAGCGTGGCCATCTCCTACGCCTTCCAGTTCCATGCCGACCTCCGAGACGGCACCGTTCTGACGGTTCCCTACACCGCCAGCTACCAGGGAGACTCCCATACCCTGCCCTCCGGAGAGAAGTATGCCCCCTCCGTAACCACCAGCCAACTTACTGCCACCGTTCGTCTGGTGGGCGAGGGGACTACTGCCCCAGTGGATAATGCCTTTTCTGATGGCCAGGCCGTGTATCAGAAACTGGAGAGCTGTACGCAGGGCATTTCCCTGGAGGCGGTGTCTGGCGGCAGCTTTGATCTGCTCCCCGCTATTCAGGATGCCATCGAAAGCAATCTGAAGGCAGCCGGACTGGCAGAGGCAGCCGCTGTAGCAGCCAAAGGTAAAGCGGAAGCAGAAGCAATTCAGGCAAAGGCAGAGGCAGAGGCAGCAGGTATCTTAAAGAAGGCGGAAGCTATGAAACAGTATGGTGACGCCGCAAAACAGCAGATGGAACTGGATACTTTGAAGGTATACTTCGAGCAGTTGCCTAAGATTGCAGAGGCTGTGGCTAAGGGATATACGAACGTAGATTCCATTAAGATGTTTGGTGGAAATACCAGCCAGCTTGCAGGTGATATCATGACCACCGTAACACAGGTTTCTGATGGCATCAAAGAATCTACCGGTATTGATCCAACATCACTGCTTGCAGGAGCACTGCAGAAGAAAAATAATAGAGAAACAACAGAGAAAAAGGATCCTGTAGAAATATCTGAAACGCTGGAAGATTATACAGAAGTAACTGAATAGGATAAATACCCGTGGATTCTTCCACGGGTATTTCTATGCAGAATTTTCCGTTATTAAAAATAATCTTTCATAATAATAATGGAATGAATATAGGAGTTTACATCTTACCCCTTTGTTTTACCGTATTTTTTATGAAAGGGGACAATGATGATTACACCCATATTAAAAGAAAAAACAGTTTATCTGCTTCGGCAGTTAAAGAATTATGACAAAACGACATACGATCACAGCATTCGTGTAGCGCAGAACAGCATAGCGGTCACAGAAAAATACCCCGAACTCATCTCCATAGACGGAAATGTGTTTTATACAGGATGTCTTCTGCATGACATCGGAAAGATAGGTATATCGGAAAAAATTCTGACAAAACCAAGCCAGTATACTCCGGAAGAAAAAGAGGATATGGAGCAGCACCCTTTGATAGGAGCTCATATGCTTCGGGATTATCCAAAAGAAGTCGTCCTGTGTGCACTTTTACATCACGAAAAGATTGATGGCTCTGGATATCCTGTGCACTTCGAAGACGGAGAAATACCTGCCTATTGCGAATTTCTTTCCGTTCTCGATATTTTAGATGCTTTAACATCCATCCGGCCATATAAAGATGCTGTTACGGATATCGCCATTATCGAAGAGATTCTTTCAAATGGATCTTTGCGAAAAAAGTATGTTGATATTGTTGTAGATCTTCTGAAACAGAGAAAACTGCTAACAGAAAAGGAGATCTAAATATGTCAAGAAAAAATATCGTAGTTAGCGCAATTGGAATCGGAATTATTGCAGCTGTCATTTGCGGTGTGATAATAGGAAATGAAAAGACAGCCACCGAAGGAAACACAGAAACATCTGTATCAGGTAACGACGTTTCCGACAATGTTGTTTCTAAAGAGAAAATCGAAGAATATGTTGAAAAAGATGTGATTATGCCGGATGTATGCGGAATGGTACTTGATGCAGCCACAGAAACGTTAACCAATGCCGGCGTAACATATTACGACATCGTCTGGGAGGAAGATGTAGAACACCCTTATGAGGTATTGTCACAGGATATTGCTCCTGGAGAAACAGTAGACACTTTCCTTCCTGTAACTATCGTTGTAAGCAGCACAGAACTGCCACAGGAAGAAATAGAAGAAAAGAATACAGTTACCGTTAACAGTTATCTCGGATATACGATAGATGACGCCGTTGTCGAAGTGATTGAAGATAATTTATCTATCGGTGGTATTTTAAAGGACGAATCCGGAGAAAACCCTTATGAATTCGAGATGGGAATGATTACAAGACAGTCTCCGGAAGCAGGCACAGAAGTAGATCCGCAGACAGAAATCACATTATATTACAGAGGAGAATAAAGTTCAGTATGTTAAACCTTGCAGCTGAAGGAATCGGAGTAATCATGTGTGGTATTTTGTCTGTGACTCCGGTTACACCGATTCCTGTAAACCCACATTCCATAAATGCTTTGGAAATAAAGAAAGAAACCGTTATCCAT
>OOIG01002740.1_pt1 | contig 11465 bp, 8 predicted proteins | sample 1692091 | NCBI WGS metagenome assembly OOIG01 (sample SAMN06348188, study PRJEB24527) | human gut metagenome | biome: human gut; feature: ankylosing spondylitis patient; material: feces | host: Homo sapiens | place: China | collected 2015-10
AACAGCTCCACGATCACTTGTCCTATCTGACCCGGACCAAGGATGGGAAGATCCTGAAATCCACCACCATCTACATCCGAGATGACGACGGTGCCCCCATTGGCATCTTCGGCATCAACTACGACATCACCCTCATGCTGGCCATGGAGAACATGCTCCGCCAGTTTACCGCTACGGAGAAGGAGTCCCGGGAGCCGGAGGCCATCTCCCGCAACGTGTCCGACCTGCTGGACGAGCTCATCGAGCAGAGCGTCAAGCTGGTGGGCAAGCCGGTATCCAGTTTTCTGCCGCGCACCTGCATGCGCTCCGTGCCGCCCGGCAGCGCGTTTCCAAGCGCAATCTTAATTTCCTCCGCCGTGCGCTCGCCGACCATGACCCCGTGCGCCTTTTGCACATGCTCACGGATGGCTGCGTCAAGATGCGTACCGCCCGTGCGCACGGACGCTGAAGCAGCAATGCCGCCAAGCGCCAGCACTGCAACGTCCGTCGTGCCTCCGCCAATGTCGACCACCATAGATCCTATCGGCTCAAACACGGGTAAATCCGCCCCCACGGCGGCTGCAAGCGGTTCATCCAGCATCAGCACATCGCGCGCGCCTGCGCCGCGCGCCGCATCGGCAAGTGCCCTGCGTTCCACTTCCGTAATGCCGGAGGGAATGGCGATGAGCACGCGCGGCTTGATCAGGTAATACCTGGCCGTGGCTTTTTTAATGAAGTAACGGAGCATTTCCTCCGTGATGTAGAAGTCGGCGATGACGCCGTCCTTCAGCGGCCGGATGGCCGTGACGGAGCCGGGGGTGCGGCCCAGCATTCGCTTGGCTTCGTCCCCCACGGCCAGAACCTTGTCTCCCTTGACGGCGACAACCGAGGGCTCTCGCAGAACGATGCCCTGGTCCTTGACGTTGACCAGCGTGTTGGCGGTGCCCAGGTCAATGCCAATGTCATAGGAGAAAAGTTTGACAATTTTCTGAAAGAAAGATGACATAAAAAACTAGTGGATAAAGGCGTAGCCCTGAAACAGCCGGGGGAGGAACGCCACACTTTTTCCTTTTCACGGGACTGAAAGCCTGGCACCCGGACCGGGGCTGCGGGATAATCCCGTACAGGACGAATCGACTATGAAAAAACATGCCTTCCAGGTCAAGCGGAAGATGCGGGATGACATATGTATTTGCATTATCAGCAAGGATGTACTATATGAATGAAAGATGGCGGCAGTGTTTCCCCGTATATCCAAATTACATTCACCTATTCCATTTATGAAAGTCACTACTATCCTGACGGCGGCGGCATGCCTGGCTGGTTCTTTCTCTCTTTATGCGGACCCGGCTGCGGACAGGGAAGAAGCTGCGTCATCCACGGGAGCCTATTCCGTAGCGGGAGCCCTCCGCCTGCCTGAAAATACGACCAAGAGGGATGTCTACGGCATGAACGTGGGCTGGAAGCTGTTCAAGGGCAAAAATGCCCCGGAAGGAGTGAACAGTCCGGACTTTAATGATTCTTCCTGGGAATCCGTGAATCTTCCCAACGGCATTGAGCTTCTTCCGGAGGAGGCCAGCGGCTGCTCCAATTACCAGGGGCCGGTGTGGTACCGGAAGACGTTCACGGCCCCGGAGAAGCTGAAAGGCAGGAGGAACACCCTGTATTTTGAAGGCATCATGGGGAAGAGCGAGGTTTGGGTGAACGGGGAGAAGGCCGCGGAGCATTTCGGGGGTTATCTTCCCGTCATCGTGAATCTGGACAAGTGGCTGAAGCCGGGCCAGAAGAACGTGATCGTCGTGAAGGCGGACAATTCCAACGATGGGTCCTATCCTCCCGGCAAGCCCCAGGAAAGCCTGGATTTCGCCTACTTCGGAGGCATTTACCGTGACGTTTACCTGATTTCCACCGGTCCCGTCTATATCACGGACCCGAACGAGGCCGGAACCGTTGCCGGCGGCGGAGTTTTCTTCCGGACGGAATCCCTTGACCCCCGTACCCGCAAAGGCAGGGTGGGAGTGAAGGTGCAGGTGGCCAACGATACGGACAAGGAACAGAAGGTGCGCGTGCAGGCGCTGATGACGGACCCCAAGGGCGTGGACCCCGTCGGAGAGACCGCCCCGCTGGTCATTCCGCCCCATTCCACGGGTGAAGTGGATATTCCCCTGGTGATCTCCAATGTAAAGCCGTGGTCGCCGGATGATCCCAACCTGTACACCCTGAGCGTGGAGGTATGGAACGCCGCCGGAGGGAACAATGCCAAGAATCCGGCCCATCTGCTGGACAACCGCTCCATGAGGGTGGGCGTCCGGACCGTGGAGATTACGGAAAAGGGGCTGGTGCTGAATGGCTCCCTGTTCCCTGAAAAGCTGATTGGCGGCAACAGGCACCAGGATTTCGCCCGGCTGGGGAATGCAGTTCCCAACAACTTGCAATGGCAGGACGCCGTGAAGCTGAGGAAGGCCGGCATGCGTGTAATCCGGAGCGCCCATTATCCGCAGGATCCGGCCTTCATGGACGCCTGCGACCGCCTGGGCCTTTTCGTCATCGTCGCTACGCCGGGCTGGCAGTTCTGGGGCAAGGGGCCTTTTGCGGACCGGGTTTATGACGACATCCGCCAGATGGTGCGCCGGGACAGGAACCATCCCTCCGTGATGATGTGGGAGCCCATTTTGAACGAGACCCATTACCCGGCGGATTTCGCCAAGAAGGCCCGCGACCTGGTGCATGAGGAATACCCGTATAAGGGCTGTTACACCGCTTGCGACGCGGTGGCCCAGGGCAATCAGCATTATGAGGTGCTGTACGCCCACCCGGCCACGGGGGACAAGCACTGGTCCATCAAGGAACGGAAGGACAACAAGCCGTATTTTACCCGTGAATTCGGGGATAACGTGGATACCTGGTCCGCCCATAACTCCACCTCCCGCGCGGCGCGCCACTGGGGTGAAGTCCCCATGATGGTGCAGGCCCTCCATTACCTCAAGACCTCGTTCCCGTACACTACGTATGATACCCTGAACGCCGCTTCGGCCTACCACTTCGGCGGTTGCCTGTGGCACCCCTTCGACCACCAGCGCGGCTATCATCCGGACCCTTTCTACGGCGGCATTCTGGATGCCTTCCGCCAGCCCAAGACCTCCTATTACGCCTTCATGTCCCAGCGGCCCCAGAAGACGCGCAATGAGCTCGGCTCCGGTCCCGTGGTGTACATAGCCAACGAATGCACGCCTTTTTCTCCGGAAGACGTGACGGTGTTTTCCAACTGTGATTCCGTTCGCCTGAGCGTCAACGGAGGCGTGCCGGTGGAAAAGAAGGTGGCTTCCTACCCCAACGGCCTCAAGCGCGTTCCCGTCGTGTTCCCGAAGGCCTGGGATTTCATGGAAAACAAGAAGCTCGCCCGCGCCGGCAAGGAAGGGGCGGTGAAGCTGGTGGCGGAAGGCCTGATTGGCGGCAAGGTGGTGACCAGGCATGAAGTGCGGCCCTCCCGGAGGGCGGAAAAAATCCGCCTGAGCCTGGACCGTGAGGAAGGCGTGGAGCTGTGCGCCAACGGTTCCGACGTGTTTGCGGTGGTGGCGGAAGTCACGGACAGCCGTGGAACGGTGAAGCGCCTGAATGATGAAGAGCTTGTCTTTTCTGTGGAAGGTCCTGCCGAATTGCTGACGGATTCACCGGACGGCACCCTGACCCAGCCCGTCAAGTGGGGCTCCGCTCCGGCGCTGGTGCGCCTGGGCGCCAAGCCCGGAACAGTGACGGTGAGGGCCTCCGTGAAGCATCCCGGCTCTCAGAAACCCGTTTCCGGCGTCTTGAAGTTTGACACGAAGGCTCCCGGGCTGAACATGCTCTTCACGGAAGATGCCGTAGGCAAGGCGAAGAAGGGGGCGGCTGCGCCGTCTTCCGCAGAGGCGCCTGCTTCCGAACGGGAAAAATCCCTCCAGACGGAGCTGGAAAAGGTGCGCCATGAGCTTAACAAGCTGCGCAACGACAAGGTGAGCGCCCAGCAAACCCACTTTGAATAACCGGACTCCCCGCCATGCTGAGAGAAAAGATCATCCGTTTCTGCCTGCTCCTGCTCCGGCTGGGGATGGGGGGCTTTTTTCTCTTTGTGGCGGGGCGCAAGCTGTTCCACCTGGACCAGCTCCAGGCGACTATTGACCGGTTCGCCATTTTCCCGGAGGCCTGGGGACATCCCCTGGCCTGCCTGGGCGTGGCGTGCGAGATCGTGGTGGGTCTGGGACTCCTCTTCCGCCGGACCTGCGCCGGCGCCGCGCTGCTGGGCAGTGCGCTGACGTTCACGTTTGTGGCTCTGTTCGTCCAGGGATGGGTCAGGGGGCTTTCCCTTTCCTGCAATTGCATCGGCGTGGAAAGGGAAGTGACCAGCTATCCCTTTGAAGTGGCGTGGAGGCTGGGCCTGTTCCTGCTGATGCTGGTCATCCTGTGGAATTCCTGCCGGAAGGGGAAGACGTATTTCAATGTGACCCGGCTGGATTTCAGCGAAATGTGACCGATGGGAAAGGGCGTGCGGCCGTTTTCAGGCCTGGAACGTTTCTCTGGGAATACATTCCGGGGAGAAGGATTTCCAGGGACCGGAAGACCCTTGCTCCCTGGAGGCAGTTTCGCGTGCACGCCGCCGCATTCATATATGCTTGGAGAACAGGCTCCCTTTCCCGGAATGAAGGTTTGATCCGTTCATTTTTCAGATTTACTCACCCTGCGGGCTTCAAGCTGCGCTTTCCGACCTGCCGGTTTGTCCGGTTTCCCGGCCTTCATAGCCTCATTTTACCAATGAACGCCGCCTTCCGTCCAATCGGGTTTTCACCGTTTCTTGAGACCGGTGTTCGTCGTGGAAAATTTCCTTGCAGGGGCAGGGAGGCAGGGTATCGTCCGGAGGGATGGAGAAGCCTGAAGCCCGCAGGAAGGAGGAACCCGCAGGCCGGCGCATCACCCTCCGCTTGTTCTCCGGCGCGAACCCTGTGCACATGCCCTGGCTGCCGCCAAAAGAAGGCGCACCTTTCCCGGGCGCCTTTGCCGCCGTACTGTCTTACAGCTTGTGGCCGAAGGTATCTTCCGGCTTCAGGGATTTGATCAGTTCCAGCAGGAGCTTGATCGTGTTTTCCACGTCCGTAAGGGCGGCCGTTTCCACCGGGGAATGCATGTAGCGCAGGGGCAGGGATACCAGAGCGGAGGCCACGCCGTTGCGGGAAACGTAAATGCTGTCCGTGTCCGTTCCGGTGCGGCGTCCGGCGGCTTCGTGCTGGAGCGGGATTTTGTTCTTGTCAGCCACGATTTCCAGGCGCGCCACCAGGTTGGGGTGGTTGGCCGTGCCGTGGATGACCGCGGGACCGCCGCCCAGCTTGATGTCTCCGAATTTGCCCTTGTCCAGTCCGGGGGAGTCCGTGGCATGCGTCACGTCAATGCAGATGGCCGCGTCCGGACGCAGGCGGTGGGTGATCATTCCCGCGCCGATGCAGCCCACTTCCTCCTGGACGGCGTTGACGAGCATCACGTTCCAGGCGAGGGGCTTTTTCAGCTTGCACAGTTTCCTTGCTATTTCCGACAAGACGAAACCGCTCAGGCGGTTGTCCAGGGCGCGGCATACCAGCTTGCTTTCATTCATCAGCATGGGGCCGTCGCAATAGACGCCCACATGGCCCACGCGCAACCCGAGTTCCGCCACCTCCTTGTCGGAGGATGCACCTACGTCAACGTAGATTTCCCAGATTTTAGGTTCCTTTTCCCCGGGTTCCCGCAGGTGGATGGCCGTGTTTCCGGTTACGCCCGTCACTTCCCCCTGGGAGCCCAGGAAGCGCACGCGGCGTCCGCGGGCGATGGCCGTATCCGTGCCGCCCACGCGCTCCACGTAAAGGAAGCCGTCCTTGGTGATATGGCGGATCATGAAGCCGATTTCATCCGCATGGGCTTCAATCATGAGCGTGGGAGCGTTTTCCGCTTCCGCGTGGAAGGTGGCCCAGGTGTTGCCGTAGGTGTCGCACTGGACGTCTTCCGTGTACTTGCGCAGCTCGTCCGCCCAGATTCGCTGGGCGTCTATTTCAAAGCCGGAGGGGCTGGGAGTTTCCAGAAGTTCCGTTAAAAATTCAAGACTGTCGTCGCTGATCTTCATGGCTTTTGTATAGCACCGTTCCCGTATCCGCTCAACAGGAAAGCATGGCTGCTGGCGGGGAGACGTTCCGGGAGGGGGATGAAAAAGCCCCGCCTGCACGGGATGCGGGCGGAGCCGGGAAATGGTTTTCAGCGGGGGCTAGGCCTGCCTGACCGGAGAAAGCCCTTCCAGGACGTCCTGCTTGTCCATGATATAGCCGGTGTCCGGATCATGGTACTGCGTGGAGTAAACGGATGTTCTGGCGCTCCCGTACGGGTCCGTTTCCTTCGCGACGGGAAGACGGTTGCTCAGGGAGGGGAAGCACTGCTCCACCAGTTCAAAGGTGGTGACGGGCTCCGGCACCAGGTTGACGGAGAAGATTCCGCATTCCCATGCCTTTTCCACATCCCTGACCAGGCGGTTCATGGGATAGAGCTGGTGGCGTTCCAGCAGGGCCGCTTCCAGTTCTTCCGTTCCTTCCGGGGCGGCGGCCAGCAGATCCGCCACGCTCATGTCCGCTCCCGTTCCGGTGACTTCCGGAAGGTAGACGTTCAGCACGCGTCCGAACCGGAGGTTGATGAAGGCTTTCATTTCCACCAGCGCGGCAAGCCATTCATCTTCCGGTTCGCGGAGCAGGGGGGAATGTTCATTGCCCGTTTCCGGCTGGGTGTCAATGCAGGTAACGTAGGTTACCCGTTCCGCCTTCACCTCATGCAGGAGGTCGATCAGGGTTTTAACCTGCGCCAGAAAAGGGGCCATGTTCTGCCGGATGGCCCTGCGCCCTTCCCGGAGGGAGGGGCAGATGATCACGGCCTGCCCGAATTCCTTGCCGCGCAGCAGGGACAGATTGGTTTCATCAATCAGGTAGTCGAAGTACCGTTTTGAGGACCAGAAGGCGCCGAGGGCGCAGGAGGAACCGATGAGTGCCGTGTCTGTCATGGGGAGGTGCGGAGGTTGGGCGGTTGAGTGGGATGGTGCCGTTATTTCAGGGCGTCAAAGGCGGATTTGAAGAGGAAGTATCCCCAGCCCCAGTCTTCATTGCCGGCCCAGTCCTTGTCATAGTGGTGGCGGGGCAGCAGGAAGCGTTCCGGGTGGGGCATCAGGCCCATGGCGCGGCCGGTGGAATCCTGGAGGCCCGCGATGCTGCATTCACAGCCGTCGCGGTTGTCCACGTACTGGAGAGCCACATTTCCGGCAGCCAGGTATTTTTCCGCGTCTCCGGGGCGGGTGACCAGGCGGCCTTCCGCGTGGGCGGAGGGCAGCTCGAATTCATCCGGAAGGCCCTGGAGGAAGGGTGAGTTTTTAGCTACCTTCACCAGCTTGGCCCAGACGCATTCAAAACGTTCCTTCTTGTTGTCAATCAGGCTGGAATCCGGCAGAATCCCCAGCTTGGTGAGTATCTGGAAGCCGTTGCAGATGCCCAGGAGCAGGCCGCCTCCGGCATGGTGCCGGTGCAGGGCGTCTCCCAGGAAGCGTTCCGTTTCCAGCTGGGCCAGGCGGCCGCTGGTGACGTAGTCCCCGTAGCTGAAGCCGCCGCCGAGGACGACGAGCTGGGATTTGGCGACGTGTTCCGGCGTGGCCGTGGCGATGGGCTGGATCTGGGTGGAGAAGCCGGCCGCGCGCAGGGCGCGTTCCGTTTCCGCGTCACAGTTGGTGCCGGGGTATTTCAGTAAAAGTGCGTGAGGCATATTGGTAGAAATGAATCGTTGGTATGGTTAGGTCCCGGTTTTTGGAAATCAATAATAGGGGGTGAGCCCGTCTTTCCAGAGCTTCTTGAGTTTGGCTACGTCGCAGTCCAGCACCTTTTCCCCGCCGCAGCAGGTGGCGGTGAGGCTCTTTTCCTTCGTGACGCTACCGATGCAGGCGCAGGGGAAGCCGGCCATGGCCGCTTCAAAGTCCGCGGCGAATTCCGGGTCCACTTCCACCAGGATGCGGCCCGTGCTTTCACTGAACAGGGGGACTGCCGGGGATTTCCATCCGTTGACGGTCGGCGCCTTCGTGAGGTCCAGCCGTACGCCGCCCTTGCCGGAGAAGGCCATTTCCGCCGCCGTGACGGCCAGGCCGCCTTCGGAGACGTCGTGGGCGGAGAGCACCAGGCCGGAAGTCAGGGCGTTGTAATAGGCCTTGTACAGCTCCATGTTTGCCGCACAGTCCGTTTGGGGGACCTTGCCGTCTTCCACGCCGTGGGTGCGGGCGAAAACGGAGCCTCCCATCTCGTCTTCCGTGTGGCCGATGAGGTACAGCAGGCTGTCGTTCCGCCGCAGGGAGGAGCCGATAACATGGTCCGGACTTTCCACCACGCCGAAGCCGGAGCAGAGGAAGGTGACGGGCACGTTGATGGGGCCGTCTTCCGTTTCAAAGTAGTTGTAGAAGGAGTCCTTGCCGGAGATGAAGGGGGCGTTGTACGCGTCCGCCGCTCTGGCGATGGCCTTCACGCATTCCACCAGGCGGCCGAGTTCCGCCGGGTCTTCCGGGTTGCCCATGCAGAAGTTGTCCAGCAGGCCGATCTTGTCCGGGTTGGAGCCTACCAGGATGAGCTGGCGCACGCATTCGTCCACGGTGCCGGTGCCCATGGCGTAGGGGTCCGTCTTGCCCCATTCCGGAAGAATGGCGCAGGCCATGGCCATGCACTTGTCCGAGCCGTCGATGTCCACCACGGAGCCGTCCTGCGGGGCGTCCGCCTGTGCGCCCGCCAGGGGCTTCAGGATGGTGTTGCCCTGCACTTCATGGTCGTATTCCCGGATGATGGGTTCGCGGGAGACGATGGCGAAGTCTCCCATGACGGTTTCCAGGGATTTGTTCAGGTCCTTGTCCGGGAGGGGCAGGCCCGTGAGGCCCTTGCCGGGGGTGAAGACGGATTCCAGCTTCTTGATGGGGGCGTCATGCAGCTTGGAGTTGTCCAGGCAGCAGACGAGTTCCCCCTTGTGCCAGACTTTCAGGATGCCCGTATCGTCGGAATGGCCCAGGACGGTCAGCTCCGTCTGGAAGGTGTCCGCCAGCTTCTGGAGCTCCGGCAGGTCTTTTTCCTCCACGGCCAGGACCATGCGTTCCTGGGATTCCGACAGGAAGATTTCCCAGGAGATGAGGCCCGGTTCCTTAAGGGGTGCGTTGTCCAGGAAGATTTCCCCGCCCGTGACGGAGAGCATTTCCCCGGCGGCGGAAGAGAAGCCGCCCGCGCCGCAGTCCGTGATGAAGACGATGAGGCCGCGTTCGCGCGCTTCCAGAATGAAGTCCAGCGTTTTCTTTTCCTCAATCGGGTTGCCGATCTGCACGGCGGTGAAGTCCTCTTCGTGGGAGGCTTCGTCCAGCGCGGCGGAGGAGAAAGTGGCCCCCTTGAGGCCGTCGCGTCCCGTGCGTCCGCCGATGACGATCACCTTGAGGCCGGGGCGCATTTCCTTCAGGATGTCCCCGCGGGGAATCACGCCGGCGGTTCCGCAGAAGACGAGGGGGTTGTAAATGTACGTGGGGTCAAACTGGATGGCGCCGTTCACGGTGGGAATGCCCATGCGGTTGCCGTAGTCGCGCACGCCGCGCACCACGCCGCGCATGATGCCCAGGGGGTGGATGACGTCCGGAGCGGTGATGTCCGCCGGATTCGTGTCCGGAGCGCCGAAGCAGAAGACGTCCAGGGAGGCGATGGGCTTGGCGCCCTTGCCTGCGCCCAGAATGTCGCGGATGACGCCGCCCAGCCCGGTGTTGGCCCCGGCATAGGGTTCAATGGCGGAGGGGTGGTTGTGCGTTTCCGCCTTCAGGCAGACGGCCAGCTTGTCGTCCAGGGCGATGAAGCCGGCGTTGTCGTCAAACGCGCTGAGCACGAAGCCCGGCTTGCGTTCCATGATCTTTTCGGAAGGCTTCTTGATGTAGGTCTTGAAGAGGCTGTCCACGGTTTCCGGCGCGCCTCCGTTGACGCTGTGGCTGATGGAGGCGGAGAAGATGCGGTGCTTGCAGTGTTCCGACCAGGTCTGGGCGATCACTTCCAGCTCCACGTCAGTGGGGTCGCGGTCGATTTCGCGGAAAATCTGCTGGACGACTTCCATGTCCTCGCGGGACAGGGAAAGCTTCTGCTTTTTGCTGAGTTCAAGCAGTTCGTCGCTGCTCAGGTCCCTCACGGGAACGGTGCGGTAGGTTTTGGCGGACATGTGGATGGGGAAGGAGAGGGGTTAGGCGATGGTCCAGTTGTGAATGGCGGGGTTGCAGACGTCCTTGGCAAAGCGCGCCGCCAGGGCTTCCTTGTCCCCCTGGCCGAAGACGTACACGCGCTGGGTGATTTTCAGGCCGTCCAGGGTAAAGCCCATGTTCTGGCGGCCGCGGTAGTTTTGCAGGATGGCTTCCTTTTCCAGGTCCAGGGCGCCGGCCTTCATGCCGTAGTCAATCGTGAACAGGGAGTCTTTCAGGATGGGGGCGGCCTGTTCCGTGCATTCCTGGGAGATGGGGTCCACCAGTACACTCAGGAGATATTCGCGGGCTTTTTGTTCGTCCCCGCTGATTTCTACGGTGTAAACGCGGCTGCGGCGGAAGGTGAGGCCGGCATTCAGGGGAGTGTAGAGCAGGGCGTCCGCGTTGGCGGCGGCCTGGAACCGGCTGATAACTTCAAAGTGGAGGGTCATATCGCTCAAGAATGTTGGTAAAATGAAAAATGGGGGCCGGTCGGACAACCGGCTCCCATGAAAGGGGAAAGGGCTCAGGCCTTGTTCTGGAGCCGGGAGAGGACTTCCTCGTAGGCTTCCATCACGTTGCCCAGGTCCTGGCGGAAGCGGTCCTTGTCCATCTTCTCGCCGGTCTTGATGTCCCACAGGCGGCAGGTGTCCGGGGAAATCTCGTCAGCCAGCACGATCTGGGAGGGATCTTCCGCCAGACGGCCGAATTCAATCTTGAAGTCCACCAGCGTCAGGCCCACCTGCTTGAAGAAATCAATCAGCACGTCGTTCACGATGCGGGCCTGGTCCTTCAGGAAGGCGCATTCCTCTTCCGTGGCGGCATTCAGTTCACGGGCGTAATCATCATTGATGAAGGGATCGCCCAAGTCGTCGTCCTTGTAGGAAAACTCCACGATCGGCTTCTTGAAGGGGGTGCCTTCCTTGACGCCCATGCGGCGGCTGAAGGAGCCGGCGGCGATGTTGCGCACGATCACTTCCAGGGGAAGGATGGAAACCTTTTTCACGTCGATGTTGATGTCGTCCACGTCCGCGACCAGGTGGGTCTTCACACCCTTGCTTTCCAGCATGCGGTAAATGACCAGGGTGATGGCCTTGTTCATCCTGCCCTTGTTTTCAAACTGGGCCTTCTTGGCTCCGTTTCCGGCGGTGGCGTCGTCCTTGTATTCCATGCGGAGGACGTTGGGATTGTCAGTCGTATAAAGGCGTTTGGCCTTCCCTTCGTAAATAGG
>OOIG01002745.1_pt1 | contig 11451 bp, 10 predicted proteins | sample 1692091 | NCBI WGS metagenome assembly OOIG01 (sample SAMN06348188, study PRJEB24527) | human gut metagenome | biome: human gut; feature: ankylosing spondylitis patient; material: feces | host: Homo sapiens | place: China | collected 2015-10
ATAATTTTGATAAAAACAAAGCAGATGAGTTAATTGAATACTATGCCTCATATATGAAGGTTGACGGAATAATAGCATTTGGATTGAAGAGCGCATTGAAAAAGGGCTATACAACACCGATAGTCTCCGTTCTTTCAGATATTTCTTCCTCTGTTGATACGGTTGAAGTTGATTTGGAAAGCGCTGTTTTTGACGCCGTAAAATTACTTAATGATTACGGTCATAAAAAAATTGCTTTTTTAGGCGAAAAGCTCACAACAGCTAAAGCGGAGCTTTATAAAAAAGCAATGAAAAATATAGGCAACAGCAATATAAATGTTATTGAAAGCGAGTACCGTTTTGAAGCTGCCGGAGAAGACGGAGTTCGACAGATTTTAACTATGGGCAACAGCGTCACAGCTTTAATATGCGCATATGACAATATTGCCTTCGGTGCAATCAAAGAACTTAAAAAAGCGGGATTACGTGTTCCCGATGATGTTTCTGTTATTGGTATGGATAACATAAATACCGGAAAATATGCCGAAACTTCGCTCACTACGATAGATTCAAACCCTGAACAAGTTTGCACGGCTGCTTGGAATCTTCTTAATGAAAAAATCAAAAATCCGTATCTTTCCGGCAAAAAAGAAATAATAAATGCTAAGCTAATCATTCGCGAAAGTATAGCCCGCTGCAATACTATAATCTCCGAAACAACCCTGAATTGAGAGAAATTCACCGGATCCCCGCCAAAGCACAGGATAATTCTTGCGGTGAATGAGCAATTTGCCGTTCATAATCAATAAGCTTGTTCTAAAAATAAACATACATTACTTGATTTTCCGTGAAAGTGCTTTTCTATATTCACTCGGAGTCATATTTGTAATAAGTTTGAATTGCTTAATATACTGCGTGTCACTGCTGTAATTAAGCATATCGGAAATCTCTTTTACTGAATAATTAGATGAGCTTAATAATTGTTTGGAATATTCTACACGGCTGTTAATCTTATCTGCAATAGGCGATACACCGAAATATTTTTTGTATAAATGCTGAAAATAAGATTCACTTATATTAATTTCGTTTGCAAGATTTTTGACAGAATGTTTGATCCAAAGGTTATTGTATATATCTGTTCTTATTGACAACAGTTTATTATGATAGAGCTTATTCGGTTCAGAACTGCCAAATATTTTACTTAACTTATTGCGAATAATCTTAAAATATAAATTTAAGGTTTCGTCCTTATATAATGTCTACTGAATAATAGAAAACCCAAAGAATCCGAAATATAAAAATTGCTGTTTCAAAAAGTGAGGCAAAGAAAGCATAAGCTTTCTGAGGTTGAGAACAACAACGGACATAGCGATACAGTGGAAGGCTGTGTCGGTTAGTTTCGCAGTAACCATGCCGAGATGGCATTTTCGTTTTGCAAGGCTAAAGCGGCGTTCTACTTCCACACGTTCACATTCGTCAATATAATTTTGTTTCAAGTCGGGTTGATCATCTTTTTTCGGTCTTCCGAGCGCCGGTCCGGATAACCGTATCCCGTGCTCTTTGCAAAAATTCAGATTATCACGGTTGCGGTAAATTTTATCGGCAAGAACACGCGCCGGATAATGACCGGTTCTTTGTCGGTATTTTTCTATAGTTTGCCTCAAAGTTCCGGCTTCATTATATGCGTCAAAGGATAGATATTCAAGTCTTGTAAAGCCGTCAACAACGCTTATGTCAAGCTTCGCTCCGAATTCAACCGGTTTTCCGGCTTTTCCTCTCACAATCGGGCGAACCCAAGGCTGTGAAAGACTTACGATTCTGTCGGGGACGCTGTGAGTACGGTTATCATACATGAATTTTTGTTGCTCATAAACCTTTTGTATCACTGTAAGACGGTTTTGTTCTGCAGGAGTCAAGGATTTACCCTGCTGTAATTGCTTTTCAATCGTTTCAAGATTTCTGCGAAGATAAGACAGTTGTTTTCCTATCGTTTTCCGGACTTTCTTTGCGGTTGGTTTGCGGCAGCGTACAAGCGCCAAATAATCTTTATACGCTCTTTTTCGGTAGGTGCGCGGTTTATTTTCCCCGGGAGTATGAAGCTTGTCAATCAGCTGCTCGGTACTTTTCCGCGCCTGATTCAAAAGGTTTGCGTCCTGCGGATATTTGATTTGAGACGGCGCGCAAGTCGCATCGACGATCATAGTTCCGCTGTTGCTTTCATTATTGCCGTCATTGTCATCGGTATGCTCTTCCGTCTTGTTCCTGGATAGGATCATTTCATTAATATCCCCGAGGATTTCCGGAGTCAGCCGTTTACGGAAATACACCAAGCTCGATGAATCAAACGGAGGTTTGCTGTCATCATAAGCTTCATATCCGCAGAAGTATTGCAGTTACGGTGATTCCTGTATCTGTAATGTGATTTCCTCATCGGAATAACCGTATTCTGCCTGAATCATACAGGCACCTAAAGCAAGGCGAAGAGGTTTTGCAGGATGTCCTTTATGGCTTTTAAACAGCCCTGAATATCTCTTTTCAATTTCACCCTACGGAATCATTGCTGCCTTTTTTACCCAGCGGTTGTTTTCATTCAGGTGCATGCCCATAGGCTGACCAAAGTCCGTTATACTGATCTGTCCACTTTTGTATTTGTACATATTCCCACTCCAAGTGCAAGCTTTTTTGCGGTTTTAAGCATTTTTCCTTGCACTTATTATACCATAAATCACCGCTAATGTCACTATTTATGCGATTTTGTGGTTTATTCAGTAGACATTAAATAGAGTATGCCAAAAAGTGTTTTAATAAGGTTGAACGACCAAAACACTAAGGAGGCATACTCTTTTGAAAAACAGTATAACACAGATAACGGAAAAATTCATAAAAAATATCGAAGAAATATTCAAAGAAGCAGTCTTGCTACAGGCGCAAAGGATAGGTCTTATGCAAAGGCAAGCCGGAACTTTGAGACAGACTATAGAAAAATACCGAGAAAGAACCTGTCATTATCCTACTCGGGTTCTCGCCGATAAAATTTACCGCAACCGTGATAATTTGAATTTTTGCAAAGAACACGGAATTCGATTATCCGGACCTTCCACTTTATAGCTATGTCCATAGTCGTTCTTAACCTCAGAAAGCTCATGCTTTCTTTGCCTCAATTTTTGAAACAGCATTTTTTATATATCGGATTTTTTGAGTTTTCTTTTGTTCAGTAGAAATTAATTAATTTTCAAATTTTCAAAAGTCTTAATGCTTTCTTAAAAGCAATACTATCATTTCGGTTTCGCCGCGGTTGGCAAAGGCGTAATAAGGAATAAGCGTGAGGGGTATTTCCTCATAATCGTCGCCTGCTTCATAGTAAAGGCTTTCATTTTCTGTGGGACGGTAAGCTGTTGTTTTAAGCACGGGCAGCAAAAATTCACTCTCCTTAATTTCAAACTCGCCTTTTATATCAAGCAAAACGCTCTTCAAATCCGCTCCGTTATCGGCGCCCTCGGTGCAGTAAACCACAGGACCGCGCATTATCGCTACTCTTCCCGCATCGGAATGGTCACAGCGATTCGCGGCGATAAATCTTACGGGCATATCAAGTTCAATTTCAAGTTTGTCATTTCCGGCAAGTTGAACATAAGCGTATCCGTTTTTCATTACATAATCGCAGTTTACGGTAAAGCTTTTACACCAGCCCGGAATACGAAAAGCAATAAATTTCTTATCTGCATTGCATTTTATCGTGATTTTGCCGTTCTTCGGGTACTCGGTTTTTTGTTCAATCAATATTCCGTCCGTCTCGGTCTTTGAATCCATATACTGATGAACATAAACCGTATCATCATCAAAGCCATATAAAAATCCCGCTATTGAGGCTACAAAACGCAGTATGTTTGGCGGACAGCAGGAGCAACCGAACACTTCGAGCCGCCGTGTAATCGGAAAACGCTCCTTTGTTTTTGTTGATGTATTTACATTATTAAAATCAGGATCGATTTCAAGCGGATTTTCATAGAAAAAGGATTTTCCGTCTAAAGAAACACCCGACATTACACCGTTATAAATTGCTTTTTCAATAATATCGGCATATTTTGAGTCGGCACCGAATTTAAGCATACGGTTTGCAAACATAGCAAGGGATATAGCCGCACAGGTTTCGGTATATGCGGTTCTGTTGGGTAAATCATAGTCGATTGTAAAGGCTTCGCCGAGATGTGTAGAGCCTACACCGCCTGTAATATACATACGTTTATTAACAATATTGTCAAAAACGCGCTCACAGGCTTGTTTCAGCTCATCATCGCAGTATTCCGCCGCCACATCAGCCGCTCCGCACATAAGATACAGTGCGCGCACGCAATGACCCTCTGCGGTTTCACGTTCTCTAATCGGCATTTCGTCCAGATTATAATATTCATTTACCCAATCATAATAATTATTATCATCCGCATACTTTCCGTGCTCGTCTATGAAATACTTTGCAAGGTCGGCGTAGCGCTTTTCACCCGTCGCCTTATAAAGCCGCATTAGGGCAAGCTCTATTTCAGGGTGTCCCGGGGTCGTAAAAGCGGCGCTTTTTTCGTTTTTAAATACCTTTTCCGACAGTCACAAAATCCGTTATGTCAAATTCAGAGATACAGTGTGAAACTTGACTAAACCCTACAAAATTTCCATTCAGCCATAAGTAGAAACAAGAATCAACGCCTTCAAAATTAATATACGTCTTCTCCGATTTCTCGTTTTCATTTATAGTAAAATCCCGGCTATATAATCCACATTCATTATCAGCTGGAACATGCGGCGGGTCAAACGGTATCGGATAGGTAGTATTTATATATTGCGGAAAACCAAAACCGTTGTATTGCCATGAAGAAGGTACAGTTAGTTTATCCTCAGCATTGAAACATTTATTGTCGTCAAAGTCCTCCTGCGGTATTTCTTCAAAGCACCTATATAATTTAAAACGCCACTCGCCGTTTAATAATTTAACTTTATCTGAAATGCTACGGGCATCTATATAATTAAATTCCGGCTCGAAAGAGCACTTGAACTGCTTTCAACCAATCTCTACAGCATTACAGGCATTGCGAACATATGCGGTTATACCGACATTTTTTATTTTTCCAGGGTCTTCAAAAACCGTTACGGTGTATCCCCGGGAAAATACCGCAAATAATCAGCTTTTAAAAAGCCTTTTTATGTTTTCAATTTCCTCGTTGTCCGGCAATTTGTCGGGCAATGTGTTTTTCATTCCGAGCGATAAATATTTTGAGCCGGCGTAATTATGGTACGGCAAAACCCTGACACCTGTAACATTTTTGAGACTGCTTACAAACTCTGCTATGCTTTCAGCCTCGCCGGAATTATATCCGGGAACATACGGGTAGCATATTTCCGTTTTCTTGCCGGCGGCGTCAATATATTTAAGATTTTCAAGTATCCGCCGGTTTGACTGCCCTGTGCATTTTATATGCACGCTTTCATCTATCGCCTTAATGTCATACAAAAACATATCGGTAAACGGCATAACCTTATCTATTGCCGCACGCGGCACAAAACCGCAGGTATCAACAGCGGTGTTAAGCCCGTTTTCTTTAGCGTTTTTTAAAAGTTCGGCGCAAAAATCGGGCTGACACAGGCACTCGCCGCCGGAAAGAGTTATGCCGCCGCCGGAATTATCATAGAAGAGTTTACTATCATAACTGTAAGGTGCATCGGTCCTTTATCCAGTGCCTTTATTTTGCATAAGTTCATAAATAGTGTCACCGCACCGAACAATGCGCCAAGCAATATTGAAAATACCGAAACCTTGCTTCCCATTGCTGCACACAAAAAAATTATAAAAGTCACAAGGTAAAGCTGATAATTATAAAAAAGATTATTACAAAGCTTTCAAAATCTCACGATATTTGCTTATAAGCTAAAAACCCGTTCATTCTTAACAAAACGAATTGTACCATGGGGCACATAAACGAACAATATCTTTTAAATTAAGAACCATAAGCATAATCTGCAAACATGCATCTTGACAACCCCCTTTTTCATCATATATAATATATTTGTAACAAGGTTTGAGTGTGATGTCAAATTTGACTTTTCAGATTATGACATTGGTTTGAGTAACAAGGTCGGATTTTTTCCATAAAGGGAGAAGTCCGGCCATTTTTGCGTTTTAGAGCAATCTAAAGCGCCCGCAACTAAATTCGGTAATCACAAGATTGACCGACCAATTCTGTATTTTTACAGGATAGGTCGGTCATTTTTGTTTTTACATAGAGTGTTACAACCGACAGGGACTAATCGGTTTTGGCGGATAAAATTTCCCCACAGCTTTGCCGCAAAGCCTTATAATACGTCAGTATTATCGCATTTTGCGGTCTTCGCTGCGAAAAAATTTTATTTCCGACAAAACTGCTCCGCACCCGCAAATGGGCGTTTCGTCCCTGACGGATGTAACACAACAAGCCGTAGCCTTACTGCCTTTAAAAGATTTTTACACTTTACACCTGAGATTTCTTTAAGGCAGCAAGGCTTACGGCGGAAAGGAGAGGGTGATCTATCACCGAAAACAGCAAAAGCCTTATACCCGTTATCCTGAAAGACGAAAATTACGGAGTGGGTATAACCAATTACGCGGACACGGTTGTGTTCGACGGAAACAAAAGCCTCGTAGCCATAAGGTTCGGCGGCTACCCCGAAAAAAGGCTAACAAAAATCGAAAACATTGCGGTTTGGCACGCTGCATTTCCCCATCTGTCTTGCACTCGTTTTTGAAATACCGTGTATTCCTGCAAACTCGTGCCGCACCAAACGAAAAAATGCGGCGGCACAAACTTTTCAACCTGCTGTTTAGAAGAATTTCGATTCAGGTGCAATCGAAGAACGCAGTAATACGCGGTATTACAAGTGATGAGATAAGTCTGAACAAAATTCTTCAAACATCAGGCGCAATGGCTTCGGTTTCTGTTTGCCTTAAATGTCCGACGCTCTGTTCAGCGTCAGTAAAATTGCATTGAGACTGCCCAAGGAAAAGAGCGAAACGGAGCTTACTACACACGGCGGCAATTACAGCCGCCGTGTGAAAGCGGGAGATACCGCGTCGGAGTGTGTGCTGAAAGCGAACGGCGACGAGAAAAAGGAAAAAGACGAAAGCCCGCGCGACCTATACATTTTCTGTAAGGATGAAAGCGGACTTTTCACAGAGCTGGACAGTAAGCTGTCTGTGCCGTTAATGCCCGAATGGGAAGAATACTTTATACGCGAATTAAAGGACCGGAAGATTCTTAAAAGACTTAATGTATTCAGCACCAATGCGGAATTTGCGGCTTATGCGGTAACGCTTAAAAAGGGCGAAACACAAATAGCAAAGGTTCTGACGGACGGGCTTGAATCGGGGGAAATATGTATTCCGAACGCAAAACGGGACGATACGGCGTTTAGGGATATAGAAACCTTTACGCAGTATCTTAACGCTTTCGGCAAGGATATTGCGAAAAAAATACAGGCAACATTTAAGCCTGTTTTCAATCCCGCCGAGGAAAGCATCTGCCCGGAGCTTAACGAAGTAAATGAGTATATCCGGCAGAATACCGGATATTCGCTTTACGAGGCACAGTTGGCAGGAGCCGAGGCTATTAAAAGACAGCTTAAAAAGGAAAAAATGACAATGCTTGTATCGGGCTGCGGTACGGGCAAAACCAAAATAGGCTCAGCAGCGCTGTACGCCTACCAAAAATCCATAGGCGGCGGCAGGCGTATAAATGTTATTACCTGCCCGTCACATGTGGCAAAGAAATGGGTGCGCGAGCTTTACGAAACCGTACCGAACTGTATTGCAAGGGTAGTATCGAGCATTACGGATGTTGACCGTATGTATGAGCTGTATAAAACCTTGGATAAACACGTTTTTATGGTACTTTCAAAGGAAAGCGCAAGAAGCGGTTATCTGCGTAAGCCTACCGTTATGTGGAACAAGCGCAGAAAAGGTTTTATCTGCCCCGTATGCGGCGCGGTTCAGGAAATGACGGTAACGACCGACGGAATATCATATACCGTCCCTGCGGACAGTATTTTCTTCCACGAGGAAAACAACAAAAACCATAAATGCCAAAGCTGTAAAACCGTTTTATGGGAGGCAGATAATCCCGATTGCCTTGATCCTGCCAAAAACGAGTGGCAAGCCAAGGAAAGTCGAACCACATACGCCTTACAAATGAAAATTTTCCGTCTAACATTGCCTTGTCGCTTGAAATACGTTAGTATTCCTGCGCTCCGCGGCGGCGTTTTACATAAAAATTTTCTATTTGTAAGGTTCTGCGAAGTTTCTGCCGCCGCATTTTTCTGATCGGCGCAGCACGAATTTGCAGGAATACGCGGTATTCCAAAAATGAGCGCAAGACAGGCGGGAAAATGCGGCGAGCGAAACCGTATGGCGCTCGGCTTTCCTTGGCTTGGAATAGGCGGTTACGGATATATCCACCGTAAATTTGCCGCGCGCGGTTTAAGCACGGTTAAAACCGACGGTATGAAAAAGCAGGTGTACGCCGTTATGGACAATCCCGACGGCATATTCCCCGCACAGGGAGCATACCGCAAATTTCCGCTTTCGCGGTATATTAAGCACCGTTTCAAAAAAATCGACGCATATATCTGTGACGAGCTGCACGAATATTCGGGCGAAAGCGCACAGGGTGAGGCTATGGCGGAAATAGCCAGTATTGCAAAAAAGGTTATTGCTATGACCGCAACCCTGATAAACGGCTATGCCAAGGGTACATTTCATCTGCTTTTCAGACTGAAACCCCGCTTAATGTTGGCTGACGGCTTTAAGTACAACGACGCGCGGAAGTTCTGTCAGCGCTACGGTGTGGTAGAGAGCATATATGAAACTCCCGAAACAAAGTTTAACGTTGCCTCAAAGAACCGGACGCAAAAGGTACGCGAGAAATTTCTGCCGGGTATTTCGCCTATCGTTTATTCAAGATACCTTATGGAAAACACGGTGTTTTTATCTCTATACGATATGGCAAAGGATTTGCCGGATTATGAGGAAATTCCGGTTGCCTGCGAAATGTCCGAAAGCGTGGAAAAGGAATACAGGCATATGGAGGATGAATTCCGTACCGTAATGCGAAAGGACAGACGGCTTGCTAACAAGCTGCTGTCCCCCTATCTTAATCTGCTTACGGCATACCCCGATCAGCCTTACGGTCACGCGCCTGTAATCGCAGGAGATTATTCTATTGTCCCCAAGGACTTTACAGACGAGCCGAACGATAAGCTGAATAATGTGCTGGAGCTTGTGCGGAAAAAGGTGGCTGCGGGCGAAAGGGTTATTATTTACACCGCCTGGGTGCGCTTAGATACTCAGCCGCTTTTAACAGATAGGCTTAAAGAAATGGGAATTAAAGCCTGCATTTTAAAGCAGAACGTGAAAGCCATAAAGCGTGAGGACTGGGTGCAGAAAAAGCTGAACGAGGGTATGCAGGTCCTTATAACCAACCAAAAGTTAGTTGAAACAGGGCTTGACCTCAATGATTTTACCACCCTTATATTTTTCAACCTCTCGTTTAACCTTTATGTGTTAAGGCAGGCGTCGCTCAGGAGTTGGCGTATAAACCAGACCGCACCCAAAATTGAAGTGTATCTCTTTTACTTTGCGGATACCATGCAGCAGCGGGCGCTAAAGCTTATGGCTTCAAAGCTTGCGGCGGCGACAATGATTGAGGGTCAGCTGTCCGAGGAGGGACTGGCGGCACTGTCGCAGAACACGGATATGACTACTCAGTTAGCGAGGGAACTTGCAAGCGGTATTAAGGAAAGCGTTGAGGATCTTACGGCAACCTTTAAGAAAATGGCGGTTAAAAACGACCAAAAGGAGAAGAAAGCGCCTTTGCTTAAAGTTATTAAGCCGGAGGTACCTGCGCTGCCCGACCCCGAAACGGCAACTCAAGACAAACAGTTGACGCTATTCGATTTATTAGCGTCATAGAAAAAGGAGACAGAAGGAAATGGAAGATAAAAGCATATTGGAGGAGCTGTGCGATATGGTTTTTGAAAACGCCCAGCCTCAAACGGAAAGCTACAAACAAAATCGTTTAAATGCGGCTGAAACGGGAGAAAGACTTCATAAAACCCTTACGGACGAACAAAAGCAGTTGCTTGAAGAACGCGACGATGCATTAGGCAGGTGCGCTTCGGAAGAAAGGTTTTTAATGTTTAAGCTGACCCTCAGACTGGCATTCGCATTATTAAAAGAGATGGGAGAAACAAAATGAAGTTCACAGTAAACCGTTCGGCGTTTTGTGAGGCGTTAAAGACCGTAATGAATGTTGGGAAAAGCAGCCTGCTCACAAGAATTTCGGGCATATATCTTTACGCCGACGCTTCAAAGAGAATATTGGAGCTTATAGGCACCGACGTTATAACCTCGGTTGTAAAGCGCATACGCGATGCGGATATATCCATCGGCGGCGAGATAATACTGCCGCCCATAGTGCTTGAAATTCTGAGAAAAACAAAGGAAGAAAGCGTAACTATTGAAACGGATGAAAATGGCGCTTTAGGCCTTAGCTTCGGCTCTGCCCGGTATTTACTTGTAACAAAGCCGGCAAATGAATTCCCGAAATCCGAGCTTGTTTTCCCGACTGCGTATGTGTCTGTATCCGGGCTTTTGCCCCTTTTAAAGCACGCGGCGTTTGCCGCCGAGACAAAGGGAGATAAAAGAGAGCTGCAAGGCGTAACACTACGCCTTACTCCGGGCATCAGCACAGCGGAGGCGATGAACCAAAAGCGGATGGCGTCAGCCGTAAACCGAAACGCTGCGGACGGGGAAACAGAGATGAAGCTGCATATAAGCGCGGTAAATATTCTGTTTTCCCTGCTTTCGGCAGATAAGACGGTATACGCCGGAACCGCCGACCAAAGAGCTGTGTTTGTCTGCGGTGATACGGTATTTTCCACCGTTATGATGAATAAAACGGGACCGGATATGAGCAGCTTTGTAAAAAGGCTTGTACCCGAATACTGTGCCGTGGCAGGCGCAAAGGAGCTTTTGAACGCCATACAGACCGCGGCGGTGTGTCAGCTGCCCGGTGACGATAAGTGCGTGAATATCTGCTTTACGCCTATGGGAATAAGGCTTTCCTGCGCTGCGTATAAGAGGACAAGCTCCGCGTTTGTCGCTACCCTATGCGATAGCCCCACGCCCGACGCCGGCTTTAACTATGACCCGCGGATAATAGAGGATTTTTTATCTCTTACAACGGGTAATGTGTCGGTAAAGCTGGATAAAAAGGGCTTTATGCTGCTTGAAAGCACTGACGGGGTATATCTTGTAACACCGAGACCTCCCGTTAAAATAGCAGCGCCTAAAGCAAAGCCCGAAAAGACAGAAAAAGCCGAAAAGAAAACCGCGAAGAAAACCAAAAAAGCCGCGTAAAGGAGATTTTTTATGAGCAACGAAAAGATTTTAAAAGT
>OOIG01002747.1_pt1 | contig 11448 bp, 7 predicted proteins | sample 1692091 | NCBI WGS metagenome assembly OOIG01 (sample SAMN06348188, study PRJEB24527) | human gut metagenome | biome: human gut; feature: ankylosing spondylitis patient; material: feces | host: Homo sapiens | place: China | collected 2015-10
AGAATCTGATTGATCGCAAAGGCAGCCTGATTCACATTTTCCGTAATGGCCGCGTTGTCATTGAGGATCGGCTGCCCGGTTGCTCCGGACGCTCCGCTATCCGTCAGGCTTCCAAAGATAATCCCAGGCAGGAGCAAAATAAAAAGCAGCGGCAGCGCCAGTAACACCAGCGTGGCCGCCGCTATTTTCCCGATATGCTTTCGTGCGGACAATGCTGCTCCTATGGCAGCTCCATAGGGCCCGCCTGCCGCAGCGCCCTTTGCCGCGGCGGAAATGGCCTTGCCGGTCCGTATTGCCTGCATGGTATTGGATGCAACAGAAGCTGCCTCATCCAGTCCGGTATGGTTATGTTCGCTCATGGTCGTATCCTTTCCAGTCTAAAGGTGGTGCCTGCATCGCTTGCGTCAGGCTTTTTTGTGTGGCAGATCGGAACCTTCAAAAATCCACACTTCTCAATCCGAACAGTCTGTGGTAGAATACCCCTCGTGTGCGATAGGAGGGGAAGAATATTGTTTTATACGCAGGAAGAATCCGCTGTTTTAGGCGGCTTTCTCAGCAGTTACCTGAATCGTGACTCTGCATCAGACCATGTCCGAGATGCGTTTGCACGATTTCAAGTCGGATTGGAACGGGGCTGTTTACAAAAATCGGAGCTGCAATGGGCCGAACAAATGCTGCTTGCCCTAAAGCCGTTCTGGTGGGAAGAGTGGGAAGATCACCGTGCCTTGATGAGTGCGCTGCTCAAGACACAGGCACTTCTGCGCTCCGATGAATGAGGTTTCCCGCAGACATGAAAAAAAGCCCCTGCTGCACGCAGGAGCCAGCATATAAGAATGGCCCTTGACTGCTTTCGTGTTCCGCAGTCAAGGGTCATTCTATGTAAGTCTTGGACTCTACCATCATTGGTTACCTCCGATTTCTACAGATTTGAGGGTTACTGGTACATCGGACTCACCTTTCTTTCTGTGTTTATAAAATAGCAGATTTTCTATTGGTTTGCAATCCGCAAATTGTACGAAATAGTCATAATCCAAACTGTGCATCCATCTGATTTTAGACGGATTGCCGTTAATTTGATTGACGATGCAGGACACGGTACAGTATAATAATGTTGTGGGGTTTCAAACAGCCCTAGCCATGCAGGAAGGCCTATGTAGCCGGCTGCCAATTTTGACTTTCCAATGCCAAAAGATATGCGTATGTTTTTGGTGCGGCGCTGCAAAGCGCCGCCATTTTTTTGCTGTTATCACGGTAAGTGAGCCAGTACACGAAGCAGTCCGCAAAATACTCCCGCTCGTTGGTAAGCGCATACGGACGGAGCAGGGCTGCTGCGGTTCCGGACTCCTCCTGATAAAAGCCTTCCGTCTGAGACGGGAAGCCCATCAGCTCATCGAGAAAGTGACCAAACTCGTGGACGGTGGCCCCCGCCGAGGATACAGTGATTTGGCGGCTTCCGTAATTGGTTGCCCCAATACAGCTCATATTCCGCTCTTCACTCAGCCTTGCGAGGTATTCATAGTCAATGGTGTACTGCCACTCTCTTTCCGCAAATGCCTGCCGGATCGGCTCCGGGATCTTTTGAAGTTCCAGCAGATAGCTGTTCAGATGGACGCCCTCTTTATTGTTCAGAGGGATCGTCTCCAGAATGGGCGGCGGCGCAACGGTAAATTTCCCGGTCAAAAGAGCATAGAGAAGATCCGCAGCCTCGCCCCGTGTGATGATGTCCGTCCCTGCACAGGTGTCTTCGCATAAGCCAAAGCTCACAGCAGCGTGGAAAGCATTGTCCTGCGAAGACAGGGCTTCCCCCTCCGGGTAGAGCTGAGAACTGTAAAGGGCAATGTCAAAGGCAGCAAAGCCGCTTTCATAGATGGCATAGCGGCACAGGCGGGAGTCCGGCGCCGCCATAGCCGGAAGATTCAGCCATCCATCCGCATAGCCCTGGTTGATACAGGCATCACCGCCATAGCCGGCAGGATCCGAAAGGGCGTCTTCTTTATCAAAGGCCCGGCAGATCATTGTTGCCCATTGGCGCACCGTAATCGGTGTGTCCGGTGCATACCAGCCGTTTCCCGTACCGCAAGTAATGCCTCGCCCAGCAAGGTAAGTGACGCTTTCATAAAACGGAGATGCCTCCGGCACATCAGAAAAGCCGTCAGAGGCGGCAAAGGCGGAAACGGATAGCAGCGCGCTGATGATCAGCGTCAAAAGGACGGCAGCAAATCCTTTTTTGTGTTTCATAGTTCAGCTCCTCACATTAGAATTGGGAAAGCGCCCTATCCGGGGCGCTTTCCCTGAAAAGGATTGGATTTAGTAGCCAGTCTTGGGGAGTGTAGGTGTATTCCAGAGACGGCGGATGATCGTTACCCAGCTTGCCGTTGCGGTCTGCCAGGTGCCCTGATATTTGCCGCCCACATCGGCGCGGTTGACCATCTGATAGCCATTGACCGCGTTTCCGTTCACCATCACGCTCAGCGTGGGATTAACAACGCTTTGGAAGCCGACAGGAACCTTGTCGAAGTCAAAATAAATGTCGGTCACCACTTCGCCGGCCTGCATGGGAATGGCGTTGAGGCTGAAGCTGTAATTATTGCTGGTGAGCAGGTTGCTCGCCAACACCTGATAGCTCGTGTTGTAATTGGTTTTGTAAAGGACGCGGTAATTGAGCCGTGCGCTGTAGGTGCCGGTGGTCAGCGTCGTGGGGCGAGCCACATCATAGGGAATTTTATCGTGCCAGAAGAAGGACTCCAACGGCACGTTGGAGGTGTTGGCCACCGTCAGATCGTAGCGCATGGACTGGCCTGCCATGACCTGCGCGTTGCCGCGCTTGGTGATGGTAACGCCGAGACTGGCAGGCTTATCATAGGCAGAGAGCTTGATAATCTGACCGGGATATTCCAGCGTCACATCATGCACGGTAGGGTCGAGCTGCCAATAGGCGGGCGCTGTGACCTCTCGGATCTGATAGCGGGTCAGCGGCAGCGGCTTGCTGGCCGCAACGCCCCGGGCGTCCGTCGTGATGTAGTCCACCACCTTGCCGCTGCGGGCATTGACGATCTCATAAACAGCGCCCTTGAGCGGGGTGCCTGCGGCGGTGCCGGTGACCTCGTTATACTCAGCGGCGTACTTATAAATCTGGATCTGGCCCGTGACAGCGGTATTTTCCCACTCGATCTCCACGGTCTTGCCCGGAGAGACATAGACGGTCTTATACTGCTTATCCAGCGTGTAGCCGGGGGCGGCTTCCAGTTCTCTCAGATAAAAGCGGCCGCTCAGCCCGCCAGGGATCTCGTCAATGTAGATGTAGCCCTCATCGTCCGAGGTGTACTCGCCGATGGGCTTCTTGTTCGCATCATAGAGGACAAACTTTACGCCATAGATTCCCTCTCCCGTGGCGCTGTCAATTTTGTGGATGACGATGCCGCTGAGTTTTTTGTTGGTCACCTGAAGCGTCACACGCTTGCCGTCCTTGATCTCAAAGTAATGGGGCGTATTATCCAGTCGGAAGCCATCCGCTGCCTCGACCTCAACGGCGTAGTAAGCGCCATCCGGCAAAGAGCAGAACACGCTGCCGTTTTTCCCTGTGGTCACGGTGTCCACCAGCGCATCGTCCACCTTGCGAATCTCAAAGGTAGTGTTGGGAATGCGCTGAGAGGTCTTATCCGCATTGACCTTGATAATCTCCACGCCGCCCACGGGATCGTTGTAAAAGTGAAGCGTCTGGGTATCATTGGGATTGATGGTAACGGTTTGCGTGCGGCTGTTTTCGTCGATAGTATAGCCGGGGATCGTCTCAACCTCCGTCACCACAACGGTGCCGGAAATGCCGGAGAGGGTGATCTTGCCCTCCTTATCCGTCCAGTACAGGCCGTTGGAGGACAGCGTGCCGCCCTCGGCATCTACATACGAGCCATCCGCATAGACGATCTTGAACTGAACGCCCTCCAGCGGTTCCTTTGTGATGGAATCCTGCTTGACGATGATGAGGTTGCCCTTGGGCTGATTTCTGAACTCTACCGTGGTGACTTCGTTGGATTTGACCTTAACCGTCTGCGGCGTATCGTCCAACAGGTACCCCTCTTTGGCGCGGGTTTCCTTGATGATGAGCGTCGTACCGGGGGCAATGTCGGTAATAGAGAAAGTACCTGCGCTGTCCGTCACGAACTTGCCGTTGGCGTTGCCGATGAGATTGCCGTCGGAATCCGTGACAAGAAACTCAACATCCGGGATGGGGGCATTTGTCACAGCGTCCACCTTTTTGACAAGCACGCCGCCCTTGGGCTGATTGCGGAATTCCAGCGTCATCACGGCATTGCGCTTGATCTTGATGCTCTGCGGGGTATCGTCAAGGATATAGCCATCCTTGGCGCGTACCTCTTTTGCAATGACCGTCATGCCGGGTGTCAGGCCGTCAATACGGATGGTGCCTGCGCTGTCGGTCACATATTTACCGTTGGTCGTGCCGAGCACGCTGCCATCCGAATCCGTAACAAGAAATTCAACGTCAGAAATGGGCGCGCCGGTGACGGCGTCCTTTTTGATGATCAACAGAGAGCCCATCTTATCATTGCCGAAGGTCACGGTGATGACGTCCTGATCCTTACCGGAGAGATAAACGGTTTCTGTTGCGTCTGTGATCACATACCCGTCCGGAGCAGAAATTTCCTCGCAGACGTAAGTGCCTGCTTTGAGGCCGGTCACAACAATGGTGCCATTGCTCGAAGTGCGGTACTCACCGATGACCGTGCCGCCTGTACCGGAGGTGCCGCTGAGGTAGCGGATGCGGAACCATGCACCCTCCAGCGGCTGACCGATCTCACTGTCCACCTTGCGGATGACGATGGCGGAAAGGGGCGTATTCTCGAAGGTCAGTACCTTGCTCTCGCCGCCGGAGATGAAGCATTCCTGTGTGGCAGGCTCCTTGATGGAGTAGCCGTGCGGTGCTTCCAGTTCCGTCACTTTGTAACAACCATCTTTGACTTCGGGGAGAATGATCTTGCCGCTTTCATCAGAAAAATAGGTACCGAGGTCGTTCAGTTCGCCGGTGTCGGTGTGATTGCTGCCATACCAGATCTGGAACTTGGCACCCTTGACGGGATCACCGGTGATGCTGTCCACCTTGCGGATCTCCAGACTTGGCTTGAGGGCGTTGAAGAAGGTGACGGTAGAGGTTTCGCCGGGCTTCAATGCCACTTCCTGCGGGATGGGGCAGAGAATGACATGGTTGGGAACATTGATCTCCGTCACCTTATAAGTTCCAACAGGAATGCTTTCAAGGAAAATACGGCCGTGGCTGTCGGTGGTGGCCGTTGTAGAATAGCTGCCGTCGATCTGCTCGATGCGGTAGGTGACGCCCTCGATAGGCTCTCCGTTGGCGATGTTCTTTTTGATGATCTCAAGACCCGGCTTTTCGTAGTCCACAAAGGTGACTTCGCTTGTTTTGCCGGGGCGCAGTGCCACAGTCTGCTCGGTATTGGTTACGATGTACGGCTCGGGAACGGACTCCTCACGCACAACATAGACATCGGCAGGAATGGCCGAGAGCGTTGCGGAGCCGTCCGTCCCGGTCGTGACGGAGGTGGAATAGCTGCCGGTAACGGACTTCACCGAGAACACTGTGCCGGCGATGGGCTTACCGCTCATGGCGTCCCGTTTGGTGATCTTCATGTCGGGCAGCTTGTGGTTTTCGGCGGTCACGGTGTACTGCTTGTCGCCATCGGTGGTATCGACATAGACGCTGATGGGCGTAGAGTCGGCGCAGTAGCCCTCCGGGGCCTCGGTTTCCACGAAGGACCACAGGCCCTTGGTGACATCCTTGACCTCAATGATTCCGCCATTTTGGGTCACATCGCTGCCGACGATCTGACCGTCGCGGTAAATATTAAATTTTGCGCCATCCAAACCACGGGTCGTTCCTGCGGCAACCTTCCGCAGCGTAATATCAGCGTCCCCAGCCGGCGGCTTTCCCGGCTCGGATGTATTGGTGACGAGATTTCTCGGCGCATAATAGTTAAAGAAAGCCTGACGCCCCTTAACGCTGGATTTCGCGTAGACCGCCCATTTTACAGCTTCATCTTCTACCACAGTGGCGATGACGCCCTGTTCTGCGTATTCTTCAATTTGGCGCTGAAATTCTGCGTCTTCCTTTGCCTTTTCTTTCAACATCCAATCGATATAGCCCAGGTACATTTCATAGGTATCGGCGTTGGCGTAACCACCGCCATCGATGTCACCATCGCCCTCACCCTTGAAGGTCTGGTGATCCCACACATACGTCTGCGCAGCCATAAAAAGGCTGCCGGGGATGTCACCCTTATAGTCCACGATGAATGACATCATCCATTTGAAGTTTTCAAGCTGCTGGGCATCCAGTTCACCCATGCCGCTCTGCGCCAGCGCCGTTTTCAGGACAGCGTCCGCGTCCGCGCCGGTGGCGGAGGTATAGGTGTAAGAGTTGAGGAACGACGGAGTACCCCAGCGGTAGCCATAGCCGCGATCCAGGCAGTAGAGCATTTTGCCTGCCGCCATCGGGGGCTTATAGCTGTAAGGCGTACCGTCATGGAGAAGCCGCGTTGTCCAGTAGTTTGTGTTGCTGGTAGGCTTGATCCCTGTTCCGGTGCTGGAAGCGGCCAGCGCGGAAGTCGGGAGCAGCGTCAACAGCGTCATGATAACGAGAAACGCCGAGACGAGCCTGGTTCTTAATTTTTTCAATGAGCTACCTCCTTGCAAAATTGCACAAGAAAAAGCAGACCGAGGCTTCCCGGTCTGCTTTGTGATATAGGATAACAGGATTTACTTTGTTGCCGGCTTGTCCACCGCCGAAATGCTGTATCCGCTGCGAAGAAATAGTTGAACACAGTACCAGCACTCCAAGCCGTTGGCGTCAGTCCCTCGTGCAAGGCCGACGCCGATAGCCGCATAGCTTTCATCGGTCATGTTTTCCATGTGTCCTGCGGATTTTGACCATGAATATACGAGCGTTTCCGCAAGCGCGGTTTTTTGCTGCGCAAGATAGAGCAGCGGGATCTGGTGGATATTTTCCCCAACCTGCCTGCAGTCCGTAACGGTGTAATACTTCCTGCCGTCCGGTCTGGTATGAGAATAGGTACCTGTGGCAGCCATTTCATCGGCCCGCACCTGCGCGGCGCGCATCAGTTGATCATCGGCAGTCAAAGCTGCGATGCCTCGCTCCGCACGGAGGGCGTTGGTGCGAGCTACAATATCCTGCTTTGCAGCACCCACATCAGAAGGCGCAGCAGCAGACGGAACAGCTTCAGCGGAGGGAGCCTCGCCGGTGTAAGGCGCACCGGTTTCAATTTGCACACATCCGCTGTCCGCATCCCAGAACACATTGAAGCCGACCGCTTTTCCAATGTCGCGGAGTTTCACATAGTTGTGTCCAGCAATACCATACGCTTCCATTTGCACCTCCTGCCCATCGACAAAAATACGATGGTTGCTGCGTTCAGCGAGGATTCCCGCAGCATAGGCGGAAGCTCCGCCTGTGATAATAGCGCCGATAAAAAGGCCCGTAAACATCGTGAGGATCTGCTTCTTCATGGAAAAGCCTCCTTATTTTTGATCTACTATTCCTTTACGATCATAAAGCGGCTTTTTCAACAAAAGATTTTTAAGAGGCCTGAACAGCCTGCACACACCAGCGCTGACTGGAATCTCCGGCAACGCAGGTAAGGAGAGTCATTCGGTTATCCGTGGTAGAGGACAAATAGCTCCAATCGCTGCTGCTGATTTTGGTCACAGTCTCCACCAGATAGGTGCGGGTACCCATGGATGTGGTATAGGTGATTTTATCGCCCACATCGAGATCCTTGATGCTGCCGATCACATATTTGGCGCCGCGATTATGCCCGCAGACAGCCACATTGCCGTTCCAGACGCTGGTACTGGTGAAATGTCCCAGCCCCTTTTTCATGCTGGCAGTCGTTTCGCCCTCCCAGAGATAGTAATTCTTGACCCCGATGGCGGGAATGGAGATTTTTCCGACAGCGCCGTTGGAGAGCAGAAAATCCTGTGTCAGCTCCGTAAAAGCGGGCGTCGCAGGGGTGGTCGTAGAACCGCCCTGCAGAAAACCGGGGATCTCGACAGTCCCGCCGCCGGGAGAGATTCCGTAAATGCCGCTGCCGGATGCAAAGATGCCCTGAAGACCGGACAGCATGATTCTCTCCATCACCCCGGTTTGGGTGGTGCTGAGCTGCCCGTACTCCAGCTTGGGGATCTGGTAGTCCACCACATTTTTTCCACCGTAATTGTAGCGGGAGCCGTAGACATCCTCATAGGAAGAGGAGGGATAGTATTCCGGGGTGCCATCGGTTTCAAAGGAATAATCGGCAGCCTGTGCGCTGACCGCCATCGCAGAAAGCATGGCAGCCAGAGTCAAAGTCAATGAGAAAAACTTCTTCATACGGGAGCCTCCTGTCCTTCTTCAGCGGGAACGGTAAATTCATGCCAGTCATTGTGCTTGCTGGCTTGGATCGTGTAAGTATGGTCACTCTGCGGGAAAGAAACGGTGAACTCGCGCCCAGCCAGATGCCTGGCAAGGGATTTTTTCACCTCAACCGCGACGGTATCTCCCGGATTCAGTGTGAGAGCGCCTGCATCGATAGCGGGAACCTCGCTGTCAGGCTCCACACGGAACTTTGCGATCAGCCGGTACTCTCTGGGCTTGCTGTCCGGAACATACACATAGACATTTTTGCGGCGGCGCAGCAGAAGCAGCACAGCGGCGACAATGCCCGCGCAGAGCAGCACGGCAGCGATGATCAGCAGCGGAGCGGCAAGGCTGTCGTTATCCCAGATATGTGTTTTTACGGGGACGATCTCACTTCCGGTGTAAACCACGGTATAAGTGATGCTGTCCACGCCTTCCGAAGTAACGGTTCCGTGATATTCCGCCGTGGTGACATAGCCTGTGGCAGCCTGATAGCTGCTGGAGGCGGAATAGGTGGCGACCGCCTGATACTGGGCAGGAACCAACGCCTCGCCGACGAGCGCCGTGCCGGTGACCTGCCATTCCACATTGGCAAGGGTGAGCGTTTTCCCGTTTTTGACGGTCGTGGCCGGCACATAGGACATATCGTTGCGATCCAGATTGCCGATTACCTTCGTCTCGGTGGTTTTGCTGTATTTGGTGGTGTAGCCGGACGCCTCTGTGGAAAGCGTGGTATGATCCAGCGCCAACTCGCCGGAGAAGCCGTCTTTTTCATAGGGCATACTGGGCGAAAGCTCTGCGAGGATCTGCGCAAGGTCATTTTTGGCGGTATTGACTGTGACGGTTTCCGTTACAGTTTTGCTTTCCAGATACGGGTGTTCCACCTTTGTGGTATAGGCCCAGGTATAAAGATAACCGTCGTAGGAAAAGTCCTCTTCCTTCAGCTCATCTGGGTCAACCTCCGGGGAAAGCGTGTAGGTTTTTACAAGCCGCTGCTGGCCGTTCAGGTTTTCCGCTACCAATGAATCGGGAACCTGAGCGGCAAAGGCGCTGACCGTCAGCGACATGGCAAGCAGCAGGCAAAGGGCCAGCTTTGATAAGCTCTTCATGGTGGCCTCTCCTTTTTTACAAATTCTGTTTGATGATTCTGGTGATGATGCCGACGGCGATGCCGCGTTCCTCATCCAGACGGGTAACGGCAAAGCTGACGTCGTCTTTTTTTCCGGGCATTCGCCGGTCATAGCAGGTGTGGGCAACCGCGTTGACACCGTTGTTGAGCCGGATGAACACAACGCCGTGCCGCACATCGGTCACTCTGCCGGCATATTTGCCCTGCAGGACGCATTTATCCAGATTGCTCTGGTTGGCGGCGGACGAAACGCTGCGGATATCTGCTGTGATGGAAATATGGTTGATGTCGCTGCGGTCAATGGTGAGCACACGGACAAGAACACGGTCGCCGACGCTGTAATACTCGCGGGCGTCACCGAACCATGCGGCAGACAGATCGCGGGCGAAAATCGTACACTCCACGCCGAACACTTCCACACGCAGGACTTTTTCCGCAACGCCAATGACGCGCGCCTGTACGACGCGCCCTTCATAGATCATGGGGACGCCATCTTCGTTGGTGTCCAGATAGAAGGTCTGACGCTTACGGAGCATGGCGGCCTTGCGGCTTGCCACAACGCTGCGGGCGGTGTTATCCAGACCCCGGACGATGAAATCGATCTCCGCGGTGAGCATGGTTGCAAGGATACTGCTCATCCGCTCCATAAACGGCTTGTATTTCGCCCCATACGGAACGGGCCCGGAATAGAGCATCATTTCTTTCAGCGGGATCGCAATGCGATAACCCTTGTAGTCAACGACAACGATAGTACGGCCGGAAGGGGTCTGCTCCACGCCGTCCAACGTTCCGGTCAAAATACGACCGGCAATATGCGAGGTCTTGATCTCATGCCAGATGACCTCACGGCGTTCTTCTTCCGTTTCGATACGGTCTTTTGCATCAACGGTCAGAATGTAGGAGTCACGGCGTCCGGCAGGTGCGGGAGGTGCAGTAGGCTGCGGAGCAGATTCACCATCTGCGGATTCCGTTTCATCTTCAGCGGGCGGAGCATTTTCCACATTTCCTTCCAGCAAAAGCGCATCCAGAGCATTTTCGCCGCTGCTGTCAAGGGGTGCCGGAGTGCTGCTGTTCAGCTCCTGCAAAATGCTGTCGTACTCCGGGTCCTCAGCCTTTTCATCGGAAACAGGGACAGTCTCTGCGGCATCAGCGGTGTTTTCGGCATCCAGCTCGTTTTCCTCAACATCTGCTGTGCCGCTCACATCGCCGGAGCCGAGATCAACTTCCGGGGGTCCTGCCAGCGGAGTTTCCGTGTTGTCGCTGCCGGCGGCCTCCACCTGCTGCTCGGGAAGCTCCTCGGCAGGAGCGGTTACCGAAATCTCCGGAGAAAAATCATCAGGGGGTGGGAGCGTTTTTTTCTTAGGCATTAAGTGTCCTCCTTTTTCTTCATAATGGATTCTTTGGTTACTGTAACGACTTTTTCTGTCGATGCAGGCTTTTTCTTTTGCGCCGGCTTCTTAGCCGCTGCCTGAGATGACGGCGCCGGTGACGCTTGCTTTTTCTGCGGCTTCCTTGTCTGCCATGCGGGGATATGGGAGGCGGCCTTGCTCGGCCGCAGCTTCTTTGCCTCGGGATGCTTGGAATAATCGTATTTATCTACCTCCAGTACATTTTTGCCCCGAATGAGGATCAGGGCTTTATCAATATCCATACGCAGCACCTCGTCCATGGTCATCAGCTTGCGCCGGCCGACACCGCTGGTTTCCCGGTATTCAGGCGTGTAATTGGATACACGCCATGTTCCGAGCTGTTTGGCTTTACTGGTGACAGAGATACTGGCCTCGCCGGTCCGGTCAGAAATAAATTCCGCCGTCAGAGCATCTGTACAGCCAAGAAAAAGCTGCACATCGCAGTTGCCCAGAATTTCCTGCCA
>OOIG01002750.1_pt1 | contig 11439 bp, 14 predicted proteins | sample 1692091 | NCBI WGS metagenome assembly OOIG01 (sample SAMN06348188, study PRJEB24527) | human gut metagenome | biome: human gut; feature: ankylosing spondylitis patient; material: feces | host: Homo sapiens | place: China | collected 2015-10
AATCTGCGGTGCGCTGACGAGAGTCAAAGCCGCCGTCTGTCCCGCCGCAGGGGAAGGCTATGTCGATACGGGTGTAAAAATCATCATTAGCGTGGTCATCGGCGGTCTGCTTCTTGCAGGGCTGTACACGCTGTTCAACTCGACCATCCTGCCGACGCTTGGCACCAAGATTTCCGAGATGTTCTCTTATACGGGGGCTTAAGATGGGACGGCTGAAATACTGGTTTTGTCCTTTCAAAAACAACCGGGGCGAGGGGAGTATCAGCACAGGTGTTAAAGTCATCATTGCGGTGGTGATTGGTGCGCTGATTCTCGGCGGGCTGTACCTCTTGTTCGCGGGAGACAACGGAATTTTATCTAAGGTTTCCGGCGAGGTCGAGGACATGATGGGCTACACGCAGGAATTGCGGGTAGAGAAGCAGTTGGACGAAGCGACCGGAAAATACAAGGTGCGGTATTCCTACGACGGCAAGCGGTGGCAGGATGCGGATATGCCGGACTATGGCGAGACAGCAACTGTGGAGAAGATTATCAGCAACAACGCGGAAAGCGGATGCATCGACGCGATGCTCATTTCGGACGGAGACAAAAAGGTGATCCTGACCTCGACCGATGGCGGTATCCATTGGGCAGAACAGATTGCGTTTACCGCAACCTCTATTACGCACTTTTACTACGGTACATCTGCCAGTCTGCCGAGTACCTCCGGCTCGTTTCAGGGCGAGCGCTTCGTCTGCCGTTATAAGAGCGGCAACTTCTATACCATGACAAGTGACGGCACGCGATGGGTAAAGCCGACATGGTCGGACCTGATTCCGATTTCATGAGGACGGGGGCGATGTCGGAAATTCTCGCGGTGCTTCTTTGGATTGGTGCGGCAGTCGGGATTGGATGGATTCTCTGTAAAGTCATGAATGAAAAACGGTTTGTTTGCCATCAGCCGTTGACCTTAGCCTTATCCGGTGCAATGGCGCTCGCATTGTACTTCCGTTTCGGGCTGACCGTGACCGCCGTGCAGGGGATGTTCCTGTGGTTTGCCCTCCTGTACGGCTCCATGTCCGACCTGACCGACCACACCATGCCGGACAGCGTATGGGTCATTGTGCTTGCGCTTGCAATCCCGAATCTCGTAAAACACGGCATCGTTTCCATGCTCGCGGGCGCAGTCTGCGTCATGCTGCCGCAACTGGCACTTGCCGTTATCCCGCCGCACCGCACCCTCGGCGGGGCAGACATCAATCTGTCCGGCGCACTGGCTGTCCTGCTTGACTTCACAGGTGGACTGACCGCATTCCTCGCAGGTCTGCTTATGGCAGTCGTGACCGTCACCGCGCGGGACTTTGTGCAGACGCGTCTGCACAAACGGAGGGACTGCCCGAAAAAGCCCTTCGCCCTGATTCCGTTCCTTGCAGTCGGCGGAATGGTGATGTTCTTTATCGGGTAAAAAACGAAAAAATCGGAAACCGGCAAATAAATTTTCTTTTTGCTGTTGAATTTTACGACAAATTCGTGTATAATAGAATCAGCAAAATAAAGGAGGTGCGCATATGCCGAATATCAAACCGGTTTCCGATCTCAGAAGCTACAACGAGGTGCTCAAGGATGTCGCAGTTGGTGAACCCGTATTCCTGACCAAAAACGGCAGGGGACGGTACGCAATTGTGGACATGGAGGAATTTGAAAAGACGCAGGCGGCGCTGAAGCTGTTGGCGGAGCTTGCAAAAGGGGAAAAATCCGCGCGGGAGGAAGGCTACACCGATTTTGCGGAAGTGGAACGACTGTTCGGAGGGGCGCATGGCTGACATCCGCTTTTCAGCCGAGGCTGTCCGCGATCTCGGAGAGATCCGAAAGTATATTGCGGAGGAACTCGGCTCCGAGGAATCAGCGGCATCCGTCACGGCGCGGATTCTGGAGCGCATTGCGAGGCTGAAAAGCTTCCCGCACATGGGCGCGCCCTTGCAGGCGGTTGTGGCAGTTCCGAACGATTACCGCTATCTGGTCTGCGGCAACTATCTTGCATTCTACCGCTGTGAGGACGGGCAGGTTTTGCTTAACCGCATCCTCTATGGCGGGCGTAACTACCTGAAGATCCTCTTTGGCGATCTGACAGACGAGCACAAACAATAAAATCAAGCCCAACGAAAAGCACTGTTGAAAACGACAGTGCTTTTTTCGTTGGCGGAAAGGAAGAAAACATGAAGAAAAGGAAACCCATCGGCTTCCGGTGGATCGGAAATCGGACGGTGATCGGGATTGTCTGCATGATAGCGGCAATCGGAATCTGTTTCGGGATTGCCCCGACGGTGCAGAAGCTGTCAGCGGGAAAGGCGAAAATCTTACGCGTGACGCGAACCGTTCCGCGCGGGAGCTGCCTGACCGAAGCGGATGTGGAGACGGTTGAGGTCGGCAGTTACGGTTTGTCGCGGGACATCCTGCGGGATAAGACAGCGGCGGTCGGGAAGTATGCCACCACAGACCTTTATGCAGGGGAGTACCTCATCCCCGCCAAGCTGACGGCGAACGGTGCGGACGCGAACGGGATTTTGGAGAGCCTGACGGTTGGAAAGAAAGCCATCAGCGTAACGCTCGGTTCATTTGCGCAAGGTCTGTCCGGAAAGTTGGAGACAGGGGACATCGTGTCGGTCATCGTTTACCGTGCGAAAGAGGGCGCCGCCGTGACCCCGCCGGAATTACAGTATCTGCGCGTCATTACATCCACGACTTCGCAGGGCGTGGACAAAGCGAATATCACGGACTCCACACAGCCCGTGACCGTGACACTTCTGGTCAATCAGGCGCAGGCAGAACTGCTTTCGGCATACGAAAAGAGCGCGTCCATGCACTTTGCGCTGGAGTATCGGGGAGATGCCGAAACCGCCGCGCAGTATCTCGCCTTGCAAGAGGAATACTTCCGGAACGGGGGCAGCCATGAGTGAGAAAAGCGGAAAGCTGATTGCAGTCTGGGGCGCACCGCACAGCGGAAAAACGACTTTCTCGGCATCCCTCGCAACGGCAATTGCGGATTCCTACGCTTCCGCAACGGTCATTGTCCTGCACAGCGACATCGAAGCCCCGATGCTGTCCGTCCTGTTCCCGAACGCCAAGAGCGGCAACCTTGGCTCGGTCGGAATCCCGCTGTCTGCGAACGAACCGGACACCGAGCAGATTCTCGCCAACTGTACCGAAACGAAAGCCCGCCCGACGCTTGCCGTCATGGGCTATCGGGACGGGGACACACGCCTGACCTACCCGCGATACGGGAAGGAGCGGGCAACGGAGCTGTTACAGCGGTTGCTGACACTTGCGGATTTCGTCATCGCGGACTGCATGAGCAATCCGAATGAAAGCCTGCTGTCCCTTGCCGCACTGGAAACGGCGAGTCAGACCGTCCGCTTGTGTACCCCCGAACTGCCGAGTATCTCATGGTATCGGACGCAGAAGGCGGTTTGGGGGAGCGCGTTCCCGTGGGCGGACATGAACCAAGGGCTGAACCTCACAGACAATGGCAATCTTCCGGTCGAAGAAGCGCGGGAGCAGCTCGGCGAGGTTTCGTTTTTACTTCCATTCAGCCACGAAATCCGGTCTGCTATGTCCTGCGGCAATCTCTATGCCAAGAATGCGGGGGACAAAGTATGGACGGGACGGATGCGGGAGATTGCGGCGCAGGTGGTCGGCAATGCGGGATGAGTTGCAGACGGTGCTGGACGCGGTACAGGTCGAGATTACGAGGTCTTATACCGATGCGCTGACGGACGGTGACAAAAACGGGCGCTTGCGGGATTACATTGAGAAATGCGTATTGGACGGCGGGTACAGTGTGTGGGGATTGACCACCCGTCAGCTGCTCGACCGCCTCTACGATGAAATGGCGCGGTACTCCATCCTGACCCCATACCTCTCCGGCAAGGGCTTGGAGGAACTGAACATCAATTCGTGGGATGATATCGTCCTGACCGACCGCGAGGGGAGAAGCCGGAAGCTGACCGAGCATTTTTTCAGTCCCGAACACGCGGTGGACATCGTGAAAAGGCTGTTGCGTCATAGCGGCATGGTCATTGACAACGCCAAGCCAATCGCGCAGGGACATCTGCCGGGAAACGCCCGTATTACGGCAATCAAAACGCCGATTGTCACGGACGAAGTCGGTATCGCGGCATCCATCCGGTTTTTGCACCCGCAGGAGGTAGACCGAAAACGATTATTGACAAGCGGCATGGTGGATGAAGAAATGCTGAACTTCCTCGAATCCTGCGTCCGTTACGGCGTGTCTCTCGTGGTCGCGGGACGAACCTCGTCCGGAAAGACCATCTTGCTGAATGCGCTACTCGAAAGTATCCCGAACGACAAACGGATTTTCGGTATTGAGTCGGGCGCAAGAGAATTTGCGCTTGTGAAACGCGACCGTTCCGGTCGGGTGCTGAACAATGTCGTCCTGACGCTTTCCCGCCAAGCCGAAAACGGCTCTTACAGCGTGTCGCAGGAAAACCTGGTCTGCGCGGCGTTGCGGTTCGATCCGGATGTCATTGCCATCGGCGAAATCCGGGACGAAGAAGCAAGCGCGGCGGTGGAGGCGTCCCTCACGGGGCATACCGTGGTGACAACCGTCCATTCAGGACCGGCAGAGGGCGCGCATAGCCGGATGTCTCTGCTCTGTCAGCGGCGCTTTGAACTCGGCATGGAAGTCTCCCTGCGGCAAACCCGTCAGGCATTTCCAATCGTGGTGTTCACGCATAAGTGCGAGGATAATGTCCGGCGCGTCATGGATATTTCGGAGTGCATCGCGCATGACGAAGCCCCTGCGGAGTACCGTTGCCTGTACCGCTACCGAATCGACGAAAACCAATACGAAAACGGGAACTATACCGTCAGCGGCGCTTTCGAGCGGGTAAACGAGCCGTCTGCCCATTTGCGGACGCTCCTCCTCCGCGCGGGCATCCCGTGGAACGAACTGACCCGTATCGTTGGACATGACGCATAATTCATTGCTTCGTATCTGCAACGACAGAGGTACCATGTTCGCACCAAAATTGCGTTTAAAATTCTTGGAAGTCTTGAAACCTTCTTATAAGAAGGTTTCAAGCGGAGTGTGAGGCAGAGCCTCACGACCTTACAGAAAGGTTGGTGATTTTATTTGATGTTGCTGTACTTGGCAGATTGCCTATTGTTCGCGGTAGGCATTGTTCTTGCGTTCGGTCTAACCCCCGCACGCGTGGAGAGCGATTTGGAAAAGCTTGTGGCGCGACCGCGGAGTCTTGGGGAACGGATACGGGCGGCGAAGGGAAAACGCCGCACGGGGCGGCTTGGGGCGGCGTTGCGGCAGACGCGGGACGCACTCACCGCAACCGGAAAGGGCGGGGCGTTCGCCGTTGCCTGCGCGCTGTCACTGGTGCTGTTTTTCGTCGGCGGGGTGATCGCCCTTGCCATCGGGAACGCGTTCATCGCGCCCGTGTTGGCGGTCGGGTTTGCCCTGATTCCGTTCGGATTCGCGCTCCGTACCGTGTCGCTTTACCGGCAAAAACTGCGCGAGGAACTGGAGACCGCGCTGTCGGTCATGACGACCAGTTATCTCCGGACGGATGACCTGACCGCCGCCGTGCGCGAGAATCTGCCGCACCTCAAGCCGCCCGTGCGGGAGGTGTTCGCGGCATTCGTGACCGAAACCTCCTGCGTGTCGGCAAGCGTGACGGGCGCAATCCGGAATCTCGCGGAGAAGATCGACAACACCGTCTTTCGGGAGTGGTGCCAGACGCTGATTGCCTGTCAGAACGACCGCACATTAAAGGACACGCTGATGCCAACGGTTGAGAAATTGGGAGACATCCGCCGCGTGCAGGGGGAGGTGAAAGGCATCCTGTTTGCCGCGCGGATGGAATACCTCATTATGGCTTGTATGGTAATCGGCAATCTGCCGCTTTTGTATCTGCTCAACAAAGACTGGTACGCCGCATTGATGCACACCGTCCCCGGCAAAATCACGCTTGCGGTCTGCGGTGCGGCAATCCTTATCACCAGCTTGCGGATGCTCAAAATCACGAAGCCGATGGAATACGGGAGGTGACGGGATGATTTGGATGATGGTTGGCTTTTGTGCCGTATTTGCGGCAACCGGCATCGGCTTTCTTCTTGCCGAACGCCTGAAGCTCCCGAGCCGTGCCGCCTCCCGCGCCATGCACAGCATGGGGAGAAACCGGAAGGACAAGCCGAACCCGCTGACGCTCCTCATGCGGGAGTTGTCCGGACGGCTTGCGGGAAAACTCCGCTTGAACGACTACCGCCGCGCGCAACTGGAGGCAGACCTGCGGACGGGAGATATGACGCAAACACCGGAGCAGTTCGTCGCGGAAAATATCGTCCGCGCGGGGACGGTTGCGATGTTGGCTGTCCCAGTCGCGTTTTTATCAAAATTCCTTGCCGTTTTGCTACTGGCTGCGGCAATCCTGTTGTACCGCCTCGGCAGTATGACTTTGCGAAAGAAAATCGGGGCAAGGCGGGCGCGGATTGAACTGGAATTGCCGCGATTCGTGGCGAGTATTGAAAAGACCCTGCCGCACAGCCGGGATGTCCTTGCCATGCTCGAAAGCTACCGAGCCGGCGCGGGGGAGGAATTCGGGCGGGAACTGGACATCACGGTCGCGGATATGCGAAGCGGCAACGATGAAGCGGCACTCACGAGACTGGAGGCGCGGGTCGGTTCATCGGCGCTGTCGGATGTTGTGCGCGGGCTGATCGGAATCCTGCACGGCGAGGACAACAGCGTGTATTGGGCGAATCTGTCGCTGAAATTCTCGGAAGCAGGGCGGCAGAACCTGCGCGAACAGGCGGGGAAAGTGCCAAAGCGCGTGCGGCGGCTGTCGCTGGTTTTGCTCGGTTGCTTTTTCCTCATTTACATCGTGGTCATCGGCGAGGTGCTGCTGAACTCGCTCGGAGGGCTGTTCTTATGAGAAAATGGAACAATCGCGGCGAGGGGTATGTCGAGGTCGCCATCAGCGTTTTGCTGATCGCGTTCGTGTTGGTCTTTGCCGTCAGTCTCGCGTCCTTTGTGGCGCTGAACCAGAACCTGAAAACGCTTGCGGACGGCATCACGGACTATGCGGCGGCAGAGGGGCGCATCGCACTGGAGGATTACATCGCCAACCTGCGCCGCGAAACGGGCATCGACTTCACCTGCACCTTTGACGGAACGAATGCAGACACGGACGGTTTTGTGCAGCTTGGTGACATGATCCAATGCAAGCTGACCTGTTCCACACGGCTGCGCGGCTTCGGGGATTTTCTGTTTCCCGTGACGCTTCAAGCCGAATCCCGCGCGCGGTCGCGGGTGTACCGAAAGTGAGGAACGGATGCGGATTCTGAAAACGAAAAACGGCGAGGGCTATGTTTGGCTTGCCGTCCTCGTCCTGTTCCTGTCGCTCCTGACCTCGGTTTTGCTACTATACCTGACCTTATGCGGGCAGGTGCTGAATGAACGGCGGGAGAGAAAACAGGCGCTGGACTCCTACCTCGCGGAGTTTGCAAAGGTGTCTTACGATGCCATCCGGCAGGGGGACGGGTATGCCGATGCCATTGACTACGACAAATTGGTGGACGGTTGCCCGTCTGCTATCGGCGTAACGGATGCGGAAGTGACATTAGAGCGCGGGAACGGCTTCGGGTTGACCGTATCGTATACGCTGAAAATCCCCGTATCATGGAACGGACGAACCTTCGGCACGCTGTCCGCCCCGATGCGGGTATCGTCTTTTTATGAAGAAAAGGAGGTTTGAACATGAAACGAAAACAGAAAATTGCCGCCGTAGTGCTATGCGTTGCAACGGTTGCGGCGTTGGGAATCGGCATTGCGGTTTGCTTGCCCAAGCCCATATCCAACCGTCCGAGCCGAACGGGAGAACCGTCCGACATCACGGCTCCCAACATCCCGAAAATTGAATCAATCGACCTGCCGCCGCTTGATGCGGAGAATGATGGTCTGACCTTCGACATCGAACAGCAGACGCGGGAGAGCGGCGCAAAAGTCTTGCCGGAGGGGAGGGGGCACAGATGAAGCGGGTTCTCTTTTTGCTGTTCTTTGCGACGCTGACGGTGTTCCTGACCGTTGGCGTTGGTGCTGAAACCTACGAAGCGGACGGCAGGAGTGCCACCGTGTATGAGTTTCCGTCCGATGAATGTAATCGAACAATCGTCGTGCGGTGCGTGGACGAAAGCGGAACTCTGCTCAAGACCGTCACCTGCTACACCAAACGTGGCGAAAGTACGCTCCTGTATTTCGGCATTTACGGCTACGATGTGGTGGGCTTTCAGAGTGACGCGGGCGTGTGGACCACCTGCAAATTGGGAAACCTTACCGGTGGACAGCATTGCTACGGCGCGGTGGATGTGACCTACCATTTCCGCACCGCGATGAGTCAAAAGCAGGTGAATACAACCGTTACCATGCGCAAATTCGAGGACGCCAAAGTAATTGTGCGCCACACAAAAGAGGTGCGGTATGGCTATAACTGGTCGGCTTGCTACTATGAGACGGTCGCAAGCTACGAGTACACCCTCAACAGCGGCACGCCGTTCCGGTCGCAGGCAATGACCGTGCCGGGACACCACCTGGCAAGCGGTTGGGAAAGCGAAATCAGCGGGAAATTCACCTATGCGTGGCTCGGAAAATATCCAAACTGCAAAAGTTTGCAGGACTATATGCAATACGATGTCCTTGAGCCGACGATTGAGGACGATTTGCCGAGTTTTTCGTCATACGATGAAGCGAAAGACGGCAGACTGTGGCGTATCACCAATCGCGTCATTACAATTGAGTACCGTTATAGCATTGATAAGAATACAATCCAATTTAATCCTAATGGCGGGGCGGGTAGCTTTTCCCCGATGACGCATTGTTACGGCTACACCCTGACCCTGCCGGATGACATCCCGACCAAAGCCGGCTATGTCTTTCTCGGCTGGCGGGATAGCGGGGACGGCAAACTTTACCTGCCGGGTGAGAGCTATGTCCTGAACGGCAACCGCACCCTGACCGCCGTGTGGAGTCGGGAAAACTACGATTTCGCGATTACCAAACTGTCGCTTTCGGCAACAAAGCTGTCCCCGTATGGCGTGGTGACCGTAACGGTGAAAATCAAGAATCAGGATGCGACCCTTTCCTATCGCGGCATTCCGGTAACGCTCCTGTATGACGGAGAGGTGCTGACCACCCGCACCGTCGACTTTGCGGCGGGCGGCGTGCAAACGCTGATCTTCACCGTATCGGTCGGACAGGCAGAGGGGGAACATACCGTTACGGCGCGCGTGAACTGGGCTGACCGAACGGCAGAAAAACAGCCAAACGACAATGAGCAGTTTGCAGCCATAACCGTTCAGACCGAGGACTATGCACAATCTGTGGAGACAGTCGACCCGAATGGGGAGTATATTGCAGGAGACGAAGTCATTACCGCTTTCCTCGTTTACCATGACGGGACGAATGACATCCTGCCGAGTATGGGCAACCGCGCAACCTTGACCGTATACGCACCGGACGGAACGGCTCTTTTGACGCGGACAGTAGATTCCATCGCCGTCCCGGCGGGCAAATGCAACCTGATCTGGTTTCGTTGGACGGTTCCGGATGCCTGCGCAGGGCAGACCCTCCGACTGGAATGCACCGTCAATGCGGGCGGTATCCTGCCGGAGGACGATAAGAGCAACAACACCGCGACCGTGTGGGTGGATGTCAAAGAACGCTTCATCTCGGTGACACCCGATCCGACCTTTGACGGGGATTCTTTAACCGAACTGCCAACCACTCCGAGCGGTTCTGTCGGTCGCGTCCGTTGGAACGAGTGGGTGTATGCCGATGACGGTTTTGTTCTGAAAGAGTATACTGTATCGCTATCCGGCACGGCAACCGTTACCCCGAACACGGGCGGAGATACCCTGCGTGGCGGGGGCGGATTCTCCCTGACCGTTACCCCGACCGTCACGGGAGACACCGCAAGCACGACATTGGTGCAGGCTGTCTTGGCGGCATTCCCCGAATTTTCCTATCGCACCGGAACGGGGGAGTGCAGAACCTTAGAGCAGATGCCGGACGGAAGGTTTTGCTTTCCCGTCCATCCGTCCGCGTCAACGCGCATCCACTTCCTGCCGCTCGGTATCGCGGACGGCATCTATACCGTTTTCCTCCAATTGTCGGGGCTGTGGACGCCTGCCGGACAGGTCAGCGCAACGGTCACGGTCAGCATACCGATTGCAGGAACGGTCTATGACGGTTTCTACATCCGATGAAAGGAGCGAATGATGAAACGAAAACTTACAATCTTTATTGCGGCTGTGATCATCCTGTCCGCCTGTCTTGCCGTTCCCGTTTTTGCAGACGGTGATGTCGCAGGCGCAGTCGAGGAAACATGGATTGTCGCACGGGATCAGATCCGGTCGGTGACGGATAAGGTTATCTTTCCTGTTATCGATGTAATTTTAGCAATCCTGTTCTTTGTCAAGATTGCAACCGCGTACCTCGATTACCGCAAGCACGGGCAGTTCGACTATGTTCCGCCCGCCATTCTCTTCGCCTGCCTGGTCTTCAGCCTGACCTGCCCGCTGTATCTCTGGAAGATACTCGGAATGTGAGGGGAAGATGTTGGATTGGATCAGCGGGCTGACCTCGGCACTCCGCAGCGCGGGGGAGGTGATTTACGGGGAATACCTTGCATGGCTGTACCGCACGGTGTTCGGTGCTATCGCGGAATTTTTCACAGAAATGTCCGGCATGGGGACAGAACTGTTCGACCTGTCTTGGGTCAAAGCGGCGTTGGAATTTTTCCGTCTGTTCGGATGGGGACTGTATACGGTCGGCATCGCGGTTGCGGTTTTCGATTTCGCCATTGAGTACCAATGCTGCGGTCGGGCGAATATTAAAACAACGCTTTTGAACATCCTGAAAGGCTTCTTCGCCGCGTCCTTGTTTACAAGACTTCCGGTCGAACTCTACCGCTTCACCGTCACCCTGCAAAACACATTTACGAAAGATCTTATTGGCACGGCAAGCGGAAATGTGGTGGAACTCGCGCGGGAGGTGTTGTATCGGTACTCCCCGAACGGCGTAAATGCCCTGAACGGCTTCGGGTTGTTGGAACTCCTGTTTTTGATTGCCCTCGGCTACTGCGTCATCAAGGTCTTTTTCTCGAACATCAAGCGCGGGGGAATCCTCCTGACGCAAATTGCGGTCGGGAGTCTCTACCTGTTCTCCCTGCCGCGCGGCTATGCGGACGGCTTCACGCAATGGTGCAAGCAGGTGGTTGCACTCTGCCTGACCACCTTCATGCAGACCACCTTGTTGTTCCTCGGACTCATGACGTGGAAAAACAATGTCCTGCTCGGCTTCGGTGTGATGCTTGCGGCAAACGAAGTCCCCCGCATCGCGCAGGTGTTCGGACTGGACACGGGAGTTAAGGTCAA
>OOIG01002753.1_pt1 | contig 11429 bp, 8 predicted proteins | sample 1692091 | NCBI WGS metagenome assembly OOIG01 (sample SAMN06348188, study PRJEB24527) | human gut metagenome | biome: human gut; feature: ankylosing spondylitis patient; material: feces | host: Homo sapiens | place: China | collected 2015-10
AATCTATCATTCTCTTTTTCTTACCCATCTACTGCTGCACCTCCCTGGAACGTGTTGCCTTCAGCTGGATCATGGAGATTGCAATAACCAGAACACAGAACAGAACTGCTTTTGCCTGTCCAAGTCCTTTCCACTGGGCTCCTGCCCTCGCATAGAAGGTCTGGTAAATATTGAGAGCAAGCATCTCTGTGAAATGGTTCGGATCTCCACCGGTCAGAGCCAGGTTCTGATCAAAGAGCTTGAAGGAGTTGGTCAGCGTCAGGAACGAACAGATCGTGATGGACGGCATGACCATCGGCAGTTTGACCTTGAAGAGCGCCTGCGTGCCGGTCGCGCCGTCGATGGCGGCGGCTTCCAGCAGATCGCCGGGCACGTTCTGCAAGCCCGCGATGTAGATGATCATCATATAGCCGATCTGCTGCCAGCACATCAGGATGATGAGACCCCAGAAGCCGAGCTTCGTGTTGAGCAGGATCGACGTGCCGTAGCGCGAGAGGATGCCGTCGAAGATCATCGACCAGATGTAGCCGAGCACGATGCCGCCGATGAGGTTCGGCATGAAGAACACCGTGCGGTACAGGTTGCTGCCCTTGATGCCCTGCGTGAGCGCGTAGGCCACCGCAAAGGCCAGCACGTTGATGAGCACGAGCGATATGACGGCAAACAGCGCCGTGAACCAGAACGAATGCACAAAGCTCGCGTCCTGGAACGCGCGGCGGTAGTTTTCAAGGCCGACAAAATGCGCGTCGCTCGTGACCTTGAATTTGCAGAAGGAGAGATAGATGCCCTTGCAGAACGGATAGACAAAGCCGATGATGAACGCGCAGACCATCGGCCCCATAAAGAGCGGGAACCAGCGGCGGATCGGGCGGCGGATCATCGAGCTGTTGACCGCAGCGTTGCTGTGCTTATGTTTCAATTCGATCAACTCCCAGCCAAAGATAGAATATTGCTTTTGTTTCTGCACGGCGGGCGCTTCATGCGGCGCTCGCCGTGATATGCAGGGAGGGACGGGCGAAATCGCCCGCCCCTCTCATTTGTGCTTTTCAGATGCGCTTGCTTTTTTAAAAGCGGCTTAGCCGTTGGCGGCAGCGTACTGCGTGGCCCAGCCGTCGACAAACGCGGTCTTGACGAGCTCCCAGTTGGCATCGCTCTGGTCGGCGTCGTACTGGTTCATCGCGGAGACGAGCGCAGCGCGGTAAGCATCAACGTTCGGCTGGAAGTTGGTGACCCAGGGCATGATGTAGTTGCCGTTGGTGGTGTAGTCGTTGGCGTCGGCGAGGAAGCCGTTGGTGGATTCGGCAGCCTGCTTATAGGGCATGGCGGCGAATTCATCGACCAGCATACGGGAGACCTCGGGATCGGTGACCATCCAGTTCATGAATTCGAGCGTGGCCTGAATGTCTTCCTCGGAAGCCTTGGCGTTGACAGCCCAGCAGTTCTCGGTGCCGCAGTTGAGGCCCGCGTTCTCTTCGCCCGCAACACCGCAGTAGAACGGGATCATGGACAGGTTGTCAAGACCGTACTGACCGTCGCCGGTACCGGTGAGCTTGGCCCACTCCCAGGAGCCGTTCTGATAGAACACGGCCTGCTCCTTGCCGAACTCGTCCGCCGCGTCAAAGCCGCCGGCAGCGAGATCAGCAGGATTCACGGCGCTGTTGTTGATGTACAGATCCCACAGGTTCTTGTAGTTCTGCATGTAGGTACCCTTGATGGAAGACGGGCATTCCTTCCAGGCGTCGGGATCGTCCACGGACTCGTAGTAATACTCGAGGTTCGCGAGGTGGCCGGTGAAGCGCCAGCTGGAATCGTCGCTCATGGAAGAGGAGGTGAAGGCGTCGAAGCCGAGTTCGGAAGCGCGGGCGTGGATGTCCTCAGCGACGGCCTTGAGAGTCTCAAAGTTCGTGATGTCGCCAAGCGTGTAGCCGGCCTTCTCCAGAAGGTCTTCGTTGACGATGATGCCGTAGCACTCGTAGCAGTAGCCGATGGAGCAGAGCTTGCCGTCGGCGTCATAGAGGTTGTAGGCGTCGGTGTTGAGCTCGTTGGCAACGGCGGTGCCGCTCAGGTCATAGCAGTAGTCGCCCCAGGTGTCGACAGCGGCCTGGTTGCCCACGACGAACAGCGTCGGGGGAGCGGACTTGTCCATCTCGGCGGTCAGGGTCTCGTTGTAGGTGCCGGAAGCGGCGGTCACGACGGTGACGGGCACGCCGGTCTTCTCGGTGTACATGGCGGCGACCTTCTGCAGGGCCTCGTCGGCTTCGGGCTTGAAGTTCAGCCAGTAGACGCGGCCGGAGGCAGTATCGCCGTCGCTGTTGTCAGTGGAGTCATCCTTCTTATCGCCGCAGGCGACGAGAGAAAGCGCCATGACAAGAGCAAGGATCATTGCAAGATACTTTTTCATTTCATCAATACTCCTTTTCAAATTTATTTTCACGCGGTTCCCGCGGGAAAATCAGTGCTTGAGCTGCCGCACGGACGCACCCTCGCGCAGCGCGGTCGGCAGAGTGACATGGCGATGAACGCCGCGCCCCTCAATGATGTCGAGCAGGATCTCGACGCTCGCCTCTCCCATGGCGGTCATGGGCTGGCAGAGGGTGGTGAGCATGGGATGAATGTATTCCGAGACGCTGATGCCGTCGATGGCGATGACGGAGCAGTCCTCGGGGATGGAGCGGCCGCTTTCGCGCAGGGCGCGCATCGCGCCAATGGCCATGTCGTCCGCAATGGCGAAGACAGCCGTAAAATCGGCGCGGGAGCGCAGACGCTTTTGCATGGCGGCATAGGCGTTGGCAATGGTGAAATCTTCGGCGCAGATCAGGTCTTCCGGATGCTCTGTTAAGCCGAAGTCGCGCAGCGCGCGCTGATAGCCAAGGTAACGGAGCTGGGAGATCGAACTGTCGTCGGGAGCGGCGGACAGCACGGCGATGCGGCGGTGACCGTTTTTGTAAAGCTCGCTGACCGCGCGGTAGGCCTCCTGCTCGTCGGCGATGGAGACGGAGGAGTACGATTCCGGCGGAAGCGTGCCGTAGGAGTTGGTGTAGGAGCAGCAGACATAGGGCACGCCGAGAAGCGAAACCTCTTCGGGCGAATAATCGCTGCGCCCGCCGAGGAAGATAATGCCGCGCAGGCGCTTTTCCTTTTCCATCACCGCACCGCACTGAATCTCGTCGTCGCCCGATGGGATCTGGCGCATGACCATCGTGTAGCCCGAGGCGTCGAGCTTCTGCTCGATGGCGTGGATGATGTCGGTGTAGAAAGGGTTCTGCACACCGCGCACCACAAGGCCGACCGCGTCGGAGCGGATCTTGACGAGGTCGCGGGCGCTGTTGTTCGGCACATACCGGTGCGCCTCGATGACGGCGCGGACCCGTCTGCGGGAATCCTCACTCACGTCCGGACGGTCGTTGAGCACGCGGGAGACGGTGCTGACGCTCACGTCTGCGAGCTTTGCAATATCCTTGATGGTCATGCCGACGCGCCCCCTGCGATGATTCCGGAAACCTTACCGGTAACGTTTCCAATCCTTGCTTACAGCATAGTCCCCACAGCGGGCAAAGTCAAATGAAACTTGCCGTTTGTGGTAAAAATGGGGGAAACACACAAGAAATGTGCACCGATCATTGACAAAACAGCCAAAGGATCAGAGAATAGCTCTCTTAACGTTCAGCTTATGACGTGCCTGTACCACTTTATGAGCGGCTTATAGCAAAATGCGGGCCAAAATCGGCGTTTCTGTGCAGAAACGAAAAAATTCCCCGTTTTCCGCCGCTATGCGGCAGAAAACGGGGAACGATCTGTGGTTTAAAAAGCCTTACTTGAGCAGCAGCTCCGCGATCTGGATGGTGTTGGTGGCAGCGCCCTTGCGGACCTGGTCGCCGCAGCACCAGAGGTTCAGACCGCGCTCGTCGGTCAGGTCCTCACGAATGCGGCCGACATAGACGATGTCCTGATCGGACGTGTCGAGCGGCATGGGGTAGACCTTGTTCTTGAGGTCGTCGACGAGCTTGCAGCCCGGGGCGTTTGCGATGAGCTCCTTGGCACGCTTGACGCTGATCTTCTCCTTCGTGCGCAGCACGACGGATACGCTGTGGCTGCGGATGACGGGCACGCGCGCGCAGGTGCAGCTGACCTTCATCTCGGGCAGGTGGAGGATCTTGCGGCCCTCGTTCTGCATCTTCATCTCCTCGCTGGTGTAGCCCTCAAAGGCCTCGCCGCCGATCTGGGGGATGATGTTGTACGCGATCTGATACTGGAAAACCTTGGGCTCAAGGTGTTTGCCCTCGGAAAGGGCCTTGACCTCATTGTTGAGTTCGTCGATGCCGCCCTTGCCCGCGCCGCTGACGGCCTGGTAGGAAGAGGCGATGATCGTCTCGATGGGGCTCTCCTTGGCGAGGGCGTTAATGGCGACGAGGGTCACGATGGTGGTGCAGTTGGGGTTCGAGATGATGCCCTTGTGCCACTTCACGTCCTCGGGGTTGATCTCGGGGATGACAAGGGGGACGTTGGGGTCGAGGCGGAACGCGCTCGAATTGTCGACGAACACCGCGCCCGCCTTGACGATCGAGGGAGCAAAACGCTCGGCGATGTCGTTCTCGGCCGCGCCGAGGACAATGTCAAGGCCCTCGAACGCGTCGTCAGACGCCTCGACGATGGTGCACTCCTGACCGCGGAACATGATTTTGCTGCCCGCGCTTCTGGCGCTTGCGATGGGACGAAGGGACGCAACGGGGAAGTTGCGCTCTTCGAGAATTTTGATCATTTCCTGACCGACGGCGCCGGTGGCGCCGAGAATACCGACATTGACCTGTTTCATTACACTACATTCTCCTTCACAAAACTATTGTACAGGACACGGATGGCCTGTTCGAAATCTTTTTCTTCCACGCCCACGATGATGTTGAGCTCTTCGGGGCCCTGCGTGATCATGCGGATGTTCACGCCGTTTTCGCCGAGCTTGGCGAAAATTTTACCGGAAACGCCGGGACGGTACGCCATCTTGCGGCCGACGGCGGCGACGATGGCGATATGCTCCGTTACGGTTATCTTATTCGGCTGCACCTCTTTTTGCAGCTCGCCCAGCATTTCGTAGAGCGAGCGGGACACCTTGTCGGACGAGACGACGAGCGAGACGTTGTCGATGCCGGACGGGAGGTACTCGACGTTGACCTCGTGCTTGGCGAGCACGTTGAGAATTTTCAGGAGAGAGCCCGGTTCGCTCGACATGCCGGTCTTGGCGATGGTGATGATGGAAAAGCCCTTCTTGCCGGCGATGCCGGTGATGAAGCCGCCCTCATCCATCTCGTCGCCGATGGACTCCATAATCATTGTGCCGGGATGGTCGGGCGCGTTGGTATTGCGGATGTTGAGCGGGATGTTTTTCTCGCGCACGGGGAAGATCGTGCCCTCGTGCAGGACCTGCGCGCCGATGTAGCTCAGCTCGCGCAGCTCGCTGTAGGTCACGCGGCGGATGGGCTCGGGATCGTCGACGATGCGCGGGTCGGCCATCAGGATGCCGGAGACGTCCGTCCAGTTCTCATACACGTCCGCGCCGAGCGCCGCTGCCGCGAGCGCGCCGGTGATGTCGCTGCCGCCGCGGGAGAACGTGCGGATGTGCCCGTCGGGCATCACGCCATAGAAACCGGGGATGACGACCCTGCGGTCCCCGGCGAGGGAGCGCAGCGCCGCGTAGGATGCGTCCTGATCGACGGTGCCGTCGAACTTGAACTTGATCCAGCGGGCCGCGTCGACGAACTCATAGCCGAGGTATTCGGCCATCAGCCGTGCGGAGAAGTATTCGCCGCGCGAGGCGAGCTCATCCTGACTGATGCCATTTTTCATCTTGTCCCACAGCGCGTCGAACTCTTTGTCGAGGCTGATGTGCAGGCCACATTCGGCGATGATCTCGTTGTAGCGGTCGCGGATCATGGCGAAGATGTCCTCGCACGAAACGCCGTACTTGATGTGCGCGGCGCAGAGATAGAGAAGATCGGTGATCTTATGGTCGCCGGAGAAGCGCTTGCCCGGCGCGGAGACGATGACCACGCGGCGGGCGGGGTCGGCTTCCACGATGGACTTGACCTTGGCGAACTGGCGGGCGTCGGCGAGCGACGAACCGCCGAATTTCAAAACTTTGAGCATGGAGTTTATTCCTCTTCGGCCGCGTAGCGCGCAAGCAGCGCGTGCGGGTCGTCCTTTCGGTAAGATTCATAGGCGTCGAACGCCTCGCGGGCGCTGCACTCGCGGGTAAAGTATTCGCCCATGCAGCGGAACAGCCACTTGCACTGCGTGCCGGAGAGGTTCACCGAGCAGGGGGTGAAGGAGTCAGCATAGAAGCTGCGGCAGCCGCCGGCGACGTCGAGACAGTCGCGCAGCACGTTCGAGCCGGTCGGGTAGCCGCCTGCGCCCGCGCCGGAAAAGCTCTGCTTGCCAAAACGCGATGCGAACAGCGTGACGAGGTTGCCGGTGCCGTCGGTGTGCGCCTCGGGCGCGGAGGAGGGGAAAAGCGTCGGGCAGACGAACGCGGCCACGGCACGGCCGTTTTTCTCCGCTCGGGCAATGAGCTTGTAGGTCAGGCCCTCGTCCTTCGCCTTGGCGATGTCGCCCGCGGTGATGGACGAGATACCGACACAGGGGATGTCCTCTTCCCTGATGTTCACGCCGAAGGCAAGGTCGGCGGAGAGGACGATCTTGCGGCGCGCGTCCAGACCCTCAACATCCGCGGTGGGGTCGGCCTCGGCGTAGCCGAGCTCCTGCGCCTTGCGGAGCGCGGGCGCGTAATCCGCGCCGGAATTCGTCATGGCGGAAAGCATGTAATTCGTTGTGCCGTTCAGAATGCCCTCGACAGCCTTGATCTCGTCAAGCTCAGACGCGCGGGAGAGGGAGGTGAGCCAGGGGATGCCGCCGCCCGCGGCGGCAGTGCAGCGCAGCGCCACGCCTTTTTCTTTTGCAAGGGAGGTGAGCTCTTCAAAGTGGGCGCACATGAGCTGCTTGTTCGCGGTGACGACGTGCTTGCCCGCACGCATGGCCGCGCAGAGGTAGCTGTACGCCGGCTCGATGCCGCCCATGACTTCCACCACAATATCAATCGAGGGATCACGCACGATCTCGTCGTAATCGGCGGTCACGGTGCATGTGAGCTCCGGGCGGGGACGGCGGGAGAGAACAGCTGCAACATGCAGATCGGTTCGCCCCTCGCACAGCTTATAAAAATGGGAACCGACGGTGCCGAAGCCCAGCAGCGCAATATTCACGGGGAATGACCTTCTTTCTTTTTTGGATACTCCGTCAAGTGCGGACGAATTTGTGACTTACGCCGAAACTGTCCGCGGAAGAAAAACACTTGACTTTTTGATGGAAACAATATAACATAGCGTTTGTGAAAATACAATAGGGAAAGCAAAAAAACTTTTCCCGTGAGATACAGGAGGAAACATCCATGCAGTATCAGAGCACCCGTGACAAAAATTTAAAGGCCAGCAGCGCGCAGGCCATCTTAAACGGCCTTGCCCCCGACGGCGGCCTTTACACGATGCCGTCGTTTGACGAGGTCAAGTTCGACTATACTACTGTATTAAATATGGACACGATGTCCATGTCGACGAAGATCTTATCCAAGCTCCTGCCCGACTTTTCAGAAGCGGAGATGGCAAAACTCGTCCACGACGGCTATACCGGCAAGTTTGAGACCGACCACCTGACCCCGACCGTCCCCGTCGGTGAGGACTTCATCCTCGAGCTTTTCCGCGGGCCGACGAGCGCTTTTAAGGATGTGGCGCTCTCGATGCTGCCGCGCCTGATGACCGCGTCGAAAGAAAAGCTCGGTGTGGACGACGAGATCATGATCCTGACCGCCACGTCCGGCGACACCGGCAAGGCGGCGATGGAGGGCTTCTGCGATGTGCCGGGCACGAAGATCATCGTCTTCTACCCCCACGGCGGCGTGAGCGCCGTGCAGCAGGCGCAGATGGCGACGCAGGCGGGCGAAAACGTCTGCGTGTGCGCGGTACGCGGCAACTTCGACGATGCGCAGACCGGCGTGAAGAAAATCTTCTCCGCCGTCAGCAAGGATCAGCTGCTCGAGGGTAAGGGCGTTCGCCTGTCCTCGGCCAACTCCATCAACATCGGCCGCCTCGCCCCGCAGGTCGTCTATTATTATAGAGCGTACGCCGACCTCGTGCAGGCGGGCCGCATCCAGCCGGGCGACAAGGTCGACTACGTCGTGCCGACCGGCAACTTCGGCGATATCCTCGCGGGCTACTTTGCCAGGGAGATGGGCCTTCCCGTCGGCAAGCTCGTGTGCGCGTCCAACGCCAACAATGTGCTGACCGACTTCCTGCGCACGGGCCGCTATGACCGCCGCCGCCCCTTCTACAAGACAGTGTCCCCCTCGATGGACATTCTCGTCTCCAGTAATTTGGAGCGCCTGCTCTATCTCCTCTCCGGCGACGACAAGCTCATCGCGGATCTGATGAAGCAGCTCAGCGAAAACGGTGAGTACGAGGTGCCCGCGGACATGCTCGAAAAGCTGCACGAGCTCTTCTGGGCAGGCTTCTGCGACGACGAGGGTGCGAAAACCGCCATCGGCAAGGTCTGGAAGGGCGACCATTACCTCTGCGACACGCACACGGCGGTCGCCTGGGACGTGGCGCAGCAGTACAAGCAGGCGAACCCCGAGCACAACGCCGTTGTCGTGCTCTCCACTGCCTCTCCTTATAAATTCCCCGCCGCCGTGCTCGAGGGCATCGGCGAAAAGGCCGAGGGCGACGAGTTCGACGTGATGGAGCAGCTCCACAAGGTCACGGGCGTGCCCGTGCCGAATAATCTTGCCGACCTACGCTCCCGCGCGGTGCGTCACCGCGACGTGATCGACCGCGGCGAGATGCTCGACTACGTGCTCGGCAAGGCCGCGGCGGAAAAGTGATAAAGGAGAATAAACATGTATATTACCTGCCTTGATATGGAGGGCGTGCTCGTCCCCGAAATTTGGATCGAATTTGCCCGCGAGAGCGGCATTCCCGAGCTGACGCGCACCACGCGCGACGAGCCGGACTACGACAAGCTGATGAAATGGCGCCTGGGCGTGCTCCGCGAGCACGGCCTGGGACTCAAGGAAATTCAGGAGACGATCGCGCGCATCGACCCGCTGCCGGGGGCGAAAGAATTCCTCGACAAGCTGAGATCTGAGACGCAGGCCATCATTTTGAGCGACACCTTTGAGGAATTTGCACAACCGCTGATGAAAAAACTCGGCTGGCCGACCATTTTCTGCAACTCTCTCGAGGTGGACGCCGACGGATTCATCAGCGGCATCAAGATGAGATGCGAGCATTCCAAGCTTACGACCGTGCGCGGCCTTCAGTCCATCGGCTTTGAGACCATCGCCAGCGGCGACAGCTACAACGACCTCGAAATGATCGAAGCGTCCAAGGCGGGCTTCCTGTTCCGTACGACGGAAAAGATCAAGCACGACTACCCGCATCTGCCCGCTTTTGAGGGCTACGACGAGCTTTTAGCGGCCATCGAGCAGGTCATCCGCGCATAAGGGAAAAACAAATATCCAGCTCGAATGAAATAATATTCATTCAAAATTTGTTCATTTTGACGATTGACTTTTTTCTCCAAAAAATTATTATAATCAGGCGAAACGCAGGGGAAATTCTCCTGCAAGGCAAACATTTGTGAAAAAATAGGAGGAGAAAAATGTTTAGCTTTCTGATCTGCCTCGCATTGCTGATCGGCGGCTACTTCGTTTACGGTGGCATCGTCGAAAAGACCTTCGGCCCTGACGACCGTGAAACGCCGGCTGTCAAGATCAACGATGGCGTGGACTACATGGTTCTGCCGCAGTGGAAGCTGTTTATGATCCAGCTTCTGAACATCGCGGGTCTCGGCCCTATCTTCGGCGCTTTGAGCGGCGCTCTGTGGGGCCCTGTGGTTTTCCTGTGGATCACCTTCGGTACGATTTTTGCCGGTGCGGTCCACGACTATTTCTCCGGTATGATGAGCGAGCGTAATGAAGGCGCTTCCATCTCCGAGATCTCCGGTATCTACCTCGGCGGCGCGATGAAGAACGTCATGCGCGTGTTCAGCGTGGTGCTGCTCGTCATGGTCGGTACGGTCTTTGCGGTCGGCCCTGCCGGTCTGATCCAGCTGCTGTTCACCAACGGCGGCAGCACCGGCATTGTGGCCAGCAAGCTGTTCTGGCTGGTCCTGATCCTGATCTACTACTTCATCGCAACGTTCCTGTCCATCGACAAGATCATCGGTAAGATTTACCCCCTGTTCGGTATCTGCCTGATCATTATGGCGCTCGGCGTGGCTCTGGGTATCTTCACCAAGGGCTATGAGATCCCCGAGATCTGGAACAACTTCGCCAACCTCCACCCGCAGGGCACTCCGATCTGGAGCTTCATGTTCATCACCGTCGCCTGCGGCGCGATCTCCGGCTTCCATGCCACGCAGAGCCCCCTGATGGCTCGCTGCATGAAGAGCGAGAAGCAGGGCCACTTCGTCTTCTACGGCGCAATGGTTTCTGAGGGTATCATCGCTCTGATCTGGGCTGCTGCCGGCTGCGCTCTCTACACCGGCGAAGAGCTCCTCGCTCTCGGCGGCGGCGGTTCCACCGCTGTTTACGATGTCTGCTCCAAGACCATGGGCGGCGTGGGCATCGCGCTCGCCATGCTCGGCGTTATCGCCTGCCCCATCACCTCCGGCGATACGGCGTTCCGTTCTGCCCGTCTTGTTCTGGCCGACTGGTTCCACATGGAGCAGAAGAACTGGAAGAACCGTCTGATCCTCTGCGTGCCCGTCCTCGGCGTCGGCGCGATCCTCGGCATCGGCAACGCCCTCGGCAAGATCGACTACACCATCATTTGGCGTTACTTCAGCTGGACGAACCAGACCCTCGCCATGATCGTTCTGTGGGCCGCTTCCATGTACCTCTTCTATGATAAGAAGAACTACTGGATCACCGCTGTCCCCGCTACCTTCATGAGCGCTGTGTCCATCACCTACTTCATGCTGGGCAACGAGTGCCTGGGCCAGTTCCTGAACCACAAGACTGCTGACGGCGCGGTTGTTTACAACACTGCTGTTGCTTATCCCGTCGGCATCATCGCTGCCGCGCTGTTCCTGGGCATCTTCCTGTACAGCATCAAGAAGCGCGATGTGAAGCCTCAATACGAAACTCTGGGCAAGTAAGCTCTAAGTAATCAATCCGAAAGCGGCGGAAAGACTCTCTCCTTTCCGCCGCTTTCAATGCTATCAATGAACGATCACGGAGGAACGCTATGTTATTCGCGCCTGTGCGCCTCGGCGGCACCGCCCTTTCGGCGGATGTCCTGACCGCGGATGTTAAAAACTGCCAGCACTTCGGCCCCTGCGGCGTAGGGGAAAAAGCGCTGTACCTGAACAGCTTTTACATCGACCGC
>OOIG01002757.1_pt1 | contig 11418 bp, 7 predicted proteins | sample 1692091 | NCBI WGS metagenome assembly OOIG01 (sample SAMN06348188, study PRJEB24527) | human gut metagenome | biome: human gut; feature: ankylosing spondylitis patient; material: feces | host: Homo sapiens | place: China | collected 2015-10
AGACAGGGAACGGATATGGATCGCGTCCGTGCGGATCACATGGGAATGCTCGCAACCGTCATCAACTCCATCGCGCTTCAGGACGCGTTTGTTCATGCGGGCATGGAAGCGGTTGTCATGACCTCGGTTGACATTCATGCCTTTGCGGACGTATACACCGCGCGTGACGCAATCGCGGCGCTGGAAGCCGGAAAGGTCGTCATTTTCGGCGGCGGACTCGGCGTTCCGTACTTCTCAACCGATACAACGGCTGTTCTGCGCGCGGCGGAAATTCACGCCGACTGCGTGCTGATGGCGAAGAACATCGACGCAATCTACAGCGCCGACCCGAGAAAAGATCCGACCGCGACCCGTTACAGCGAATTGACCTACCGTCAGATCATCGATCAGAATCTCAAGGCACTGGATCTCTCCGCCATGATCTTCTGCATGGAAAACAATGTGAACGGCTATGCTTTCGGACTGGCAGATCCCGAGAATATTTACCGTGTCGTCATGGGCGAGCCTGTCGGCACCCTGATTCATAACAAAAACTGAACAACCGAACACACAGGAAAGGATTGGATGAAATTATGAAATTCAACACCAAACAGACCGAAGAAAAAATGCAGAAGAGCATTGCCGCTTACGAGAGCAATCTTTCCACCATCCGCGCAAGTCAGGCGAATGCCGCTATCGTGTCCAAGGTGACCTTTGAATACTACGGCGCGCCGACCCGCATTGTGGATATGGCTTCGGTGACCGTAACCGACCCCAAAACTCTGACCATTTCTCCCTACGACCGCTCCACCCTTAAGCCGATGGTGAAGGCGATTCTGGCATCCGACATCGGCATTACGCCGAGCGACGACGGCATTGTCATCCGTCTGATCTTCCCGCAGCTGACCGAGGAGCGCCGCAAGGAGCTGACCAAGCAGATTCAGAAGATGGGCGAGGAAGCGCGCGTTGCCATCCGAAACGTCCGCCGCGAAGCAAATGACGAAATCAAGAAGCAGAAGAAAGACGGCGAAATGACCGAGGACGAACAGAAGGCAAGCGAGAAATCCGTGCAGGATCTGACCGACAAGTACATCAAACAGGTGGATGACATTACCGCAAAGAAGGACAAGGAGATCATGCAGGTCTGCCGGCGGCGTTTCTGCGATTTTTTGGAGTGCATCATGTTTTTTCAAAAGAAGAAAAAGGAAGCGGCAGGCGCTCCCGACCTCTCGGACGGGCGGTTGCGGCACATCGCCTTCATCATGGACGGCAACGGCAGATGGGCAAAAAAGCGGGGAATGCCGCGCGAATACGGGCACAAACGGGGAGCGGAGAACTTCCGTCGTATCGGGCGGTACTGTGAATCCATCGGGTTGCAGTACATGACCGTTTACGCCTTTTCCACCGAGAACTGGAAGCGCCCCGAGCACGAGGTCAAAGCACTTCTGGGGCTTCTGGACGACTATATCGAGGAATTCTTCCGCGAAATCGACAAGGAAAAGATTCATCTGTGTTTTGTGGGCAACCTTTCCGCCTTCCCGGACAGTCTGCGGGAAAAGATGGAGCGGCTGGATCGCGAAACGGCGGATCGCGCGTTCCGGCTCAACATCGCGGTCAACTACGGCGGCAGGGAAGAAATCGCCCATGCCTGCGAGGCGCTGATCCGCGAGGGGAAACAGACCGTGACAGAGGACGACATCTCCGCGCATCTCTATACGGCGGGATGTCCCGACCCTGATCTGATTGTCCGCACGGGCGGAGATCTGCGCTCCTCCAATTTTCTGCTCTGGCAATCCGCATATGCGGAATACTACTTTACCGACACGCTCTGGCCCGATTACCGCGAACGGGATGTGGATGAGGCAATCCGCTCCTTTCTCGGTCGCAAGCGGCGCTTCGGTGGCGTGAAAAACATCTGAACTGAAACTGAAAGGGATTCGCTATGAAGCAACGAATCATCACGGCGGTTGTCGCCTTTTTCGTCCTCTTACCCGTTCTGATCTTCTCGGACACCTTCATTTTTCCGCTCGGACTTGCCGTTTGCGCGGTTCTGTCGGTTTGGGAAATGTTTGCCTGCGTCGGGCTGAAAAACGCATGGCTGTTCACCGCGCCGATGTATGTGCTCGGCGCGGCGTTCCCGTTTCTCATCCGCTATCTGCCCGACAGAGATCTGCTCGCCCCGATCGCAATCTGCGCGGCAGTGGTCTGGACGCTTTATGCCTTTACGGTTCTGATCTTCTCGCACGGCAAGTACCCGCTTGAAGCGGTGTTCGTTGCGTCCTTCAGCCTGTTTTACATTTTCATCGGCTTCAACGCGATTCTCTTTATCCACGATTGCGAACCGGGCGGAAAATATCTCTACTATATCTGTTTTCTCGGAGCGTGGATTACCGATATTTTCGCATACTTCTGCGGGCGCGCATTCGGCAAGCACAAGCTCATTCCCGATGTCAGCCCCAAAAAGACCGTGGAGGGGAGCATCGGCGGAACGGTGTTCTGCATCCTCGTCATGGTGATTTTCGGTTTCGTGGTGGAAAAACTGGTACCGGAGATTTCCGCAAATCTCCTGATTTTCGCGGTTGCGGGCGTCCTCATTGCCGTTGTGTCGCAGATCGGAGACCTTTCCATGTCGGTCATCAAGCGCAAATACGGCGTAAAGGACTACGGCTTCATTTTTCCCGGGCACGGAGGGGTGTTGGATCGATTTGATTCGGTCATCGCGGTCTCGGCGCTTCTGATGGTATTCTCTCTATTCTTCAATTTTTTTGAATTAGCATGAACATGAACGAAACAAATTCGATTTATCCGTCCGTTACGATTCTGGGCTCTACAGGCTCGGTCGGAGAACAAGCGGTGGATGTAGCCCGTCGGACGGGGGCTAAAATCAACGCGCTTTGCGCGGCGAAGAACGCAAAGCGCATTGAGGAACAGGTACGGGAATTCAAAGTTCCCGTTTGCGCCATAGCGGACGAAGTCGCGGCGCGCGATCTGCGGGAGCGGCTTGCCGATACATCTGTCCGGGTGCTCTCCGGCATGGACGGCATCTGCGAAATGATTGCAGAGCCGCACGCGGGAGACGAGGTGGTGCTGAACGCCGTGATCGGAGAAGCGGGACTCCGCCCGACTCTGGCAACGCTCCGTGCGGGCAAGCGGTTGGCGCTTGCCAACAAGGAATCGCTTGTCTGCGCGGGCGAAATCGTTATGAAACTGGCTCGTCAAAAGGGTCAGACCATCCTGCCGGTTGACAGCGAGCACAGCGCGATTTTCCAATGCCTGCGGGCGGGGAATCCGAGAAAGATCAAAAAGCTGCTTCTGACTGCCTCGGGCGGTCCGTTTTACGGCTATACCAAGGAGCAGCTTGCCGACATCACGCCCGCGCGCGCACTGGCGCATCCGACATGGAAGATGGGGGCAAAAATCACAATCGACAGCGCCACACTGATGAACAAGGGCTTTGAGGTCATCGAGGCGGTTCATCTGTTCGGAGTTGCCCCGGAGCAGGTGGAGGTGTTGGTTCACCGCGAGAGCATAATGCATTCGGCGGTCGAATATACTGATAACAGCGTGATTGCGCAGATGTCTGTGCCGGATATGCGGCTTTGCGTCCAGTATGCGCTGACGCACCCCGCAAGAGCCGAGGCGGTTATTCCCGAACTTGACCTGTTCCGCATCGGGAAGCTGACCTTTGCGCGCCCCGACACCGAGACCTTTCCGTTGCTTGCACTGGCGCGGTCGGCAATTGCTTCGGGCGGGGCAGTCCCCGCAGTGGTGAACGCCGCAAACGAGGTGGCGGTGGCGGCTTTTCTCGGAAAAAAGCTCACGTTCCCGGGAATAGCCGAGGTCGTGACCGAGACCGCAGAGCGGTTGCGCACCGAAGCAAGCCGTGCGGAAACGGTGGAGGACATTTTTTCCTTTGACGCAAGAGCCCGAGCAGTTGCAAACGAAATTCTTGCTCTGCGTTTCTGACGCAGAACGAACCCTTAGGAGGATACCCGTGATAGTCCTGTATATTTTACTGGCAATTTTCATTTTCGGCTTTCTGATCTTCATTCATGAACTGGGACATTTTCTGGTCGCGCGGGCGTGCGGCGTGAAGATTCTGGAATTCGCCATCGGAATGGGACCGCGCATTCTCTCGCACCGTTCGAAGAAGAGCGGCACGGTCTATGCGCTCCGCGTGCTTCCCATCGGAGGCTTTGTCAGTATGCTCGGCGAGAGCGGCATGGAACTGGCGCAGGGAAACGAGAAGGGGGAGACCGTGGTCGAAGATCCGAACAACCCGCTTCTCAACGACATCCAACCGACGGATGCGGAATCGGAAAGCGTTTCGTCCGAGGATGAGAAGCACGCCTACTGCAACCAGAGCGTATGGAAACGGATTCTGATCTCGCTCGCAGGACCTGCGATGAATGTTCTGCTCGGCTTCCTGCTCATGTTCATCATGGTCGGCTCTATGGGGCAGCATGGCTATCTCGGCAACACCGTGATTGCGGGCTTTCCCGAAGGAAACATCAGCCAAAACTCAGGGCTGATGGTGGGGGACGAAGTCCTCAAAATCGGGAAGGTGTCGGTTCACACGCTTTATCAGCTGAACTATGAAATCACTTCGCAGGGCTACCAAAAAGTGGATGTCACCGTCCGTCGGAACGGCGAGAAGGTGGTTGTCAAGGATGTTCTCTTTCCAACCGGCGTGCAGAGCAAAACCGTCTTCGGACAGAGGGATTTTCAGGTGTATAGGGAGAACCTGACCCCCGCAAAGCTGATCAAGCACAGTTTCTGGCAGTCCTGCTCGGCGGTGAAAATGGTATATGATTCGCTGTTCGGGCTGATCGGCGGGCGTTATTCGGCGGACAGCGTATCGGGACCCGTCGGCATTACGGGAACGATCGCGCAGGCGGCAAAAAGCAGCGCGTTGGATGTGTTGCATCTGGTGATTGTCATCTCCATCAACCTCGGCATCATGAATCTGCTTCCGCTTCCCGCACTGGACGGCGGACACATTCTGCTTTACGTTGTAGAGCTGATCCGCGGCAAAAAGGTCAAACCGCAGGTTGAGGGCATCATCAACTTTGTCGGACTGATTGTTCTGCTCGCACTGATGGCGGTTGTCATGGCAAAGGATATCATCACGCTGTTCTGAGGAAACAACATGGAATATAACAAGATCAGAAGAAAGACTGCGTCGGTTCGGGTCGGAAACCGCATGATCGGCGGAAGCGCGCCGATCGCGATTCAGTCCATGACCAACACCGACACCTACGACCATGCCGCAACGCTGGGGCAGGTTCGCGCTCTGGAGGCGGCAGGTTGCGACATCGTGCGCGTAACCGTCCCGACCCCCGAGGCGGCGGATATCATCCTCGCCCTGCGCGAGGGCGGCGTAACCGTTCCGATCGTCGCGGATATCCATTTCGATTACAAAGCGGCTCTGCGTTGCGCGGAATTGGGCTTTGATAAAATCCGCATCAACCCCGGCAACATCGGCGGGGAAGACCGTGTGCGGGCGGTTGTCGAAGCCTGCGGCGCGCGGAACATCCCGATCCGCATCGGGGTCAACGGCGGGTCGCTTGAAAAGCATATTCTGGCTAAGTACGGCGCTCCGACTCCCGAGGCGCTTTGCGAAAGCGCGCTGTATCATGCGTCGCTTCTGGAAAAATTCGATTTTCATAATATCGTCCTGTCCATCAAGACCTCGACCGTGCACGACATGATCGAGGCAAACCGCCGTCTGGCTTCGCTTTGCCCGTATCCGCTTCACCTTGGTGTGACCGAAGCGGGCGGCGGGGAACGCGGGCTGCTCAAGGGCGCGATCGGAATCGGCTCGCTCCTGTTGGACGGCATCGGAGACACCGTGCGGGTGTCGCTGACCGATGATCCCGTGCGCGAAGTCTCGGCAGCAAAGCAGATTCTGCGGGCGGTCGGCATCGACGGTCAACGCGGACTGGATATCATCAGCTGTCCTACCTGCGGGCGGACAAAAATCGATCTGATTCCGCTCGTCCGCCGTTTTGAAGACGCTGTGCGGGAAGAGGGACTGGAGGATCTGCCCCTGCGTGTGGCATTGATGGGATGCGTGGTCAACGGTCCGGGAGAGGCGCGCGAGGCGGATGTCGGCGTTGCGGGCGGAATTCACGAGGCGGTTCTGTTCCGTCACGGGGAACTGGTTGAGAAAATCGCGGAGGATGCAATCATCCCGCGCCTGATTGCGGAAATCAAAAAGATGGGGAACGAACGGCATGAGTAAGACGCTACCCGAAATTTTTTCCAAGTACCGCGCGGACGAGCCGGATCTCGGGTTAATGCTCTCCGCAGACCCGAATTCGATCCGTCTGCGTTGCGACAAGGAGCAACGGATTATCGAAATTCACGCCGATTTCGCCGCTCCGATCCGCCGCGGGGATCAGTTCCGCGTCGAAGCGGGAATCCGGAAGGCGTATGATCTGAACTTCGTCCGGATTTTTCCGCATTACCCGAACGCGACCTTTACCGAGGCGAATGTGCCCGACCTGCTTGCGGAAACCAACCGCATGGGCATTGTGGCAAACGGCTTTTTCAACCGTTGCCATTACCGCCTTGACGGGAATCGATTGGATATCGAGATTCCGTTTTCGGACAGCGGCGTGGATCTTGTGACCAATGCCAAAACCCCCGCGCTGATGGAGGAAATCATCCGGAACGAGTTCGGCACGGAAATCAAAATCAACATCCGCCGCGAGGAGGGCTACGATCCGAGCCTTTATGCCTCCGAGTTGCAGACCATGCAGAACGCCATGTCGCATGAGGCGGCGCAGGCGCAAAAGGAGTATGTGCGGGTGCAAGCCCAACAGGCGGCATATCAGGGCGGTCCTGCCGTGCAGGAGGCCGCTGTTTTGCCGCGCATTCCGAGCATCTACACCGACCTTGACCCGACCCCACGCAAAATCTCGGACACCGTGTGGGAAATCGGGCATTCGCAATTCGACGTCAGCGAGCCGAAGGTTCTGCTCGGCAATGCTTTTGAAATTACGCCGACCGCGATTGCAACAGTCAACCACCCGCAGAAAAATATCGTCTTTCTCGGCGACGTGTTCAACTTCACCGCCGAAGAAAACCGCACGGGTGACAAGATGGACGTCACATTCGATCTCTTCGACGGCGACACCTCCATTGAGCACCGCACCTTCGGCATGGAAATCGAGGACGCAAAGTCGCTCGCCGCGATCGTAAAAAACGGCGGGACTTACGCCATGCGCGGATACGTCAAGCAGATCACGCGCAAGGGGCGAACCGATCTGGACTACAGCTTTTTCTATACCGACATCATGCAGATTTCCAAAATCACGCGCAAGGACACGGCAGAGAAAAAGCGCGTGGAATTGCATCTGCATACCACCATGTCCACCATGGACGCGCTGATTCCGCCCGACGTGGCAGTGAAAACCGCCCTGAAATGGGGGCATCCCGCGGTTGCGATCACCGACCACGGCAACGTGCAGGGATTCCCGGACGCCATGTTGGCTCTGGAAAAAGCAGCAGGGGAGGACAACCCGTTCAAGGTGCTCTACGGCATCGAGGCATACTTCGTCAACGACACCGCAAGCGCGGTGATGGGGAACTGCAACCCCGATTTCAATGCCGAAACCGTTGTGTTCGATATCGAAACCACGGGTCTTTCGGTTCGCAACTGCAAAATCACCGAAATCGGCGCGGTCAAAATCAAAGACGGAAAGGTGCTTGACCGCTTCAACACCTTTGTCAATCCGGAATGCCCGATTCCGCCCGAGATTGTCGAGTTGACGGGCATCACCGACGAAATGGTTGCCGACGCGCCGCTTGTTGCCGACGCGCTGAAATCCTTTTTCGCTTTCATCGGCAATGACCGCGTGAAGGAAGGGGAACCTTACCCGCTCCTTGTGGCGCACAACGCCAACTTCGACATCGGTTTTATCCGCTACTTTGCCAAGGAAGCGGGACTGCCGTTTGAAAACCCGTATCTCGATACGGTCGGGCTTTCGAAATTCATCAACCCCGAGTTGAAGTCGCACAAGTTGGATGTAATTGCCAAGCACTACGATCTTGGCGATTTCAACCATCACCGCGCCTGCGACGACGCGGAAATGCTGGCGATGATCTACTTCTGTATGATCGACCGTCTGCAAAAAATGGAGTTGAAATCCCTGACCGATCTGCGCCGCGACATGACCGAAAAGGCAGACCCGCTGAAGCTGCCGACCTACCACCAGATCATTCTGGTGAAGAATCAGATCGGGCTGAAGAACCTCTATAAACTGATCTCCTACAGCTATCTGAACTATTTCCGCCGCTATCCGCGCATTCCGAAAACCGTACTCGAAAAGCACCGCGAGGGCTTGATTGTCGGCTCGGCTTGCGAGGCGGGAGAATTGATGCGGGCGATTCTGGAAAACCGCCCTGACAACGAAATTGAGGAAATCGTCAATTTCTACGATTATCTGGAAATTCAGCCGATCTGCAACAACCGCTTTCTGATTGCCGAAGGAAAAGTGGCGGACGACGAGGGCTTGCGCGACCTGAACCGCCGGGTTGTGGCGCTCGGAGAGCAGTACAACAAGCCCGTTTGCGCTACCTGCGACGCGCATTTTCTCAACAAAGAAGACGAACTGTTCCGCAAAATTCTGTTGGCGGGCATGAAGTTCAAGGACTACGACAAGGAGGTCGGGCTGTATTTCCGAACCACCGACGAAATGTTGGAGGAATTCTCCTATCTTGGGGCGGAAAAGGCTTATGAGGTCGTGGTCACCAACACCAATAAGATCGCCGACATGATCGAGCGCGTCCGCCCGATTCCGAAGGGGTCTTACACCCCCGAAATGGAGGGTGCGGAGCAGGAATTGCAGGATATGTGTTGGGCGAGAGCCAAAAAAATGTACGGCGACCCGCTCCCGGAAATCGTGACTGCGCGGCTGAATAAGGAACTGACTTCCATCATCAAAAACGGTTTTGCCGTGCTGTACCTGATTGCACAGAGACTGGTTCATTTCAGTGAAGAGCAAGGATATCTGGTCGGCTCGCGTGGGTCGGTCGGCTCTTCCTTTGTCGCAACCATGGCGGGTATTTCCGAGGTCAACCCTCTGCCGCCGCATTACTACTGCCCGAACCCGGACTGCAAGCACAGCGAATTCTTCACCACGGGCGAGGTCGGCTCGGGCTTTGACCTGCCCGACAAGATGTGTCCGATGTGCGGCACAAAATATCACGCCGACGGGCACGACATCATGTTTGAAACCTTCCTCGGTTTCTACGGGGATAAGTCCCCCGATATCGACCTGAACTTCTCAGGCGACGTGCAGGGGAGGGTTCACAAATACACCGAGGAGCTGTTCGGCGAGGGGCACGTGTTCCGTGCGGGAACGCTCGGCACGCTTGCCGACAAGACCGCTTACGGCTACGTTGCGAAGTACATCGAACAGAAGGGCGTCAGCCTGCCGCGCGCCGAAATGAACCGTCTGGTCAACGGCTGTACGGGCGTTAAGAAGCTGACGGGACAGCACCCGGGCGGTATCATCGTTGTGCCGCAGAAGTATGACGTTTACGACTTCACCCCGGTTCAGCACCCCGCCGACGACCCGAACTCGGATATCATCACCACGCACTTTGCGTTCTCCTATCTGCACGATACCATTCTGAAACTGGACGAGCTCGGGCACGATATGCCGACCAAGTACAAGTGGCTGGAGACCTTCACCAACACCTCGGTCAACGACGTGGCAATGAACGACAGCTCGGTTTACGAGTTGTTGGAATCCACCAAACCGCTCGGCGTGACTCCCGAGGACATCGGATGCCAGATCGGGACTTACGGACTTCCCGAATTGGGAACGCCGTTTGTGCAACAGGTGCTGATTGACGCAAAGCCGCACAACTTTGCCGACCTGCTTCAGATTTCGGGTCTGACGCACGGCACAAACGTGTGGCTGAACAACGCGCAGGATCTCATCAAGGACGGCACCTGCGACATTTCCCGCGTGATCGGAACGCGTGACGGCGTTATGCTCGACCTTATCCGTTACGGCTTGGAAAACGCGCACGCGTTCAAGATCATGGAAGCCGTCCGAAAGGGGAAAGGGCTGACCCCCGAATGGGAAGCCGAAATGCGGGAGCACAACGTTCCCGAGTGGTACATTCTCTCCTGCAAAAAGATTCGGTATCTCTTCCCGAAGGCACACGCGGCGGCATACGTCATGTCGGCAATCCGTCTGGCATGGTACAAGGTTCACAAGCCCGTGGAATTCTACTGCACCATGTTCACGGTCGCGCCGAAGGGCTTTGACGCAAGCATTATCATCAAGGGCGTGCAGAACGTCCGTGCGGTTATGAAAGACATCCAACAGCGCGGCAAGGACGCGTCTCCGAAGGAGCAGGACAGCATTCCCGTGCTCCAGTTGGTCAACGAAGCCATGTCGCGCGGAATCCGCTTCCTGCCCGTGAGCCTTGCGGTATCGGAAGCCTATGTGTTCCGCCCCGAAAACGGAGCAATCCGGATGCCGTTCTCGGCGCTTCCAGGGCTTGGCGACGCGGCGGCGGACAGCATCATTCAGGCACGGAACGAAGAGCCGTTTTTCTCGGTGGAGGATCTCCAGACCCGCGCAAAGGTCTCCAAAGGCGTGATCGATATCCTGCGGGAGGCGGGCGCGCTTGACGACGTGGACGAAACCGACCAGTTGACCATGAAATTCTGACAAAGCCAACCACCAAGCTTTCATCGTTACGCAGAAAGGAAAAAATATGAAACGAACACGATTAACAGTCCTTGCGTTCATTCTATGCTTCGCGTTTTTTCCCGGGTGTGCAAGCAATCGGTACAAAGGTTCATTATCCTGTATATCTTATGTCGAAACATCTGAAGAAACTGACCTTGTAAATTTGACGGAGGATGCACAAAAAACAATTCTTTCCATGCTCAATAAGGGACAATGGAAAAACGATATTACTGATTGTTGGTGTGATTTCAAATTTACAACAAAGAATGCAACAATTTGGTATCATTCGGCGTGTGGAACTTTTAACGATATCCCCCATCATCGCTCAATGCATTTGTCCGACGTAGATAAAGGGATTATCAATACATTGCTTGGTGTTTCAGTCTCCGTTGTCATGACAATCGCCGAAACGCTCCCAAGCTGTGCCGCTTTTGAATACAAAGACGGAAAACCGTATTGCTTTTACGCCTACGATGATGACGGAAACCTCTGCCGCGTGTTTTGGAACAACTTTGACGGACTGAATGAAAAGGATCGGATTATTGTTGATTATTACAGGGGTACTATCGTGACTTTGATTTATGACGAATATACGAGCGGTTGGACGCCGCAGTTTGAGGTAACGGCAATCAACGTTGTATCCGAGGAAGCGCGGAACAAAACAACGCCGACAAACTGACAAATTACAAAAAGCAAGGCGACACCCGCTCGGGTGTCGCCT
>OOIG01002759.1_pt1 | contig 11413 bp, 7 predicted proteins | sample 1692091 | NCBI WGS metagenome assembly OOIG01 (sample SAMN06348188, study PRJEB24527) | human gut metagenome | biome: human gut; feature: ankylosing spondylitis patient; material: feces | host: Homo sapiens | place: China | collected 2015-10
CCAAACTGAGCTTTACCACCCAGCGGCTGCTGTGTTACCAGAGAGTACGGTCCAGTAGAACGTGCATGGATCTTATCATCTACCAGATGATGCAGTTTCAGGTAATGCATGAATCCGATTGTTACAGGACTGTCAAATTCTTCTCCTGTACGACCGTCTCTTAATCTTACTTTACCAGTTGTATCAATTGGTACACCCTGCCATTCTTTTCTATGGTCTCTGTTTTCATATAAGTAATCCATTACATCATCGTTAACTTTATCACGCCATTTCGCGTCAAATTCTTCCCATGATGTATTGGCATAGTCATTTGCCATTCTTAATGTATCTGCGATATCGTTCTCGTCTGCACCATTGAATACTGGTGTAGCAACATTAAATCCAAGAACTTTTGCTGCTAAGGACAGATGGATCTCTAACACCTGTCCGATATTCATACGTGAAGGCACACCTAATGGGTTCAGTACGATATCTAATGGACGTCCGTTTGGTAAGTATGGCATATCTTCTACTGGCAGAATACGGGAAATTACACCCTTGTTACCATGTCGACCAGCCATCTTATCTCCTACAGAAATCTTTCTCTTCTGAGCAATGTATACACGAACGCTCTTGTTTACTCCAGGAGGAAGTTCGTCTCCATTCTCTCTTGTGAAGATCTTCGTATCCATAACAACTCCATAAGCACCATGTGGCACTCTTAAAGATGTATCACGGACTTCTCTTGCTTTCTCACCGAAGATCGCACGTAACAGTCTCTCTTCAGCTGTTAATTCTGTTTCTCCCTTAGGAGTAACTTTTCCTACCAGGATGTCACCGGCACGTACTTCTGCACCGATACGGATGATACCGTTATCATCTAAGTCTTTTAAGACATCTTCACTTAATCCTGCAAGATCTCTTGTGATCTCTTCCTGACCAAGCTTAGTATCTCTGGCTTCTGCTTCATATTCTTCGATATGAACAGATGTGTAAACGTCATCCTGTACCAGACGTTCACTTAACAGTACCGCATCCTCGTAGTTATATCCTTCCCATGTCATGAAACCGATCAATGGGTTCTTACCAAGAGCCATCTCTCCGTTGCTTGTTGACGCACCATCTGCTAAGATGTCTCCCTTTTCTACTCTGTCTCCTACAAATACGATCGGACGCTGATTCATACAGTTACCCTGGTTGCTTCGTGCAAACTTGATAACATTGTACTCATCTCTCTGACCGTCATCATTACGAACTACGATCTTTGTACTTGTAGATCTTTCTACGACTCCGCCATTTCTTGCTGTGATGCAGACTCCAGAGTCATATGCAGCCTTGGATTCCATACCTGTTCCAACAACAGGAGCTTCTGTAGAAAGAAGTGGTACTGCCTGACGCTGCATGTTGGATCCCATCAGCGCACGGTTAGCATCATCGTTCTCCAGGAAAGGAATCATGGATGTAGCTACTGAGAATACCATCTTTGGAGATACGTCCATTAAGTCAAGGTTTACTTTATCAAATTCTGATGTATCCTCGCGGAAACGTCCGGATACATGAGTATTTACGAAATGTCCATCTTCATCAACAGGTTCGTTCGCCTGTGCTACTACATAATTATCTTCTTCATCAGCTGTTAAATAAACAACTTTGTCTGTAACAACTGGATTCTCAGGATCTGATTTATCCAGTACACGATATGGAGCTTCGATAAATCCATACTCGTTAATTCTCGCATAAGTAGCAAGAGAGTTGATCAGACCGATGTTAGGTCCTTCAGGTGTCTCGATCGGACACATTCTTCCGTAATGTGTGTAATGTACGTCACGGACTTCGAATCCGGCACGATCACGAGACAGACCACCTGGTCCTAATGCAGATAAACGTCTCTTATGTGTTAACTCAGACAGTGGGTTGTTGTGGTCCATGAACTGAGATAACTGAGAACTTCCAAAGAACTCTTTCACTGCTGCTGTTACTGGTTTGATATTGATCAATGACTGTGGTGAGATAGATTCAATATCCTGAGTTGTCATTCTTTCACGAACAACCCTTTCCAATCTTGAAAGACCGATACGATACTGGTTCTGAAGCAGTTCACCTACAGCACGGATACGACGGTTTCCTAAGTGGTCAATATCATCATCATGTCCAATTCCATACTCTAAATGGATATTATAGTTGATGGATGCTAAGATATCTTCTTTTGTAATATGTTTTGGAATCAATTCATGAATATTCTTCTTCAGAGCTTCTTTTAATTCTTCTCCTTCATATCCTTCTTCTAAGATCTTCTCTAATACAGGATAGAAAACATCTTCATGAACACCAATCTCTTCTGGATTGAAATCTACATATTCAGCAAGATTTACTTCCATGTTGGAAAGTATTTTTGTAGCACCTTCTTCTGTCTGGATCATAACACTTGCTACGGCTGCGTTCTGAATCTTATCTGCAAGTTCCATGTCCACATTCGTTCCAGCTTCTGCTAATACTTCTCCAGTTGTTGGATCTAAAACATCTTCTGCTAAGATAAATCCACTGATACGATTTCTTAATGCTAATTTTTTATTGAATTTGTAACGTCCAACTTTCGCAAGATCATATCTTCTTGGATCGAAGAACATGCTGTTGATCAAGCTTTCCGCACTATCTACAGATAATGGTTCTCCCGGACGGATCTTCTTATATAATTCTAACAGACCATCTTCATAGTTATCAGATGGGTCTTTTTCAATACTTGCAAGGATCTTTGGTTCTTCACCAAATAATTCTTTGATCTCTGCGTTTGTTCCGATACCTAATGCACGGATCAAAACTGTGATAGGCACTTTTCTTGTACGGTCTACACGTACATTGAATACATCATTGGAATCTGTTTCATATTCAAGCCAAGCACCACGGTTTGGAATAACTGTGGAAGAGTATAACTCTTTACCAATCTTGTCATGAGCAATTCCATAATAAATTCCAGGGGAACGCACTAACTGACTGACGATAACACGTTCAGCTCCGTTGATGATAAATGTTCCTGTTGCTGTCATTAAAGGAAGATCGCCCATAAAAATCTCATGCTGCTTGATTTCATCAGTCTCTTTATTATGAAGTCTTACTTTCACTTTTAAAGGTGCAGCGTATGTTGCATCTCTTTCTTTACATTCTTCAATTGAATATTTGACGTCATCTTTACATAATTGATAGTCAACAAATTCCAAGCTTAACTGATCGCTGTAATCTTCGATTGGGGAGATATCTTCAAATACCTCTGCTAATCCTTCTCTTAAAAACCAATCATAGGAATCCTTTTGAATTTCGATCAGATTTGGTACTTCAAGGACGTCATCCTGTCTGGCATAGCTGATTCGCATCCCTGTACCTGATTTTATTGGCTGTATTCTGTTCTTTTCCATGGACGTTTTTCACCTCTTGATCTAAACCTGGTTTATATACTACATCAACTGTAAGAAACCCTCTATCTTACTATATCTTTCTTACAATCTTATTCTTAATTTTACATAGAGTGTGGGCAGACAAACCCACATTAAGACATTTTCTTATATTACCACATAGAATTTATCATGTCAATAACTATTTTTAAATACATGAAAAAAGCACCTGAAAATGTTTCTCATCTGCCTTTTTCAAGTGCTTTTTATTGAAACTGCCACGATCGACTCTACATTCGTAAATCTTTTCACGAGAAAGTTTTTATAAAAAAATAGACAGCACTCTTTTTCACAAGAACGCTGTCTAATTTTTTACTTATTTTCCCATAATATATTCTATAAGTTTATTTGAAAATTCCTTCACCACTGTATCTGCCTGATGGAGATCTTGTTTGATTGCTCCTTCTGGTGCATATCCAATGCATTTCATTTTGGCAGATTTGGCTGCCTTTACTCCTGCTTCGGAATCTTCGACCACGATACAGTTTGCCGCCTTCTGTCCAATTGCCTCAGCCGCCTTTTGAAAGATTTCTGGATCCGGCTTTCCGTTTTCACATTCGGAACCGCTTATAAATGCTTCAAAGCAGTCTGTAATTCCAAACGTATTCATATTTGTCATGATATCTTCTTTCAATGAAGACGATGCTACTGCCAGATGAAATCCTTTTTCCTTTAATGTACGGATCAGATCAACAACCCCCGGCATCGGCTTTAGTCCTTCCTGGTCGATCAACTCTTTTCTGGTTTTGACCCACTGATCTATATAATATAGAACTTCTTTATCAAGACTTTCAAATTCTTTCTTCATCTCTGTCCACATATATTCATGTGTTGTACCCAAGAACTTATCATGGTAATGCCAGTCAACTTCAATACCTGCCTTTTTTAAGATGAGATGTTTTGCTTTGACATTAAAATATTCTGAATCAGCGATCACACCGTCCATATCAAAAATCACTGCTGTAATCATACTTTCCTCCTAATAAAACAGAAACACACAGAATGTTAAGTAGTCATCTGTGCGTCTCTATATCTTCCGTATTAAACTGTAATAAATCCTAATCCTTCAAGTACTGAGAACACTAAGATCGCAACAATGCAGATTGGTGCAATATACTTAACCATAATAAGGAATAGTGATTTTCTCTTAAATTCCCCAGAACTTTCAACTTCATCAACAATTACTTTTGGCTTGATGATATAACCGACAAATAAACATGTTAAGAATGCTGCGATCGGCATTAATACACTGTTACTGATGAAATCAAAGAAATCAAGGAAGTCAAATCCTAAAATCGTAATATTGCTCCATGCTCCAAATCCTAAGGATGATGGAACTGCTAGTAACAGAGCAATGATAAACATCGTAATACATGCAGTTCCTCGTTTCATATGGAACTTATCCATCAGAACTGCTACGAGTGTCTCAAGCAGCGAAATGGAAGAGGTAAGTGCTGCAAGTAACACTAAAATAAAAAATACTGCTGCAATAACACTTGAAAAAGCCATACTGTCAAATACTTTTGGAAGCATCACAAACATCAAAGATGGACCTTTTGCAAGCATAGATGAATCTCCGTTTGAGAATGCAAACACAGCTGGTACGATCATAAGTCCTGCAAGGAAAGCAACCCCTGTATCAAAAATCTCAACCTGTGTGACTGATTTCTCAAGGTCAGCTTTCTTTGGCATATATGATCCGAATGTGATCATAATACCCATAGCAAGGGACATCGAATAAAATAACTGTCCAAGTGCAGCTAAGATCGTTGTTGGACCAAATCCTTTTAAACTTGGTTTTAAATAATATGCAACTCCAGCCATCGCCCCTGGTCTTGTGATACAGAATAAAGAAACTCCGATCAACAAGACGATCAAAACTGGCATCATGATCGTGCTGACACGTTCTACTCCGCCTTTGACTCCTCCTGCAACAACCACTGTTGTAGCGATCAGGAAAACAAGAACACAGATCATAGGTTCTGCTGATTTGCTGATAAACCCTGTAAAGAATGTATCAGAGGCAGCATTATGAATCCCTCCCTGAAGCGATACCAGTGCATATTTTGTAACCCATCCACCGATAACACAGTAGTACGGGAAGATAATAAACGGAATGATCGTTGTAAGATATCCGATAAATGTATGCTTCTTGCTAAAGTGTCCAAATGCACGGATCGCACTGGTTCCTGCCTTTCTTCCAAGGGCAACTTCTGTGATCATCAGTGAAAATCCAAATGTTAATGTAAGGATCAGATAAGTTAATAAAAATGTTCCTCCGCCATACTTGGCTGCAAGATATGGAAATCTCCAGATGTTTCCAAGACCTACGGCAGACCCAGCCGTTGCAAGAACGAATCCTAAACGGCTCGAGAATCCACTTCTTTCATTACTCATAATATTAAGTACCTTCTTTCATATATATTCAGATACGTAAGAATATGTATCTGGCTCTGCCGGAGATCTTAGATATGAATCCTGCATGGCAGGATTCCCAGCCTGGATGCTGAATTCTATTTAGATGACGTCCACATCTTCTCCGGCAAGGACGGCATTCATATTACGTACAGAACACATCTTTCCACACATTGTACATGTATCTTCTCTCTCTGGTGTTGATTCTGCACGGTATCTTCTTGCCTTTTCAGGATCAAGAGCAAGTTCGAACTGTTTCTCCCAGTCAAGTTTCTGTCTCGCAGCTGCCATCTGGTTATCCCAATCCATAGCGCCTTTTACACCTTTGGCAATATCTGCTGCATGTGCTGCGATCTTGGAAGCCATGATTCCTTCTTTCACATCATCGACATTTGGAAGACGCAGATGTTCTGCTGGTGTTACATAACATAAGAAGCTTGCTCCAGAAGCTGCAGCGATTGCTCCACCAATTGCAGATGTGATATGGTCATATCCAGGTGCAATATCTGTTACCAGAGGTCCAAGAACATAAAATGGTGCTCCATGACAGATCGTCTGCTGAATCTTCATATTCGCCTGAATCTGATCCATTGGCATATGTCCAGGTCCTTCGATCATAACCTGTACATCCTTCTTCCATGCACGTGCTGTTAATTCTCCTAATGTTACTAATTCTTCGATCTGTGAAATGTCACTTGCATCCGCAAGGCATCCTGGACGACATGCATCGCCAAGGCTTAGCGTTACATCATATTCGTTACAGATATCAAGGATTTCATCATAGTATTCGAAGAATGGATTCTCATTGCCTGTTGCTTCCATCCATGCAAAGATCAGAGAACCACCACGAGACACAATGTTCATCTTACGTTTCATTGCCTTGAAACGTTCCGCTGTGTTTCGGTTGATCCCACAATGGATCGTCATAAAATCTACACCATCCTCTGCATGCATCTTAAATACATCGATCCATTCACGAGATGTAATATCCTTTAATGCTTTATTGTAATAAACAATCGCATCGTAAATAGGTACAGTACCAAGGATTGCTGGACATTCATCAACAAGTTTCTTACGAAATACATGAGTATGTCCAAAAGAAGAAAGATCCATGATAGCTTCTGCGCCCATCTCTACGGCTTTGTTAACTTTCTCCATCTCAACATCTAAGTTTAGACAGTCTCTGGATGTTCCAAGGTTTACATTGATCTTTGTCTTCAAAGAATTCCCGATTCCAAATGGTTTTAAACACTTGTGGTTCTTGTTTGCAGGGATGACAATAGTTCCAGCTGCAACTTCTGCCATAAGGTCTTTCACGTCAATTCCTTCATAGGCAGCAACTGCTTCCATCTCTTTCGTTACAATTCCCTGTCTTGCTGCGTTCATCTGTGTTGTGTACTTCATGATTGAAAACCTCCAAAATATAAGATTTTGGGAGACTCTTATTCGGTTTTATTTATTTTATCATCATTCTGTCTTGTTGAGATAAAAAAAGACAAACTTTAAAAAGCCTGCGATGCTGCTTTACAGTTCGTCTTGTATTCATAGCATCCAAATCCCTACGACGGCATTATCCGTATCAGGTCCATGGTCGAAACTCTCGTTTCCTCTCAGCTAAGGTATCACCTTTTAAGCTCCCATTTCAGTTACACCAATATTGTACCATCCTAAAAGACAGATAGCAAGAATTTTGTATCCTTGTTATCTGCCTTTCGTACTTCTTTATCTTTATATTTTTCTTTTATTTTACTGGTCTGGCGATCGCTGCTACTTTGCGGTACCATGGATAGCTGTAAGATACACTACTTCCATCTGCATGTACGATCATGTCATTTCCGACATACATGGCGATGTGATCGATATTTTTATATCTTCCATTCTTTCCACTTCGTTTGCGGTAAAAGATCAGATCCCCCGGAAGTAATCTGTCTGATCTTCCGTTATATGTAGAAAGTTTTAATAATTTCTTCTTTTTGCCACACCATTTCGCAATATCTGCAGCTGTTGGTGCATAACTCTTGCTTCCAAAATTCACACCATATGGTTTATAAGATTTCCACACAAAAGAACTGCAATCTACATAACCTTTCCGCATTCGTTTTGCCTGGCTGTATGTTGGTTTTGTCTTACAGATTGCTTGAGCTTTACTGACTCCTTTGTATACTTTGGATTTTAAGATGTAAATATTGAAAGACACACTCGCATTATCCGCACTGATCGTTAAGGTTGTTCTTCCGTATTTTTTTCCTTTTGTTGATCCGTTTGATGATACAGATGCATATTTTGTATTTCCAACTTTATATGTAACTGGTGTATATCCGCTGGCTCCTGATACTTTGTAAGATACTTTTTGCCCTTTTTTTAGAATACAACTGGCTCTATATTGTGGATCAGTGCATTTTACAGTTGCTTCCAGACAAATTCCATCTACATATACGTATATCTTTCTGGTTTGTTTTGCATATCCGTAAAATGTCCCATCATCCGATACATAAAAATTATGGTTATTATCTGCTCGATAGATAATGCGTTCTTGTCCATTCGTCGAGTTGCCTTCTAATTCAACTTTTCCTTCGTTATAAAGAACCGTTGCAAGTTTGTTATTCTTTAATCTCGGATTGGAAATCTGGATATGCATTTCTTTTGTTTCAATACTTTGATATTCTGTTCCTTCATCTGTTATGATATTTAATCGGACTGTTGCATCTCCTATGGATCTTCCTGTAATCCTTGCAGTCTTCTGATCTGCTGATACCTCCATCGCAATATGATCATTTCCATTGACGATCTGCCAGTTATATTTCAGGTTATCTCCATAATCATAAGAATCGTTATATTTTAATGAAATATTTCCGCCAACAGCAACACCTACATTGATGCCAGAATCATAGAAATCAATATCATATGTTGCTGCTTCTTCCGGTGAATCGTATCCGCCCCATAAATTATACCCTGCTTTGTTTATCTTATTCGTTATCTTTCCCATGCCAGTCTTACTTGCTGCTGATACGGGCATAATCTGAATCGATAACATTCCTATAAGAGCTGAAAGCGTACATACACACAGCTTTTTCATCACTTTTTTCACTTTATTTCTCCCCATTTATCTTGTTTCTCTTAATGTATATTCGACTATTTATAAAATTTAATTCATTACATTGACTGGTTTTCCTTCCATCCAACATTTCACATTATCAAAATCAATGATCGCACGTTTTACCAATGCTTCTTTTGTTGCAAATGCAACGTGTGGTGTCGCGATCAGATTCTTTGCATGTAAGAGTGGATGATCTTTTGATACCGGCGGTTCATTCTCAAAGACATCAACGGCTGCTCCTGCAATCTTACCGTTATTGAGTGCTTCAGCTAATGCTTCACTATCAACAACCGGACCTCTTGCCGTGTTGATCAAAACTGCATCTGGTTTCATCAATGCGATTTCATCTTTACCGATCAAACCTTTTGTTGATTCATTTAAAGGTACATGCAATGAAATGATATCACAACTATATAAAAGTTCTTCTAACCCTACAAATTGAATTCCTGGAAGATCTTTTACTGTCCTTGAATATGCGTAAACTTCACATCCAAATGCCTGGGCGATCTTCGCAACTCTGGTTCCGATTGCTCCGGTTCCGATCACACCGAATTTCTTTCCTTCCAGTTCAAATCCAACCAGACCATCCTTGGTTCCTTCTTCTCGGACTACCTGATCGCAGGAAATGATATTTCGATATAGTGAGATCAAAAGTCCAAAGACAAGGTCTGAAACTGCAGCATTTGAATAGCCTGCACAGTTGCATACTGTGATTCCCTGTTCTTTGCATGCATCCATCGCAATATGATCGATCCCTGTAAACGCTACCGCCAGCATCTTAAGGTTTTTGCAACCTTTGATGACTTCAGCATTCAATGGCAGGTTTGCAACCATAATAATGTCCGCATCCTTTCCACGTTCGATCAGGCTTTCTGTGTCAGTTACTTTGGTCTGATAAGATACGATCTCGACAGAATCTAGCAATGCTTTATGTGCGATTTCCATCAATTTCTCTTCTTCCACACCTAGTGGTTCAATAATTACTAATTTCATAATTGTCGAATACTCCTTTCGTATGATTTTACTCTCCTATTCTATCATCAAATATACGATTATAAAAGCTTAGAAATATTTTATTTCATAGAGGATTCCATCGAAGTTTCTTATGATCCATATAAAGTAAAAAAACTGCCACACTAGTTTCCACCAATGTGACAGTTTCATATACTTTATAGAAAATCTACTGGAGTAAATCTCTTAATTATTTAAGAGTTACTTTAGCTCCCTGTTCTTCTAATTTAGCTTTGATGTCTTCAGCTTCTGCTTTAGATGCACCTTCTTTAATTACTTTAGGAGCTCCATCAACTAATTCTTTAGCTTCTTTTAATCCTAATCCTGTTGCATCTCTAACAACTTTGATAACTTGGATTTTGTTTGCTCCAGCTTCCTTTAATACTACGTTGAATGAAGATTTTTCTTCAGCTGCTGCTGCTGCTCCAGCTGCTGGTGCTGCAACTGCTGCTGCAGATACTCCATATTTCTCTTCTATTCCTTTAACTAATTCAGCAAGTTCTGCTACTGATAAAGCATCAATGCTCTCTAATAATTCATCTATTTTTGCCATTTTAAATTTCCTCCTTATATATTTTTTATTTTCTGAACTTTACGTTCTTATTTTCACGGCAATGTGAATTTAATTTTTGATAAAGATTTTTATCAAAGTTCTTTCTAAAATTAATTAGAAACAAGTATAACAAGGCAACCAAGTCAAAAATACCGGAAACGTACTATGTGTACGTTGAGGATTTTTTGATGCAGGTTAACGCAGTTAGACGACGTTTATAATTAATTTTAAGCGTTAGCTTTTTGGTCTTTAACCTGATCCAATGCAACTGCAAGTTTTGTAATATTTCCAAGCAATGCTCCAGCAAGTTTTGCAAGTAATTCTTGTCTTGATGGTAATTTTGCAAGTGTTATTATTTCTTCTGCTGTCATAACTTTACCTTCTATGATTCCACCTTTTATTTTGTAGAAATCATGATCCTTTGTAAAGTTGTATATAACTTTTGATGGTGCTAGGTAATCATCTTTACCTATAACTAATGCAACTGGGCCCTCTAAAGCTTCGTCTAATTCAGATTCTCCATTTGCATCTAATGCTCTTCTTATAATGTTATTTTTTATAACTTTATATTCTACAGCTGTAGGTCTTAAATCTGCTCTTAGTTTTGTAACATCCGCAACATTAATTCCTCTGTAATCTGTTAAAAGTACCATTTTAGCTTCTTTTAATTTATCTGCTAGTTCATTTACTTCTTTTTCTTTTTGTTTTATAATTTTTTGATTTGCCATTTTATATATTCACCTCACTTTAACATACTTAAAAATTAAAACCAATCTTTCAAGCCATAGGCATACAAAGATTGGTTTAATCCGCTCAATTTATGCCTAGGTAAGACTTACTTTATTGCTTACTTTCTTTGGCTTTTATTTATTTTTGGTCAATATACATACTTGGTCCCATAGTTGTAGAAAT
>OOIG01002764.1_pt1 | contig 11401 bp, 10 predicted proteins | sample 1692091 | NCBI WGS metagenome assembly OOIG01 (sample SAMN06348188, study PRJEB24527) | human gut metagenome | biome: human gut; feature: ankylosing spondylitis patient; material: feces | host: Homo sapiens | place: China | collected 2015-10
CGCTGTGTGAGGATACCAGTATGCGCGGCGGTGTCCCCTGCCGCTGCGTGGCAGACGCCGCCCGCCGTCTGCGCCGGGACGAGATCAATGCCGCCAGCCCGCTGGGCCTGTGCCAGTTTGCCAGCTTTGAGGTTGCACGCTACAGCGACACCGTAGAGCCGGAGCTTGGCATCTCCCCGCGCGAGTATATGGGCAAGCTGCTGAATTACTGCCAGACCTACGCCGCACGGTTCAGCCAGAACAGCCCGAACCTGCTGTTCATGGGCCACACCGGTCTGGGCAAGACACATCTGGCGCTGGCGATTGCCGACGCCGTGCTGGAGGGCGGCCACGATGTACTGTACACAAGCGCCGCCGCGCTGGCCGCGCAGCTGAAGGATCACAGTCTGGCCCGGACGTATGTGTGCATTGTCTGCGGCAAGATCAAAGACGATTCCGGCACCATCGATGCGCCCATCGGCCGCCACCCGGCCGACCGCAAGAAAATGGCCGTCACGGAGAAAAACAGCCGCAGCGCCGTAACGCACTGGCGCGTGTTGGAGCGATTTTCCGGCTATACGCTCGTCGAGTGCAAGCTGGAAACGGGCCGGACGCACCAGATCCGCGTCCACATGGCCTATCGCGGCCACCCGATCCTGGGCGATATGGTCTACGGCCATAAAAAGCCCGAGCTGGGGCAGGACAGCCAATGCCTGCACGCAAAGGAGCTTCGCTTCGTGCACCCGCGCACAGGACAGCTCGTAACCGTCTGCTGTGAGCTGCCGGACTATTTTACCGCGCTTCTGGAAAAGCTGCGCGCAAGGGCTTGACATTCCAGTCCCGTTCTGCTACCATGATGCCATCTTCGAAATGAGGTCGTTATGATGTACGTTTCCGCCATGTTCGCGTTTCTCTTTACCTTTACTGGCTTGCAGTAAGGGTAATTTGTGATGCGCAGAAACGAAGTCAGGTTCGCAACGCGGCACAGATTACGCTGTGCCGCGTTTTTTGTTTGTATTTTCTGAAAGGATGGATATCGCTATGGAACTTTCTGATTACAGGACACAGATCGACCGGATTGACGCGGAGCTTCTGCAGCTGTTTGCCGAGCGGATGCAGACGGCTGCGGGGATCGCGGCGTATAAAAAATCGCACGGCCTGCCGGTTCTGGACGCCGGGCGGGAGCGCGAAAAGCTCGCGCAGATCGTAAAGGCCGCGCCGGAGGAGCTGCAGGAGGAGGCCGTGAGCCTCTACCGGCTGCTGTTCTCCCTCAGCCGCAGCTACCAGCGCGATCTGCTGGATGAAAAAACGGCGCTTCCGGCGCTTCTCAAAGCGGCGCTGGAGCAGACGCCGCAGCTGTTCCCGCCCACAGCGGCCGTCGCCTGCCAGGGCGTTGAGGGCGCGTATTCGCAGCAGGCCTGCGACAAGCTCTTCCAGCATCCGAGCGTATTCTTCTGCGCGACATTTGACAAGGTCTTCTCCGCCATCGAGCAGGGCCTGTGCCAGTACGGCGTTCTGCCGCTGGAAAACAGCACGGCAGGCTCGGTCAACGCGGTGTATGACCTCATGCAGAAGCACAATTTCTCCATCGTCCGCAGCGTCCGCCTGCGCGTAGATCACAGTCTGCTGGCCCTGCCGGGCGTAAAGCTGTCCGAAATTCGCGAGGTCGTCTCGCACGGACAGGCGCTGGAGCAGTGCTCCGAATTTTTGAAGCAGCTGCCGAACGTGACCGTGACCCGCTGCGAAAACACGGCGGCGGCGGCCCGCATGGTCGCCGGAGCGGGACGGCGCGATCTCGCCGCCATCGCCTCGCCAGCCTGCGCAGAAATTTACGGCCTGCAGCCGCTGCAGGAGCGCGTGCAGAACGAGCATGGCAACTATACCCGCTTCATCTGCATCGCGGCCAAGCCCGAGGTCTATCCGGGCGCCGACCGGACGAGCCTGCTCGTCACGCTCTCCAACGAACCCGGCAGCCTCTATCAGGTGCTGGCCCGCATCTATGGCCGGGGCATCAACCTGACAAAGCTGGAAAGCCGCCCCATTCCAGGCTCGGACGACACGTTCCGGTTCTACTTCGATCTCGAAGCCTCCGTCTACTCACCGGAGCTGCCGAAGCTCCTCGGCGAGCTGGAATCCGTCTGCGAACACGTCTGCTACCTCGGCAGCTATTCCGAAACGGTTTGAGATGACCGGAGTCAGTCTGAACACACGAAAAGGCTCTCTCTTGCGCGCAACAACACTGTTAAGATAAGAAAATAGCGGAGCAAAATAAGCTCCCCCGTCCATTTCTGCGCAAATGGATGGGGGAGCTTTTTATATTGTATTTTCGACGCTTTGTGATATAATTTTTATGATTAGCAACAGATTGCGAGGGAATGACATGGCTGGAAATTCTAATTTGCAAATGTCAAAGCAAGGAAAAACTGACGAGTTTTATACTCAGCTTTCCACCGTTGAGGATGAATTGCGCCATTACCGCAAATATTTCAAGGGAAAGGTGATTTTCTGCAATGCGGATGACCCAGCAATCGGCGAAGATGGGCAAGACCATTTCGGCGACGGATTGGGCGGCTATACAAGCAATTTCTTCCGCTATTTCCAGTTGAATTTCCAGCAGTTGGGCATCAAAAAGCTAATCACCACCCACTACGAAGCAGACAAATCCAGTTACAAATTTGAAATCGTCAGCAACGACAACGACGACCAAATCGGCTTGCCCGATTATGTGAAAACGCCGCTGGAGGGTGACGGCGATTTCCGTTCCCCGGAGTGCTTGGAATTGCTGAAAGAGTGCGATATTGTGGTCACAAATCCGCCTTTTTCACTGATGAAAGAGTATCTTCCCCTACTTATCAACAGCGGCAAACAGTTTCTTGTTTTGGGCAATATGAACCACGCGATAATCAATGAAATATTTGGATATTTCAAAGACGACAAGGTGTGGTTGGGTTACAATAGCGGGCATTTCTGGTTTCGTGTCCCAGACTATTACGAAGAAAAGCAAACGGATTTCAAAATTGATGAAACTGGGCAAAAATGGCGTCGAATGGGTAATATCTGCTGGTTTACAAACATGGATATACAAAAGCGGCATGAGCCGTTAGATTTATACAAGCAATATACTCCCGAAGAATATCCTATATACGACAATTTTGATGCAATCAATGTCAATAAAACAGCGGAAATTCCAGATAATTATGATGGAATAATGGGTGTGCCTATTACATTTTTGGACAAACATAGTCCCGATCAATTCGAGTTAATAGGCAATAGCACCATTTTGGCTGGCCCTATAATTGATAGTAAAACAGGAAAGCAAAAAGATAATCCGCAACGCTTCTATCTCAATGGCAAGCGTATGTATGATAGATTGGCAATCAGAAAAAGGAGGTAGCCGACAATGAAAATTGACCGCATACAACTAACTGTCCGGGAACTGATTGACGGCTACGAAGAAAAAGGCGCAGACGGCATTGAGGGCGTGGTGGCATTTGGCGGCAAGCTGGATGTGCGCCCCGCCTATCAGCGGGAATACATCTACCCGGATAAAGACCGGGATGAAGTCATCCGCTCCGTGCAAAAGGACTTTCCCATCAATGTCATGTACTGGGCAAAGGTCAGTGACAACCATTACGAACTGATGGACGGCCAACAGCGCACCATTTCCATTTGTCGCTATGCTGCCGCAAAGAACATGGACGATTTGCGCCCCTATGAGTGTTGCTATGCCGTTGACGACCTGTATTTCTTCAATCTGCCCGCTGACAAGAAAGATGATATTCTGGACTATGTGCTGGACATCTATGTATGTGACGGTGCTCCGTCTGAAATCCTCGCGTGGTTCAAGGTCATCAATATCGCGGGCAAGGTGCTGTCGGCGCAGGAACTGCGGAACACCTCTTATACCGGACCGTGGCTTTCTGACGCAAAGCTGTTTTTCTCCAAACCGAACTGCACCGCATACCGTATTGCAAAGGACTATGTGAACGGCTCACCGATCCGGCAGGAGTATTTGGAAACTGCTATCGAGTGGATCTCCGCGCGGGACGGCCTTTCCACCATCGAGGAATACATGGCGCTCCACCAGAAAGACGAGAACGCCAGCGCCATCCGCACCTACTTCCGCCGCGTCATTGATTGGGTGGAAACTTACTTCCCGGTCAAGCGCAAGGAGATGAAAGGCATCGAATGGGGCTTGCTCTACAACGCCCACAAGGACGATGAGCTTGACCCGGACGCACTGGAAACACGCATCAAGACGCTTATGATGGACGATGATGTGACCAACAAGAAAGGCATCTACGAGTATGTTCTGACCGGCGAGGAGCGCCGTCTAAGCATCCGCGCCTTTACGGAAAGCCAGAAGCGGGCGGCGTATGAGCGGCAGGGCGGCATTTGCCCCGATTGCAAGCAGCACTTTGCCTATGAGCAGATGCAGGGCGACCACATCACGCCTTGGAGCAAGGGCGGCAAGACGATACCGGAAAACTGCAAAATGCGCTGTGCGGATTGCAACCGGAAGAAAAGCGACATTTGACACGCCTTGAAAAATCACAACATCCCCGTGCAATGAGGTAAAAATCAGCCGCTTTCCCGATTTCTCGCAATAGTGATTTGACGTGGAGAAGTAGATCCCGGCAGGCTTGCCGCCGCTTACAAAGCGGAGCGCGTCGCCGCGGTAATCCGGCGCGGCGTCAAACTGCGCGGCGAGCGCCCGCGCCTGCCGCAGAGAAGCGGCGGCTGCGTCCGGCTCCCCGCTGTTTTTCTGCGCACCGGCCAGACACACCAGCATCGATGCATTCACCTTGTCCAGAAAGCACGGTTTCGTTGATCTTCGGGTCTGTGTTCTGTGGTAAAAGCAGCCGCGCCTTGTCCAGCAGCGTCAGTGCCCGCCGCAGCAGCGCTTCGTCCCCCTCCACGATGCCGAACACGCGGTAGAGTCCCGCGCTTCTGTAGACGATCTCAAAGTCGTTCGGGTATTTTTGAAGCGCCTTTTCTGCCTCCGCAAGTCCCGCGCGGTCCTTCTCCGTCCGGTACCGCCGCAGGCGCTCCGCCGTCGTCTGACGGCGGTTGTCCTTCACTTCATAGCCCAGCAGCACGTCGACCGACGTGTCAAACAGGTCGGCCAGCTCGACGATGATCGCCAGCTCCGGCTGGGAAAGCCCCGCCTCCCACTTATAGACCGCGCCGGGCGTCACGCCCAGGCTTTCGGCCAGCTGCTCCTGCGTGAATCTGTGCTGCCTGCGCAGCGCGCGGATGTTCTCCGCAAGTCTGATCTGCATATCCATCCCTCCCGATGCCTCTATCGTATCAGATACCGCGCTGGAATGAAACACACGATTCATATGATTCGGACGGAAATTATCCATACCAATAGTATGGATTTTGGGCGGCACTGCAGAAAAACTTCCTGCGGTGCCGAGGTTCCCGTTGTTTTTTTGCCTGGAATATGGTATGATGAATAAAATTTTCATGCACGGTATGTGCAGGAACCGGGGTGGACATCCCGGAAAATACGGGTACAGGAGGTATTCTTATGAAGTTGTCCAGCAAAGCACTTGCATGCGGGCAGTCCCCCATGCGCAAATTCCATCCCTACGCAGTGGCAGCAGCGGCAGCCGGCAAGAAAATCTATCATCTGAATATCGGCCAGCCCGATATCCACACGCCGGACGCACTGTACGACGCGATCCACAATTTCCGCACGCCGGTTCTGGCCTATGCGGCCTCGCCCGGCATCCCGGAGCTGATCGAAGCTATCCGGAAGTACTATGAAAACATCGGCGTTGGACTGGACGAGTCCGACATCCTCATCACCACCGGCGGCAGCGAAGCATTGCAGATTGCGGCAAACTGCCTGCTGGACGACGGCGACGAGGTCATCGTCCCCGAGCCGTTCTATCCGAACTATCACACGTTCATCACGACCGCAGGCGGCGTCATCCATCCGCTGCACACGAAGCCGGAGGAGGGCTATTTCTACGCTGACCGTGCGCGCATTGAAGCCTGCATCACGCCGAAGACGAAGGCCATCATGATCACCAATCCCGGCAACCCCACCGGCACCTGTCTGACAGAGGCGCAGATGAAAATGCTGCTCGACGTGGCCGTGGCGCACGATCTGTATCTCGTGGCCGACGAGGTCTACCGCGAGTTTACCTACGACGGCGAGCCGCTGCATTCGTTCGGCAAGTTTGACTACGGACAGGAAAACCTGATCCTCATCGATTCCGTCTCCAAGCGCTTTTCCGCCTGCGGCGCACGCATCGGCTGCCTCATCAGCCGCAACCGGGAGTTTATGGCCAACGCCCTCAAATACTGTCAGGCGCGGCTGTCGGTCGCGACGCTCGACCAGATCGCAGCGGCGGCACTCTACTCCGTCGGGCCGGAATATTTCGAGCAGGTGCGGCAGGAATACAAGCGCCGCCGGGATACCGTCGTGCGCAAGCTGCACGAGATCCCCGGCGTCATCTGCGAATGCCCGCGCGGCGCGTTTTATCTCATGGCCGCGCTGCCGGTCGACGACGCGGAGAAATTCCAGCTCTGGCTGCTGCAGGAATTTGAGGATCACGGCGACACGGTCATGTTCTCTGCCGGAGAGCCGTTCTATGCCACGCCCGGCAAGGGCCGCAGCGAGATCCGCATCGCCTACGTCCTCAAGCAGGAGGATCTGGAGCGCGCCATGGACCTTCTGGCCCTCGGCATCCGCAAATACAACGAAACGCATTGAAAACCTGCAAAAGCGCCCCGTCTGTCATAAGACAGACGGGGCTTTGCACTGTCCGCAATATGCGGACACGCATAAAAAACAGCCCGCCGGAGGCGGACGCCTCCGGCGGTGGGTACAGACCCAGTATAGCATAGCCTGATGCGTGGCGCAAGAAAAAAATACAAGCTCGCGGAAATTTCGGCTGGCTCCACAAGAAGCCGCGTTTTCCCGCGTTTTATCTTCGTAAAAGTTTCATTCTTGACGTTTTGCGCGTGCAGCGGTACAATACCGTCCGTATTTTGTTTTTCGCAGAAACTGGGAGTTGGAGGCATACAGGATGAAGTATATTTTTATCACCGGCGGCGTCGTGTCCGGCCTTGGCAAGGGTATCTGCGCGGCGTCTCTCGGCAGGCTCTTGAAGCAGCGCGGGCTTCGCGTGCAGAACCAGAAATTTGACCCGTATCTGAACGTTGACCCCGGCACGATGAGTCCGTATCAGCACGGCGAGGTCTTCGTCACCGACGACGGCGCGGAAACGGACCTTGATCTCGGCCATTACGAGCGCTTCACGGACGAGAGTCTGACGGCGGGCTGCTCCGTCTCGGCGGGCAAGGTCTATTGGAGCGTTCTGTGCCGCGAGCGCGAGGGCGGCTATCTGGGCCGCACCGTGCAGATCATCCCGCATATCACGGACGAGATCAAGTCCCGCATCTACCAGATGGACAACGGAACATCCGACGTGCTCATCACCGAGATCGGCGGCACGGTCGGCGATATCGAGTCACAGCCGTTCCTCGAGGCCATCCGGCAGGTGGCTGCCGAGCAGGGGAAGAAAAACGTCCTGTTCATCCATGTGCCCATGATCGTCGAAATTCCCGGCTCGGGCGAGCTTAAGAGCAAGCCCACACAGCACTCCGTCAAGGAGCTGCTGTCCATCGGCATCCAGCCGGATATCCTCGTCTGCCGCACGAACCAGCCCATGACGGAGGACATCTGCCGCAAAATCGCCCTGTTCTGCAACATGGAGCCGGACTGCGTCATTCCGAACACGACGGCCTCGACGCTCTATGAGGTGCCGCTGCTGCTCGAACGCGAGGGCCTTGCAAACGTCGTCTGCCGCAAGCTGGAGCTTGCCTGCGGCGCGCCGGACCTGACCGCGTGGGGCGAGATGGTCGCGCGCATCAAGACGGCCAGCCGCCATGTATCCATCGCGCTGGTCGGCAAATATACGGAGCTGCACGACGCGTATCTGTCCGTCGAGGAATCGCTGTTCCACGCGGGCACGGCGAATAACGTGATCGTCGATATCAACTGGGTCGATTCCTCGAAGCTGACGCAGGAAAACGCGGAGTCCGTTCTCGGCGGCTGCGCAGGTATCCTCGTCCCCGGCGGCTTCGGCGACCGCGGCATTGAGGGCATGATCGTCGCCGCACAGTACGCCCGCACGCACAAAGTCCCCTATTTCGGCATCTGCCTCGGCATGCAGATCGCCGTGATCGAGTTCGCGCGGCACGTGCTGGGTTGGGAGGATGCGCATTCGGCGGAATTCGATGAGTTTACCAAGCATCCCGTCATTGATATCATGCCCGAACAGAAGTCCATCACCCAGAAGGGCGGCACGATGCGCCTCGGCGCATATCCGTGCGTGCTGTCGGAGGGCAGCCGCGCAGCGGCGCTCTATGGAAAAACGGAGATCTCCGAGCGTCACCGCCACCGCTATGAATTCTGCAACGACTTCCGCGATGCGTTCGTCGCCGCCGGACTGGTTCCGACCGGACTGTCCCCGGACGGACGGCTCGTCGAGATCGTCGAGCTGCCGGACCACCCGTGGTTCACCGCCTGCCAGTTCCACCCCGAATTCAAAAGCCGCCCCGACCGTCCGCACCCGCTGTTCTTCGGCTTCGTAGAGGCCGCAGCCAGCCGGATCTGACCCATATCACACCGCGAGCCGCCCCAGACGGGGCGGCTCGTTTTTCATATGGACTTATCCAAATACGATCTGCGCCAGAACGGCGGGGCGGCCGTCTGCATGGCGGACGGCCATGCGGCAGAGCCGCTCCTTCCGGCGGCAGAAGACGCCGAGCGTTTCGCCCTCCAGACACGGGCTTGCATAGTGCGCCTCAATGCTTTTGATCCTGCCGGAGGCAAGCTCCTTTGCCGAAAAGCAGTCGAGCAGGAGGCGGATATAGACGACGTTGTTCATATGCCGCCCCATGTCGATATCCGTCGCGCGGACGAGGTGCGTGTAGATAAGATCGTCCTGCGTCAGCTCGTCGTGGAAGCGCACGGGCGGCTCGGCAATGGCGGCTGCGTCCGGAAAGGGGAAGTCCGCCGGGAAGCCGGACTGCTCAAAGCGCAGAATTTTCTGCTCCGAGCCGAGAATTGCCCACTGCGTCCGGCCCAGCGCGACGGTCTGTTCGCCCTTCGTCAGCCGGTAACTGCGGAAGCAGCGGATGTCCCGGCCCTCGCATTGCTCCGGCCACGTGCGGGCTGTCAGCTCGTCCATGAGATACGCCGGCTCGTAAAAATCCACCCGGCTGTGGACGGTCAGCCAGAACTCTCCCCGCTTTGCCATCGCTGCGCCGCCGACGCCGATTTTCTCCGCGTGCTCCGACGCGATGCCCTGAAAGATCGTGAACGCCGCCAGCGGCGAAAGCGCCGCTGCGCTGCCGCAAAGATCCGGGGTCAGAACGATCTGCTTTTCAAAAAAACCTGCCTGCATGGCTGCTCATGCCTCCTGTTTGTGTTTGCCTGTATTATATCATGTTGGCTTTCTGTTTGCCAGTCTTGGAATTCTGTAAGAATTCCAGAAATTTTTCGTTGTTTGCCTTGGAATCATGTTGATTTCTGCGCGGGTTTGGAGTATGATAGTGCCATGTTCGAGACATACGTCCGCGGCTTTCAAAAACCGCGCCCGCATTTCATACGCAAGGAGACGTTAGCATGATTATTACGCAAAAGAAGCCCATGGAAGAGCTCATGGCGATGGTCGGCGACGCAAAAACAGTCGCGATCGTCGGCTGCAACAGCTGCGCAACGGCTTGTCACACCGGCGGCGAGCCGGAGGTCGCCGCGCTGGCAAAGGCACTGGAGGCAGCAGGCAAGAAGGTCGTCGGCACGACGATCGCCGATTACTGCTGCATGAACCTCGGTGTCAAGGGCAAGATGAAGCCCCTCGTCGCGGCAAAGCCGGACTGCGTGATCTGTATGTCCTGCGGCGACGGCGTACAGTGCGTCGCAAAAAATGCCCCCGGCATCCCCACCTATCCGTCCAACAACACCATGTACCTCGGCGAAGCCGTCCGCTTCGGCGTCTGGGAAGAGGCGTGCCACTTCTGCGGCGACTGCGTTCTGGGCCAGACCGGCGGCATCTGTCCCGTGACCCAGTGTGCCAAGAGCCTCGTCAACGGCCCCTGCGGCGGCCAGAAGAACGGCAAGTGCGAGGTCAACCCGGAAAACGACTGCGCATGGATCAAGATCTACAAGCGGCTCGAGGAGATCGGCCAGCTCGACAAGCTCGGCCACACCCGCGAGGACAAGGGCTACGCGAAGTTCAGCTATCCGAGAACGATCAGCTTAAAGGGGAAGAAATAATATGAGTATGTTGAAAGAGGCTTTTGAAGCCGGTAAATTTGGCGTCACCGCCGAAATGGCCCCCCCGAAGGGTTATGATTTTTCCGAGCAGCTGGAGGCTGCAAAGCTCCTGAACGGCAAGGTTCACGGCGTCAACGTGACCGATATGCAGTCCGCCAGTCTCAAGGCGTCCAGCCTCGGCCTGTGCGTCGCGCTCAAGAATGCGGGCATCGAGCCGATCCTGCAGATGACCGGCCGCGACCGCAACCGTATGGCCATCATGGGCGATATTTTGTCCGCAGCGGCCTTCGGCATCGACACGATGCTGGCTCTGACGGGCGACCATCCCGTCGTCGGCGACTGTCCGGAATCCAAGCCGGTCTATGATCTGGATTCCGTCGGCATTCTGAAAATGCTCACAAAGATGGAGCAGACAAACTGCGACTGCGGCGGCAATGAGATCGCCGGCGGCGCGCCGAAGTTCTACAAGGGCGCTTCCGTCACTCCGGTCTATGACCCCATCGAGCTGCAGATCAACAAGCTGCGCCAGAAGGTCGAAAACGGCGCGGAGTACATCCAGACGCAGGGTATTTTTGATCTGGAAACGTTCAAGCGCTTCCTGGATAAGGTCGACGCGGCCGGTATCAAGACGCATATCATGGCTGGTATCATCCCGCTCAAGGCTGCGGGCATGGCGCGGTACATGAACGAAAACGTCCCCGGCATCGCGGTGCCGCAGGATATGATCGACAAGCTTGCCGCAGCGGCAGCCGAGGGCAAGGAAAAGGGCATCAAGGGTCTTCCCATGCAGCTCGGCATCGAGATGGCAGCGGAGATGATCGCGAAGATCAAGGACGAGCATCTGTGCGACGGCGTCCATATCATGGCCATCGGCGCAGAAAAGAACGTCCCGGCCATCCTCGAAAAGGCCGGCGTTACGATCTGAGTTTTCTCAGCTATATTTCAGCATCCAACCGTCCAAATGGATTGCCTGAGTTTCGATACAAAACCATAATATAGCAGCAGACGGCAGCCCCGTGTCCGGGGGCTGCCGTTTTGCGTCCTGAAAAATGGGGATTGATGGAATGCCGGATCACAGTTAAACTAGGGTGTATCTGAAAACTCCCAACGCACCCGGAC
>OOIG01002767.1_pt1 | contig 11394 bp, 10 predicted proteins | sample 1692091 | NCBI WGS metagenome assembly OOIG01 (sample SAMN06348188, study PRJEB24527) | human gut metagenome | biome: human gut; feature: ankylosing spondylitis patient; material: feces | host: Homo sapiens | place: China | collected 2015-10
TCACGGATGCCCGCTTTCACTTCCTCCCATACGTGCGCATGCTCTGCCACGTAAGCCTCTATCAACTCCTTGTCGTCGTAGAGATCCAACGTCTGACAATATCTTTTCATTTATACCGTTCTGTTTTGTTTTTTATCAGTCCCTGCGGAAAATATCACGCGTATATACCTTCTCCTTCACATCGTCCAGACACGCATCATAGCGGTTGGCGATGATAGCCTGCGCCTGCGCCTTGAAATCCTCCAGTCTGTTCACCACCTTCGATCCGAAGAACGTACTGCCATCCTCCAGCGTCGGTTCGTAGATGATAATCTCTGCCCCTTTTGCCTTTATCCGTTTCATTACACCTTGAATGGATGATTGTCGGAAATTATCCGAATTGGACTTCATCGTCAAGCGATATACGCCAATTACAACTTGCTTTTCTTTTGCAACATCATAATTACCTTCTGCATAACTATAGTAACCGGCTTTCTGCAATACACGGTCAGCAATGAAATCCTTGCGTGTGCGATTGCTTTCCACAATGGCGGTCATCATGTTTTGGGGGACGCGGTCGTAATTGGCAAGGAGTTGCTTTGTATCTTTAGGTAAACAATAGCCGCCGTAACCGAAAGAGGGGTTGTTGTAGTGTGTGCCGATACGTGGGTCGAGACATACTCCGTTGATGATGGCTGCGGTATCAAGCCCTTTCATTTCGGCATACGTGTCGAGTTCGTTGAAATAGCTGACACGCAGGGCAAGGTAGGTATTGGCGAAAAGTTTTACGGCTTCGGCTTCTTTCATACCCATAAATAGGGTATCTATGTTCTCTTTAACAGCACCTTGTTGGAGCAATGTTGCGAAAATTTTGGCATATTCTTCCGCATTGGGATTGCTGATGGCATTTATAGCTGTATTTTCTTCTGTAAATTCTGTTCCTTCAATAATTTTAGGATAACCTACTATGATGCGAGAAGGATAAAGGTTATCGTAAAGTGCTTTACTCTCACGCAAAAATTCCGGAGAAAAGAGCAGGTTGAATTTTTTGCCTTCCAGTTCCGGATTGTGAAGGAATTGTTGTGCATATTTTATATAGAGTGAGCGGGTGTAGCCTACGGGGATGGTTGATTTGATGATCATTACCGCATCCGGATTTACGCTGATGACGAGGTCTATCACATCTTCGATATGATGGGTGTCGAAGAAGTTCTTCACCGGGTCGTAGTTGGTAGGAGCGGCAATAACGACGTAGTCCGCATCTTTGTAGGCTGCCTTGCCGTCCAGAGTAGCAGTTAGGTCAAGCTCCTTTTCTGCCAAATACTTCTCTATATATTCATCCTGAATGGGTGATTTCTTGTTGTTGATAAGTTCTACTTTATTAGGGATTATATCGACAGCAGTGACATGGTTGTGCTGTGCAAGCAAAGTTGCAATACTCAGACCTACATAGCCGGTACCTGCAACGGCAATATTATATTGTTTCATAATCATGATTATATTTTATATGGAATAGCTGCTTACTTTCTCTAATATCTATACCATAAAATTCACAGATTCTTGTAGGTAATTTTTCTTTTCAATTTCTGTCAATTTATGTAATCAGTGGTAAGCCGAAATGACACCTGTGTCACCCCTTAAACATAAATACCCGTTACGCGCGCGAGACAAATTATCAATATGCACAGACCTGTATCGTTTGTGTGTGATAAATATTAGCCTAATAGGGAGTATTGGAAAAAGGGTGCCACAAGTGTCAAGGTTGCAAGTGAAGTTAAGGCTTCAGGACTCCGGTATGGATTCTGTAGTTCCTCAAATCACTCTCCAGGCAATCTGCTACCTCTTTCTCAAAGCTCTCCTTTTCTTGTTCGGTTTTAGGGAACGACCGCCAGAAATGCGTTACGGCATGTATCTGGTTGATGTTGTTACTCAGCCCTTTTTTAAAAGGTTGTAGGTTCTGGTACTCATCATCGTTGCTTGGGCGATGGTCTCGTTGGTCAGATGTCTGCCGTTAACGAGCTGTTCTTTCTGGCATTTGCTCAGAAAGGCTCCGAATGCCGGTGTCACCGGCTCTTTCTTTGTCATGTTGACTCTTTTAATTGTTAAACAATAATAAAAACAAGCGAAATCATTTCCATGTAGTGGAAACGACCGGACTTGTGTATCTGGGTACTTATGCGTTCCTTCGCGTCGTAATTTTAAACATAAACAAAAATCAGTAAATTATGGAACACCGCAATATCAGCCTTTTCAGAGGCTATTCGGACACAGAATCAGTAGAAACTTCTCTTGAAGAAATAGTCAACATCATTAAATGCGACGCTGCCCTGCGAGACCGCACCGAGAAACATCGCTACTACTTGCAGCAAGACCTGCGTAGGGATGCCGACCGCGAGAAGTCCGGCTGTCCCTGCTTCGCTGTTGCCGTCTGCTTTGAAGGTGGGAAGACCCGCGAACATATCTGTGCCTGGACCGGCTATACCTTGGTCGACCTGGACCACATCGCTCCCGAGCGGATGGCTGCCACACTGACATTGATTTGTGCCGACAAGTATACATTGATGGCCTACACCACCATCAGTGGTCATGGCATCCGTATCATCTGCCGCATCGATGACCTGAACGGAGCGGAAAAGGGAAAAGCCTTCCGGCAATACGCCAAGTATTTCAATCAAGTCAACGACTACTATTCCTGCCTGGTGGGCTTCGAAAGCGACGGGCAGTGCAAGAATGCTACCCGTATCAGTGGACTGGCTTCCGACCCTCATGTATATTACAATCCCAGTGCCGCTTCTTTTGTTTTGCAAGATAGTCCGATTGCTCCCCAACCGCAGGATGGCGCTTCCGAAGCTGTGCCGACAAAGCGCAACAAACGTTTGGAGAAGGTGGTGAAAGCTGCCGAACGCCTGCTGGAAGAGGAGGGAGTGAGTTATTGTGAACATCATCATAACGAATATGTGATGCGCATGGGTTATCTGCTCAACCAGTACGGAGTGGCTCGGAAGACAGCCGCTGCTTGGGCAGCGGAGCACTTTCCTGACTATGACGGGGATGTGGCAGCTGTCATCGGCTCCTGCTACGCGAATACCGGGGAGCATGGCACCCGTTCCCTTGTCCGCAGGGGAGAGGACGATGAAAAGTTTGCCACGGTGGCAGATATCGAGCAGTTCCTTTCCGAACAGGCGAAGTTCCGCAAAAATACGGTGAGCGGCAAGTTCGAAGTCCTGATGGCCGACTGCGGAGAGGAGTATGCGGAGCTGACCGACCGCTACGTCAACACGTTGTGGAGCCGCATGAACAAGGCAGGGATGCTTGCCCGCATTGCTGACATACGTTCCGTGCTCGATTCGGAGTACACGCCGCTTTTCAATCCCTTTGTAGCCTATCTGGAGGGGCTGCCTACTTGGGACGGTACTACTGACCCTATTGCCCGTCTGGCTGCCGGCGTACATGTGAAGGACGACCAGAAGCTTTTCGGCATCTACTTCAAGAAGTGGCTGGTGGCCACCATTGCTTCGCTGCTCGATACCAAGGTGGTGAATCATGAGATTCTGGTCTTCATCGGTAAGCAGGGCATCTACAAGACTACCTGGATGCAGCGTCTGCTTCCTGTCGAACTTCAGCGTTATTTTTACGTGAAAAGCAACAGCCGGCGCGTCAGCAAGGACGACCTTTTTACGCTGACCGAGTTTGCACTGGTATGCCTTGAAGAGCTGGAGGAGATGACCTCTGCCCAGGTCAGCCAGTTGAAGGCCATCACCGGCATGACAGACGTGAACGAGCGTGCCGCCTACGGACACTTCAAGGAGAGCCGTCCGCATATTGCCAGTTTCTGTGGCACGAGCAACAACGTCACCTTCCTCAACGACCTCAGTGGCAACCGCCGTTGGCTTCCCTTCGAGGTGGATTCCATAGACAGTCCTTTCGATTATCCCATAGATTATGCCGGAGTGTATGCGCAAGGCTATGCCCTCTGGAAGAGCGGCTTCCACTACTGGTTTGAGCAGGAGGAGATTGATGCCGTGAATCTTCATAACCGTTATTTTGAGGTGCCCTGCCTGGAGCGTGAGCTCGTTCAGGTGTACTATCGCCGCCCCATACCGGGCGAGGAGTGTATGTTCTTGACCAATGCCCAGATACTGGGACATATCAACATAGGTATCCGGCAACCCTTGAGTCCCACGCGCCTCGGTCTGGTGATGAAGCAGGAGGGCTATGAGGCTGTCCGTTCCGGTGGCCGCCGTGGTTATCGGGTGGTCGAGCTGAAAGGGGATGAAATCTACCGCAACCAATGCGCCATGGCGCGCTATGTGGGGGATTGATTCTTTCATGGTTTTCCTAAATACCTGAATATAAGTTCCACCTGTAGGGAGGTGAATATTTTCTGGGAGCCTTTGTAGCCGGTATGCCGCAGGGCTTCGTCCAGTTCCAAATTCAGCTTCATCCATTTGGACAAGCGGTTGAGTGCGGATGCCGGTGAAATGGTGGGGGCGTATGCCTCTGCCAGTTCACGTTTGTAATAGGGGCGGACGGGCCACTCTTTGCCGGGGATATTTTCGTAGTCTTCAACGTACTTCATAAACAATGCTTTAACTGGTTATTACACTGTAAATGTACGGAATTTTTTCTGTATACCCATTGCCGGAACCCGGTATAATCTTACCTAATCTCACATTTTCCCACATCCCTTCATATCACTTCACCGCATCTCTTATTCTGCCCGGAGGTACGTCGTATCTTTGTTCTGTCAGACGATGAGGGGTGAAGATTAGTAATCGTGACGCGCGAAGATTAGTAATCGTAAGCCCCTGGGATTAGTATCGTCTCCCTATCTTTTAATTTTTAACTTATAATTTTTAATTTATGATTAACTACAGTATCGTGATGCGTGGCAATCCTACCGATAAGACGGTTGCCAAAAAAGCGTACGCAAGTGCGCAGTATTCGGAAGTGATGGACATCAACCGCTTTGCCGAGCATATAGCCAGTCATGGCTGCGTGTACAAGCGTTCGGATATCGTTGCCATCCTCACCATGTCCGTGGATTGCATGCGGGAGCAGTTGCTGGCCGGACAAAAAATCCAGTTGGGCGACCTGGGGAGTTTCTACATCAGCATCAACAGTATCGGCGCGGCTTCTGCCAAGGAGTTCAATCCTGCCATCCATATCCGTAGGCTGAATGTGAACTGGACCTGCGGCCAGCGTTTTGGAGAGCTGCTGGAGGAGGCGGAATTCAATCTGGTGGCAACCCGAAGTGCAGCCCGTGCCGTGGTGAAAGCCCTGAAGGCCGGAAAGACTACCGTGGACCTGACCGGAGCCACTGGCGGGGGTGAAGATGCCGGTGGAGGCAGCAACCCGGGAGGCGGTTCGGACGGAGACCAGGGGGAAAATCCGTTAGGATGAAACGAAAAGACAAAAGAGAGAAAATAAATATGTTCTTCTGTCTAAAAAATGCAGCTAACCATAGTGTTTAATTCCTTAATTGCAAATTGTTATGAGTGAGAAAACAAAATCAAAATCTGTATGGGGCATTGTCCTTAAAGTGATTATTACCGTGGCCACTACATTGGCCGGAGTGTTTGGCTTGACTTCCTGCATCAACCGTTAGCCGGATGAAAGCAGGCAGTTTCTATCAGAACTATCGGGAGGTAACCCTCCTGGTAGTTCATTGCAGCGCTACGCGCTGTGACCGTCACTTCTCGGTGGAGGCGCTTCGCCGCAGTCATCTGGCACGGGGCTTTGCCGATATCGGTTATCATTTCTACATCACCCGTGACGGCGAGGTGCATATTTGTCGCCCGGTTCATCAGATTGGAGCCCATGCCACCGGCTGGAACGACAAGAGTATCGGCATCTGCTATGAGGGTGGGCTCGACGAGAATGGTGTCCCTGCCGATACACGTACCTATGCGCAGAAATGCTCTTTGCTTGACTTGCTTCGGCAGCTGAAGACCGACTATCCCAATGCCCGTATTTCAGGGCATCGGCAACTCAGTTCCTCTATCCATAAGGCTTGTCCTTGTTTTGACGCCAAAAGCGAATACGAGACAATTAAAAATTAATTCTCTCCACGTATCCTATCGGCATGTCCACATGTGCGCAGCCCAGCATATCCAGCCGGACTGCCACTTTGCTTTTTCCTCCTATCATGACCAGTTCTCCCTCCAATCCGGCAAGGGGGCCTTTTATTACTTTCACGGCATCACCTGCTGCCAGAGGTGTACTGCAAATCTCTACAGCCTCCGGGCTATAATCCAGCATAAAGCGGAAACGTTCCATCTGTTCCTCGGGAATGACGGCGGGACGGCTTTCACCGCGCAATACCATGTACCGACTGATAGCTTGTAAGGTAAGCGGCAGGGGGCGTTCCTGCGGAGTGACATGCACGAAAATCATCATCGGGATGACCAGGCGGTCCACTTTCTTGCGCCGGTCGCTCCATTGGCGTATTTCGCTTTGTATGGGTAAGTAATATTCCACTCCCATAGCTTTCAGCCGTTCGGCAGTCTTCTTTTCCAGACAAGACTGCACGTATGCCACCAGCCATTGGCGACGAGGAATAATATGAGGGGTGATATCAGTATGGTTCATGTAAAATCCTTTAAAGGTGTATTTCTATGGTTCATAAATAGTTGAGGTTCGGGCGCGCTACGCGGTCGCCTGTCACATTGGAGGGGCGGGGTTAATTAAAAATTAGAAATTAGAAATTAGAAATTAAAAATTAGACACTCGATTATTTACTCTCAACTCTTAATAGCTAGTCGCTAACTCAACTGTATCCGTATTTCTTACCGTAGCCGTAATACTTTCCGTATTTACCATAGCCGTAGTAATAACCGTATTTTTTCTTCTTCATATCGATTCCGTTGACTACTGTGCATAAGTTGGGGAGACGATGATGCTCCTGAAGCTCGTTGATGAGCTGGTAATCGGTCTTATGCGTATAATCTGCACGACAGACGTAGATGCTGGCGTCCGCTACGCGCGAAAGGATGAGCGTGTCGGTCACCATGCCGATAGGGGCTGTATCCAGTACGATATAGTCATATTCTTTGCGTAATGTACTGATGGTGTCTTCCAGTGACTGGCGTGCCAGTAGTTCCGTAGGATTGGGTGGGATGGGACCGCCCAATAGCAGGTCGAGGTTGGAAGTTATGCCGGAAGGCTGTATCAGCGCATGAAGGTCTGTGGATTTGGGGGCGACAAGGTATTGGGTGATTCCTTTTTCTTTGTGTGAAAGATGGAACAACTTGTTCAATCCCGGTTTGCGTATATCCAATCCTACCAGAATGACCTTTTTGCCGAGCAGCGCCAGACTGAGGGCGAGGTTGGAAGCTATGAAAGTCTTGCCTTCACCGCTTATGGTGGAGGTAACCAGGACGACTTTCTTATTCGGATCGCCCATCATGAAGAGCAGGTTGGTGCGCAGGCTGCGGAAGGTTTCCGTCATGATGTCGTTGTCGTTTTCGCGTACGGCAATGGCAGACTCTTCATGCTTGTTTGAACCGGTAAGGGGGATGTCACCGATAATGGGAACCTTTGTGAGCTTTTCCACATCGGTATGCCCTTCAATGCGGAAACGGAGCAGGTTCAATAGGAAAATGATGCCCAAGGGAATGCCGATGCCGATGACAAAGGTAATCATATAGATTTTTTTGCCTTGGGGAGAAACGATGCCGGCAGGCATGGGTTCTTCGATAATGCGTCCATTGTTAGCGGTTGCAGCCAGTGTGATGGCGTTTTCCTCGCGTTTCTGCAGCAGCATGATGTAGAGGGTGGCCTTGATTTCCTGCTGGCGTGCGATACTCATGAACTCCTGCTCCTGCTTGGGGGCGTTGCTGATGCGGCTTTCGTACTTGCGCGACTGTCGGTCGATGTTGCTCCGGGTGATTTGCAGGCCTTTCAAAACACTGTTTACGGTGGTTTTCACATTGTGGCGCATGGCCTCGATCCCCGTGTTCAGATTGATGATGGCGGGATTGCTTTCGGAGGAGGTACGTAGCAGGCGCTTACGCTCCACGATGAGATTGTTGTACTTGTCTATGGCGGAGGTCAGGTTCATGTCGCTCAGTCCTACGTTGGCAGGGATGATCTCGTCGTTGTTTGCAGGATTGTTGATGTAGTCGCGCAGATAGTTCACGAGGTTGATTTGGGTGGCGTTCTCTGCATATTGCTGTTCATACTTGGAACTTTCCTGAAGGGCAAGCTGCGCGTCGCTGCTGATGTCGGTCAGTCCGGCGCGTTGCTTGAATTCCGCCAGTTCGGTTTCTGTGGTGCCCAGTTCGTGGTTGATGATGCTGATACGTTCCTCGATGAAGTCGGCGCTTTTCTGGGCCACTTCATTCTTTTCGGTGTTGGTGTCCTGATTATAGAGTATTATCAGTTCTTGGGTGAAATCGGAGGCTCGTTGTATATGGGTGTTTTGTACACTGATGGTGGCAATGGTACTGGTATTGGATATAGGGGCTACGGTCAGACCTGCCCTATAGCCTGCTGCTGCGGCAGTGGGGGTACTGATGATAGCCTTCAGATTGACGGGCTCTTGCGGAGCAGGCGATGAATCATTGTGCGAAATGGTGATGACACCTACCGGGAGTGGTAGAATGGCAGGTAGTTCGTCGAAAGATTTGGTCGTTTCTTGCTTGTCTCCGTTTTGTATATAAAAGGCTGTGACAATCAGTTGGCCGGTAGGGGAGTATATCAGTTCCAGCCGAATGTTCCCTTCCAGTTTGTCAGCTTCCTCGGCGGTCATGAACACATCAAGAGGGGAGTTTTTGTAAAGTGGAACATCGTAGCCGAAAGATTGTTCGATGGCGATGTTAGTATAAAGGTTCAGACGTGACACGACTTTCTTGATGAGTGTCCTTGATTTCAGAATTTCCAGCTCATTGTCAAAGTTGCTGGTCATGGAAAGCATACCAAAATCCTGCATGGCAGACAGTGCATTGTTGGTACTTTTCTTGTCGTCTTCTTTAATTAGGATAGAAGATGACACTTCGTAGACGGGTATTTGGTAACGGAGATAAGCAAAGGCCAGGCCAGTGCATATCAATACGCTTGCCACAAACCAGGGCCAATGAATGATGTATTTGAAAAAGAGGGCTTGGAAATCTGTTTTTTCCTCTTTTTCGTTTAAAAGGTCATCGTATAAATCTTCTTTCATTTTTTGAGGATTAAAATTATCTTACAATGTTGACAATCAGACTTGCGAGTGAAACAAGGGAAGTAATCACAGAAACCCAGATAGTGGTACTGTTACTGACGCTTGCACTCTTTGCCTTGGTTTTATTTGGAGCTATATAAAGGATATCATTCTGCTGCATGTAGTAGTAGGGAGAATGAAGAATATTCTGCTCGTTCAAGTTTAGGCTGATGACATTTCGCTGGCCGTTACAGTCTTCGCGGATGAGCTTGACGTTGTTTCGTATACCGTAAATGGTCATGTCGCCTGCCATGGCAAGCGCCTCGAAAATATTCACTTTCTCATTATTGATAGTGAAAGTTCCGGGACTGTTCACTTCACCGAGGACAGAAATTTTGTAGTTGGACATACGTACAGTGACAATAGGTATTTCTTTGAGATAAGGACGAAGCTGTTCACGGATAAGGTTCTCGGCTGCATTTTTAGTTAAGCCGCCTACTTGCAGTCTGCCTATCACGGGGAAGTCTATCTCACCTGCATTGTCTACGAGATATTGTTGCAGAGCTGGTTGCGATGTAGTGCTGGCATTGGATTGTGCTATGTTATTATAGGTCTGCATGGTCAGGTTGAACGGTGCGGCAGCTTGCGGATCAGTGGTGTTTATGGTGATATTCAGCAAGTCTTTAGGTTGGATACGCGCATCGTAGAGGGTATCCTGCTGGTTGACTTCATTGATGACGATTTCCTTATAACTCTTATCTGTAAGTGATTCGTAACTTTGTAGATAAGGTACTTTTTTGTAAGATTGGCAGCTTGCCAATGTAATTGCCGCCATCAAGATGGCTATACTTTTCTTGTTTTTCATTACTGCTCCTTTTAATTTTTGATTTTCAATTTTAATTCTCAATACGCTTCTTTCTCGCCTTGAATGGCGTTTCTGATTGTCTTGTATATAATGTATAAATCCAATAGAAAAGTCCAGTGTTCCAGATACCATACATCGCGCTGTACACGTCCTTCCATTTGCCAGAGTTCTTTGGTCTCACCACGGTAGCCGGTGACTTGGGCCCAACCGGTGATGCCGGGCTTTACCAGATGTCTGACCATATATTTGTCGATAAGGCGTGAATATTCTTCAGTGTGTTTCAGCATATGGGGGCGTGGCCCTACAACGGACATTTGCCCTAGTAACACATTGATAAATTGGGGAAGTTCGTCAATGCTGGCTTTACGGATGAAATCTCCGATTTTTGTTTTGCGCGGGTCATTGGCGGTGGCTTGTAGTTCGTCACTGTCTATGTTGACACGCATCGAACGGAATTTGTAACACCAGAATTCATTTCCATTCTCTCCGCTTCGTTTTTGTTTGAAGAAGATAGGACCGGGGGAGGATAGCTTGATAGCGGTACCTATGATGATGTAGACGAAGGGGAATACTGTACACAGAAAAACGAGGGAGAAAAAGAGGTCGAAGGCTCTTTTCAGCAGGCGATTTTCCATTTGTGCCAAAGGTTCCTCGCGGATAGTGAGTACGGGGATATTGCCAAACATCTCGAAGTGCATGCGACGATGCAGGTAATTGCGAATATTAGGTACACTATAGAAACGAATCAAGTGATTTTCGCAATAATTGATGATTGGAAGTATTTCATGGCTACGTGCAGAAGGCAAGCAGCAATAGACTTGTTCTATATGGTGTTGCTGTAAATAAGTGACAACTTCTTTAGGCTGCCCTAAATAGGGGACATCTTCGGGAAAATCATCAGAAGGTACATCACAGAAATAGCCGGTAATGCGGAAGCCCGTGGTGGGATCTCCGGTCATTTCTTGATAGAGTTCTGTCATGTTTTTGTTACTGCCGATTAAAATGACGGTACGTGAGTTACCTCCATGTTCTCGATATTTTTTCAGTAAATACCGGAAAAGAAGACGATATATAGCGAGGCAGATAAAGAAAATACTATAAAAGCATGTAAAAAAACGGAGTGAACTGGTACCGATATCTGCTAAAGTAGCCAAGCTGATGAACAGCGTGGCGTGAAAAGTTGTATTACGGAGAGCCCGACGTACAATGCGTTCCGGACGTACAATACGTTCATGCAGTACGACGCCATTGGAGTAATTGCAAAGTAGATAGACTAGATTCAATAATACCAATAGCTGGGACAATGAATGTGTAAATTCATTGCCCAGTGTTTGGTAGTCAAAAATGTGATATAGCGAGATGAAAATGATGTTCAGTAAGCATAAGTCACCAAAGATAATGACGAACT
>OOIG01002770.1_pt1 | contig 11388 bp, 6 predicted proteins | sample 1692091 | NCBI WGS metagenome assembly OOIG01 (sample SAMN06348188, study PRJEB24527) | human gut metagenome | biome: human gut; feature: ankylosing spondylitis patient; material: feces | host: Homo sapiens | place: China | collected 2015-10
CTCGTCCATGTACGTGCACTTCATATACATGTCGCTGGCCTTTTGGCTTTCGGTCTGAGAGATACCGGCCACGCGGGTCATCTTGGTGGTGACCATCGCATTCTTGAAATAGTGCGCCTCGTCCACCATCAGACTGTCCACGCCCAGCTCCTCAAAGGAGATGACGTCATCCTTGCGGCTCTGGTCGTTGAGCTTGTCCAGCTTCCGCTGCAGCTGCTTTTTCATGCGCTCCATCTGCTTGATGGTGAAATTCTCGGCGCGCTGGGCCTTCAATGCAGCGGTCTGTGCCACTACATCGTCGATCTGCTTTTGCAGGTACATTTTCTGCCGTTCATCGGAAAGCGGTATCTTTTCAAACTGACTGTGACCGATCACGATAATGTCAAAATTGCCGGTAGCAATGCGGGCGCAGAATTTTTTGCGATTGGCCTTTTCAAAATCCGTCTTGCGCGCCACCAGAATTTCCGCGTTGGGGTAGAGCAACAGCGCCTCGGACGCCATCTGCTCGGTCAAATGGTTGGGAACAACGATCAGCGTTTTACTGCAAAGCCCCAGTCGTTTCTTCTCCATGGCACTGGCCACCATTTCATACGTCTTGCCCGCCCCCACTTCGTGCGCCAGCAGGACATTGTTGCCGTACAGCACATGGGCAATGGCGTTCAACTGGTGCGGGCGAAGGGTGATTTCCGGGTTCATGCCCGGAAATTTCAGGTGACTGCCATCGTACTCGCGGGGACGCAGCGCGTTAAATTTTTCATTGTAGATGGCGACCAATCGCTGGCGGCGTTCCGGCTCCTTGAAAATCCAGTCTTGGAACTGCTCACAAATCTGGCGCTGCTTTTCCTGTGCAGCCTGCGTCGCCTCCTTATTCAGCACCCAAGAAACGCTTCCGTCAGCCGCTGTAACTTTATCCCGAATTTGGGTAGAACGCAGGTTCAGGGCATTCTCCGCAATCAGGTAGGCGTTGGCGCGGTTCGTACCGTAGGTCACCGTTGCTTTGATATTGCCGTCACCAAATTTCTTGTTGGTAATGGTCCAGCTGCCGGTATACGCAGCGAATTCCACTTTGACCATCCGCCGCGTGTAGTAGGGGGCATCCAGAAGTTCCTCCAAAAACTGCTGTACATACTCTGCGGGAATCCAAGTAGCGCCAAGGCGGACGCTGATTTCACTGGCTTCCAAGTCCTTGGGCTGCACCTTTTCAAGTGCAACTACATTGACTTGGAACTGTGGGTCACTGACTGCCACCGCTTTTGCAGTCTGCAATTTTTCACGGACATTGCCGGATAGGTATTCATCCGCAGGCAGGTAGATAGGGTTGCCATCGGTATCGACCTTTACCGGGTCACGGAAGATAATGCCTGTAAGATCATTGATGATGGCTTCTGTGGTTTTTCCGGTCAGCTTGGACATATACCCCAAGTCAACGTGTCCCTGCTCGGAGAGACTGAGCGCCAGTGATTCCTCGGCGGTATCCACATGGTCAACTGCCTGTGCGGGGCGGATCGTCCGTTTGGTGAACATATCCGTCTTGCCCTTGAAGTTTCCCTCATCGTCCAGATCTTCCAAGGAGCAGAGCAGGAAGTAGCCGGAATCCTCACGGAACGCGGATGCCGTGCCACGGCTGTTGATAAGCCCATATTTCTTGCGGTAGGCATCGTATTGGTCGTTCAGACGGGCTTGCAGCATTTTGATATACTCATCCGGAAAGTTTTCCAGCTGGGCATTGATCAGCTCACGGCAGGTATCCCGCAGGGGCACCAATGCGCGGATGCGGGCTAACGCGTTCTCTCCGCCCTTTACCACACGCATCTTGGAATTTTCGCGGTAGTAAATGACGTCATCCTTTACCGTATAACTGAAATTGCGCACATTGGGGTCCGCATCAATGGTGCCGCTTTCTTCTTCGGCATATTCCTGTTCGTCCACCAATGTGTACTCGGCGTGTAGGGTAGAAAGCGCTGCATCCAGTTGCTCCGTCAGCGGGCTTTGCTCATTCGGCACACAGGTAGAGCGCATTCCATAGGGACCACTGACCATCTGCATTTCACCGCAGACCATTTCCGGGTGGTCGATGAAATACTGGTTCAGCGGGATTCCTTTTTCGGTTTCTCCAACATGTATCCACGGTGCGTCTTGCTCCAAGACTCTGCCGCGTTTTTGCAGAAACAGAATGTCGGAGGTCACTTCCGTACCGGCATTGCTCTTGAACGTGGTATTGGGCAGGCGTACTGCGCCGATCAGGTCACACCGCGCGGCGAGGTATTTGCGCACTTCTTCGGACTTTTTATCCAGTGTGCCGGAAGTGGTGATGAACGCCATAATACCGCCGACACGCAGTTTATCTACCGTCTTGGCTAGAAAGTAATCGTGAATTTGGAAGTGCAGCTTATCATACCGGCGGTCGCTGACCTGATACTGTCCAAACGGTACATTGCCGATGGCAAGGTCAAAGAAGTTATCCGGCAGGTCGGCTTTTTCATACCCTGTAATTTGGATTTTTGCTTTCTGGTAAAGCTGCTGTGCGATACGACCGGACAGGCTGTCCAGCTCCACGCCGTACAGCTTGGCATTGTGGGTATCGAACTTGCTGTGCCGGTGCCCGAAGAACGCGCCGACACCCATGCTGGGCTCCAGCACATTGCCGCCCACGCAGCCGATATGCTCTAAGGCGCGGTACATGGCGTGAATGACCGCAGGCGGTGTGTAAAATGCTGTCAGGGTGGATTCACGCGCAGCGGCGTATTCATCCTCGGTCAGCAGGGTTTTCAGCTGCTCGTACTCGGTATGCCAGTTATCCTTGCCGGGGTCAAAGGCATCTGCCAGACCGCCCCAGCCAAGATAACCAGCCAGAATGTCCTGTTCCTGCTCGGTTGCGGGGGCTCCACCGGATGCCATGCGCTGCTCGATTTCTTTCAGCGTGCGGATGGCCTGCACATTGACAGCGAACTTTGCTTTCGGACCTTCCGGCACGGCAGGTTCATACGGTGCAAGGTAGTTCGTGCGATCATACTCGGCAGGTTCCTCACGCGCAGCAAGGCGGTCTACATCCTGCATGACCTGCGATACAAAGGTGGATTCCTCCGGTTCGTCTGCGCTGATTTCGGGTTCCTGTTCCTCGATTTCGTTGATGTCCACTTCCATCAGGCTGTCAAAATCGAGATTGGCAAGTGCCATCCGGTTCATATCTTCCAGCGAAGCGTATGTATCCTGTGCATAGAGGGTATCGTCCACAAACTTGCTGATGGTGCAATGCTCCAGATCCGCATTGACCTGAATCGTATGCTGCTCGTCCTCGGTGGTGGTGTAGCCAAGGCCGATTTGGGTAAGGTCGGAGAAATCCGGCTGTGTGATTTCAAACTCATCCTTGAGGTAGTCCTCGATATAAGAGAGGGCCTGCTCACGCTGCTCCTGCACCAGAGATTCACGCTGCTGCTCCGATAACACCATGCCGCCGTTACGGGGATTGGCGTCCAGCAGCTGTTGGAACTGTTCTCGGCTGACGGCGCGGCCTACCAGCGGGAAATCTTCATTGCACAGGTGAACATCAAATTGTCCGATGCTCTCTACTGTAAACCGCTGGTCGTTTTCAAGGTAAACGGTGCTGCCCACTTCGCAGACAGGTTTCTGGTCAGGGATGGGCGGCGGCAGGGGCTTCGACTCTGCCTGCCTGTTTATCCATGCAGGCATCTTCTCGCGTTCTGCATCCGTCAGGTAGCGGTCCATTCGGACAAGATATTCCAGCCGCTTGCCGACCTCTTTCCACTTGAGCTTTTTCTCATACCGCAGGTCATCCTTGAAATCGTAAAGGATGCTGAATCCTTTACCGTCAAAACTGACGAAGCCGCTTCCACCGTCAGCAAACGTCCAAGAGAAACCGCCGATGCCGTACTCCTTTTTGAGGAAAGCTACGGTTTCCTTTTCCGTTTTCTCCTGCTGGAAATGGTTGTAGATGCGGTACTTGCCGCCCTCAAAGACGCTGCCTCTTGTAATGATGACGTTCACATCATCTTCCGTTATGTGACTGCCATCGTCCGGCTGGGGGTCTTTGTAATGGTAAGTGGGCAGGGCTGCTTTGATTTTTTCGTCCTGTTCTTCCTCGGAATAGATGTCGTCCACTTCCAACGTGCCCACTTCATCGCCGCGAGAAGCATTTTCCGGCAGGTCAAAGGACAGCTGCTCGTCCTGACTGACAGCTTTTTTCGGGTCAATGGCTGCGATAAGTTCGTGGTTATCGACCAGTGTGGAGATAGCAGCAGTAACGCTATGCCACGACAGATGCGATTCCGCGCTGCGGGTCAGGTAGGACCCCCGCCAGACAAGCAGACCATTGCTTTCTTTATAGAATCCAACGCGGGTATCATCTTCCAGCAGAAGCTCCGTAAACACAACCTTGTAGCTCTCGCGGATATAGCGAAGTCGGTCGATCAGCAGCGGTGTTTTACTGAAAAAGGAAAGGATGTCCGCATTGGAAGCGCGCGAGGTCGTATCTGCTTTCAGCAGGGACGGCAGCAGTTCTGCCGGAAATTCGGGCAAAGAAAAAGCGGAGGGCGATGGTTCGCTCTCCGCAGCTGCGGGTTCTTCCGTTATACTTCGTACAGCATCGGAAGGATCATTTCCTCCGCCTGCTGCTTCAGGCTGTTGCACATCTGCGCCCAGCCCAGCGGGTTTGTCTTGCGGTTGGGCATCTGCGCTTTCCGCATCAGGTCGTGCAGCGTCTTGTCCACCATCTGCTGTGCGTCCAGCCCCATCTTGCGGCAGCTCGGCAGCAGCGTTCCCTCCAGCATCATCTGGTCGCACAGGTTCGGCTCGTTCTGTTCCAAGTAGTCCAGCCTCATCCTGCCGTAACGGTTCAGGTTGGTTTTCTTGGCTTTCGGCAAGCTCAGGTTCGGAATCTGGTATCCGATCACGTTCGTGTACATCATCTGTGACAGCCTCCTCTCGACTGGTCGTTTGTGTGGGTGATTGAGTATCTGTATTATGCACTGGTTCAGCCTGAATTGCAACACTGTCGCGGGCAAGCTGCATAACTTCGTGCCCCAACTCATCCAGCAAAGGTTCTGCTGCTGCCTGCACATAGCCGCCCAAGCAAAGCGAGATTCGGCTGGTATCAAACTGGGTGACATTCTGGAAAGCCGGGAAATCTTTTTCCTGCACCGGGATACCCAAACGGATGCAGATCATGTACAGGGTGCTTTGTGCAGCAACTTCCTGCAAGATGAACCGCTGATCTTCCGGGTGGCTCCAGCCCAGTGTACTGTCCTCTATTGAATTTGCCATGACACGATTGGCACGGTCGGACAGGGATACAACTTGCTCGGTTGCCCGATCCATTAAGCTGCCCACGGAATTGACCTGCATAAGAAGTGGACGGATGACATCTGTCACTTCCCACGGGGCAGCAGCCTTGTCGCCGGTGAGAACGGTATCTGTCATGGAGAACACTCGTTTGGCAGTGGGTACACCCTGATGGCGTTGCAGGATGATGATGCTTTTACTGCCGTACATAACCTTGCGGTGTGCCTGCTCATTCCAGTATTTCATGGTAGCGCAGGCGGTGGCATCGGGGCGCTGGGCGTGGATCAGCAGCTGGTTCAGGTAGGTGGTGTGGTAATTATGCGCTGCCGTATACAAGAACCGCCGCCAGTTTTCCGGTGAGGCTGTGACCTGTGTAGCGGTCTGCTGCGCCAACTGGAAAATATTTTGTGGATTTGGCATTGCTTCACCTTTCCGGTTCGTCCTGAACCTGTTCTTTTTGGCGCTGGGCTTCGACTTCATGCAGTTCCGGCAGTAGGTGGCTCACATCCTTGAAGCCAATACTGTCCACATAGTAGGCAGTTTCTTTTCCGTTTTTTGTTGTGACCACAATATCACTGGTCGAAAGAGAACACATATGATAGCGCAGCGGACGATTCGGGGCATTGAACTCCTGAAAGCATCTGTCCAAATCGTAGTCTGTAGGGAGATTTGCTATATAGACGCTGCTGTAATCGGCTGCATGAATGCGGCTTTTGGAATAGGCATAATTCATAAAGCGATATTCGCAGCCGCCTTTTGTAATTTGATAGATTTGGAGCTTATCCAGATTGTCTCCCGGCTGGGGGTGTTCAGGGGCAACATAGCAGCCGGTTCGAAAGTTGTCCTCTGCATATTGTTGGATATGGCAACCATAGTGCCCGACATAAGCATGGGTTACGTCAATGCTTTTTACCGCCCTAATCCGCTTTGTTCCGTCCGCATTTGTCTCAATCACGCGCTGACCGTCACGCACCTGAAATAGTTCCCGCCCATCTCGGTTCAAGAACCGCGTGAATTGCAAACTGCTGCATAGCTCATGTGCGTAAAGCCATTCTGTAATGTGCATATCCTTTTCCACCTGTACCCATGTATAACCATCCCGCTGGGTATAGGTATGCGGTCGTACCCGGTCCACACCGATAACTTCTACAAGTTTCTTAGCCATTTGGGGGATTTGTGCATCACTACCGTCTGCGTAGGGGCCGCGATAGTCATCGCACAGGTAATTGACACCATTTCGCACCTGTATGATTGCAACCGCTCCGTCCGGATTCTGACGGTCTATCCCTACCACCAATCGTGCATAAGGGAATCTTGCCCGTTCATTCCAAGTGCGTTCGTTGTTATAGGGCATTTCACGCAGTTGGTGATAACGCTTTTCCAAATCTGCGATATTATCAAAGAATTCCGTTGGTGTTTGCTTTTCAAATTTTTCCGGAAACGCACGGGTCATAGCATCCGGAATCAAGTAATACCGATACTCTGCCATATCAGCGCTCCTCCTCATGTGCTTGCTCATGAGCCATCTGTCGAAAATAGCTCTCCAAAATTTTCAAAATGCGATTTTCCATCTGCTGTTTGGTGCAGCCGGTCGGAAAATACTGCGCCACTTTGCTGACGTTGATGTTCAGCACCGGTTCACGCGGCGCAACGCTCGGTTTCTGCGCCGACATGATTTCTTCCAACTTGTCCAGCGTTAAGGTTCCTTCTTTGCTGGCTGCTTTCAATTTTTGTGCTTGTGAGAGGGATGGGGTGCAGTCCTGCGCCTCGGCATAGTCGAGGAAACTCTGCTGCTCGTCCGGGGTCAGGTAGGAAAGTTCAACTGCGGGGTTGAATTTCAGGGTGTTGGAATCGACCTTTTTCTGGAGTTCTGGGATTAGCTCGTTGAGACGAATATAGCGATAAACCTGTTTAACGCTATCACCAGCATCCGCAGCGATTGAATCTGATGTTCTTCCTTTACCAGAAACGTTGTCAACTTGACAACATTTCTGACTTGGTCTCCCGATGGAACGCTTAATGGCATCATTTTTCATTTTCAGCGCTCTTGCTTTTTCCATCGGGCTGATATGCTCTCGCTGGATATTGGCATCTACCATGTCGATGATGGCTTGGTCGTCATCAACATCCCGCACCTGCACTTTGATTTTGTCCAGCCCTGCAAGCTGCGCTGCATGGAAGCGCCGATGCCCGGAGATGATTTCATAGCCACCCTCGGCGCGGGGGCGCACGGTCAGGTTTGTAAGTACGCCGTTTTCCTTGATGCTGTCCACCAGCTTCTGCATATCTTCATCGTCTCGCACCTCGAAAGGGTGATTGACGAAAGGATGCAGTTCAGAAAGCGGTACTTCCGTTACTAGGTCGCCGCTTTCTCGTTGGCGGTCAGCCTCTGAGGAAAACATATCAGCGATTGCGGGCATCTTCATCGCGTTCATAAACTTGTTCTTCGCGGCCATGACCTAATACCTCCTGCGTAAATTCAACGTATGCTCTTGCGCTGCTGCTTTTGGGTTCGTACAGGATAGTGGGTGCTGCAAACGCCTGACTTTCCTGCACTTTGACGTTATAGGGGATTTCCGTAGTAAATACATGGAGCGTTCTCCCATACTTGGCGCGGACATCATGGGCATAATGCTCTGAGACTTTCGTATGCTGGGTCATCGTCAGCAAAACGCCCCTGATATGCAGTCCGGGGTTTATTTTGCGCTGCACGCTGGAAATCGAATTTGTCAGCTGCGACATACCAACAACCGAGAACGGCTGCGCCTGCATCGGGATAATAACCTCGTTGGCAGCGGACAGCGCGTTTGTCAGTAAAAGTCCTACGGAGGGAGAGCAATCAATGATGCAGTAATCATACTGGCTGCTGTACTGCTCCAGACAGGTTTTCAGCAGCACCTCACGACACATCATGGTGCCCATTGCCAGCTCAAAGCTGGCCAGCCGGAGATTGGACGGAATGAAATCCACCTGTGGTGCAGAATCATCCGTGCGCCTGCTCTGATAAACGCACTCTCTGTGGGAGAGGGGCTTTTCATAGGCAACCTTCATCAGAAGCTCTGTGATTGTCTGTTCAAGGTCCTGCTCAGGCGGGATACCGCAGTAGCAGGACAGATTGCCCTGCGGGTCAAAATCAACCATGAGTACGCGGTAGCCCTGCTGGGTAAGGGCAATGCCCAAGTTGTACGCGGTAGTCGTTTTGCCGGTGCCGCCTTTCTGATTTGCGATAGCAATAGTTTTCATCTGGTTTCCTCCTCCAAAATATCATCCAAGCTGATACAGTGTTTTTGGTATTCCTGCGTAACCTGCACCAGCGTGTCGTTATAGTCCTTACCGATAGTCGGCGGGCGGTCTTCCACGGTTTTGCCGCTTCCATCCAAGTGCTTGATAATGTCCTGCGTTCTGGTTCTACCGGCTTCGTCATTATCAAGGCACAGGACAATATGGGTTATGTTCGGATAGTATGTAAGAAACGCATCCAGTGCAGCGTAATCCGTACCGCCCAGCGCCAGATAGTGAACACCGCGCCAGTTTCCGGTGTGCTGCACGGTTTTGAGGGATGCGCCTGACATGGCATCTATCGGCGCTTCGTACACTTCCACCGTGTCGGCATCTGCGACAGCTTCGATGTAAAACGGATATATCTTTTTACTTCCGGGAATATCGCGGCGGAATTGAATTTTGGAGCAGCCGCGCAAGCTGCCGCCTTTGGGTTCACCGTTTCCATCGCGTCCGACAAATACGCAATTCGGATGATCCTTGAAGCTCGTCTGATACAGGATTTTCTTTTGCTTACAGACCGTCAGAACATTGGGGTGAATGCAGCGCTTGCGAAGATAGGCAGTAGCAGCGTAGTTGTTCTTATCTGGCTTCGGCAGCCTGAATTCCTTTGCCGGTTTCTTCTCGGCAGGGGGTGGGGGTGCTTTTACAGGTTGGAAAGAAGGACGGACACCGCCCTGTATCCGATTGATTTCCCGCACCGCTTCTACAAACGAAACGCCTTCAACCGCTATGAGATAGTTCAGCGCGGTGCGACCGGTAGCTTTCGTTTTGAAGTATGTCCACGAACCATCCTCTGCGAAGGTCAACGAGCTGTGCCCTTTGTGGCGGAACTGTCCGGGTCCTTCCGGTTTGAAGTTGTCCGGCTCGCACAGCTGCATATATTGGTACAGATTCATCTGCTTCGCTTGGGCGATTTCCTGCTCTGTTACACCGGGCATACTCTACCACCTATTCTGTTTTCCTAACTGTAATTTATATTCTCAGTATCACTATAATCAGTCTAATTATTATCAGTATTAGTTCCGTGTGATTTTCAAGAATCCAGAAGTGTGAAAATCACATATCAAGAATCACCTTTTTCACAGCTCTTGACATTTATCGTTGCTGCGAAGTTTTTTACATAAATCAAATTCGGTCTACCAAGCCCCTGTCGCTTGCGCTCGATAAGCCCTGCCTGCTTTTCCAGTTCCACCATCAGGCGCGTGGCTTTCTGGTTGGCACAGTTCAATGCATCCATGATTTCCTCCACGGTGAAGATAATGTAAACCTTGTTCTGTGCATCTAACCATTGATTTTTCAGCGACAAACTCATTCGATCCAGCAGAATCCCATACAGTACCTTGGCATCGGTGGACAGCTCCCTGAAGTTCGGCTCTGTAAATAGCGCTTTGGGTATGCGGTAAAAAGAGAACTGCTCGGCTTGAGCGCCGTAAAAATATTCGTATTGCATCTCACTTCTCCTGCCTAAAAATGGGTGCAGTTAAGAAAGCCCACAAAACTACATTTCGTAAGCTATTACATATTGTACTCTCGATTTATCTTTCCAGTTCGTCCTCACGCTGTGGGTGCTGGCGGCTGGAGCGCTTGTGCTCCCAATTCCGCAGCAGCGAAATGATGACATTCTGCATCTGCTGCGGTGTATAGCTGGATGGGAAATATTGCTGCACATCCGACTGATTTAAGAAGAACTTCTGTCGCTGGTTCGGCTTTTCTTCTGTCAGTAGGGTATGCAGGTAATTCTCCGTCAGCGTTCCATTTCGGCTCATGTCTTTTAGTGTTCGAGACTGAACCAAAGACGGTGTAGCATCACACATATCCATTTCTTCTTTGAGCCATGTCTGATGTTCCCCTGTCATATAAGAGATTTCGACCGCTGGGTTGAATGCGATGCGACCGTCATCGACCATTTGCAAGATGGATGGAATTAGATACGTCAAACGAATGTAACGATGTATTTGATTACGGCTTTCATCAACTTCTTTACCCATAGCATCAAGTGTTCTCAACTTTGTCCCAAGTTGGGACGAAGTTGCTTTTCCTTGATGTTTCATCGCTTCCATGCGCATTTTATAAGCAAACGCCTTCTCACTTGGCAACACATGCTCACGCTGGATATTGCTGTTGACCATCAGGATCGTGGCTTCGTCATCGTCTATGTATTCCACTCTGGCAGGGATGCTTTCGATGCCGAGTTCTTTACAAGCCTCCCACCTGCGATGTCCGCTTATCACTTCATAGCCGACACCAACCTTTGGTCTGACGATGATGGGCGTAATGATGCCGCTCTCTGAAATACTGTCTACCAATTCACTGAATTCCAGATCATGTCGGATATGGAACGGATGATTGGAGAATGGATGCAACTTATTTATTGGAATAGTTTCCTCTTTGCTTGCTCTGTAAGCAGACGTTGTTTTCTTTGTCATGCTGCGTACTCCTGCGGTTTTTTGATAGCTCTTAAGTACCCCGATTTGACCCCAAAAATGTACCCAAAAATCGTATACTTTTTGCCGAAAATGTACCCAAAGGGCATTTTTGCATAAAAAAAGCCCCTAATCACTGTAGTACAGCGATTAGGGGCTTGCTATGATTTATAGAACGACCTTAACCGTCAGGTCTTTCCATTGCTTCGGCCAAAGCACGCAGCCACGCGAATTTCGATAAGAACGAGCCTTATCGTAATCCACATTTAATTGTAAAAATCTACGTGATTCAAGAACGTGGATTTTTAATTGCTGCCTGAGCAGCGGCCAGACGGGCGATGGGAACACGGAAGGGAGAGCAGCTGACATAGTCCAGACCAACATT
>OOIG01002778.1_pt1 | contig 11358 bp, 8 predicted proteins | sample 1692091 | NCBI WGS metagenome assembly OOIG01 (sample SAMN06348188, study PRJEB24527) | human gut metagenome | biome: human gut; feature: ankylosing spondylitis patient; material: feces | host: Homo sapiens | place: China | collected 2015-10
ATGGGTTCGATATAGGTGGCGTCGGCCATGTGGGGGTCGGTCATGATGGTGGCCGGGTTGGAATTGACCAGCACCACCTCGTAGCCTTCTTCCTTGAGGGCCTTCACGGCCTGGGAGCCGGAATAGTCGAATTCACAGCCCTGGCCGATGACGATGGGACCTGCGCCGATAACCAGAATTTTGTGTAGATCCGTGCGTTTGGGCATTGGATGTTCCTGTATGGTTGGGAAAATCGCAGGGGTGCGGCCCTGCCCCTCCGGGTGCCTCCCCTGCCGCCCCATGGCGCATTGCACGGAAGACATCCGGTTAAAACGTTTTTTTCTATCCGCTTGCGCTGCCTTCGTCAAGATGCTGCCTGCCCTTCCCGGCAGGATGTCCGGCCAAGGGCACGGCCAGGGCCAAAGCGTGCGCCTGCGGGCCTTTTGCCCCCTTTCGCACTTGCCAAGGACGGGCTTTTGGAGAATACTGCTTCCCTCTCAATCTTTTTTACGAGGCCTTACGATGAACAAAGACATCAAGAAAGTTGTGCTCGCCTACTCCGGCGGCCTGGACACCTCCGTCATCCTCAAGTGGCTGATCGAAACCTACAAGTGCGAAGTCATCACCGTCACTGCCGATCTGGGCCAGCCCGAAGACCTGAGCGGTGTGGAAGCCAAGGCTTACAAGACCGGCGCTTCCAAGGCCTACGTTGTGGACCTGCGTGAAGAAATGGCCCGCGACTTCGTCTTCCCCATGATGCGCGGCGCCGCCCGGTACGAGAACCGCTACATGCTGGGCACCTCCATCGCCCGCCCCATCATCACCAAGGCCCTGGTGGACATCGCCCGCAAGGAAGGCGCTGACGCCATCGCCCACGGCGCCACCGGCAAGGGGAACGACCAGGTGCGCTTCGAGTTCGCCGCCAAGGCCCTGGCCCCCGACCTGAAGGTCATCGCCCCCTGGCGCGAATGGGACCTGATGTCCCGTACGGCCCTCAACGCCTTTGCTGAAAAGCACGGCATCCCGATCTCCAAGGAAGCCAAGCGCTACAGCATGGACGCCAACATGATGCACACCAGCTTCGAAGGCAGCGAGCTGGAAGATCCGGGCAACGCTCCCCACGAGTCCTGCCACGAGCGCTGCGTGCCCGTGGAACAGGCCCCCAACGAGCCCGAGATCATCGAAGTGAGCTTCGAGCACGGCAACCCCGTGGCCGTCAACGGCGAAAAGATGTCGCCCTACACCATCATCAAGACCCTGGCCGAACTGGCCGGCAAGCACGGCATCGGCCGTGACGACATGGTGGAGAACCGCTACGTGGGCATGAAGTGCCGCGGCGTGTACGAAAACCCCGCCGGCACCCTGCTCTACGCCCTGCACCGCGACCTGGAAGGCCTGTGCATGGACCGCGAACTGCTGCAGCTGCGTGACATGCTGGCCGTGCCCTACTCCCACGCCGTGTAAAACGGCTACTGGTTCTCGCCCGAACGCGAAGCCATGCAGGCCTTCATGGACAAGTCCCAGGAGACCGTCACCGGTACCGTGCGCGCCAAGCTGTACAAGGGCGGCGTGTGGCCCCTGGCCCGTACCTCTCCCTTCTCCCTGTTCTCCGAAGACCTGGCCACCTTCGAAGGCGGCAACTACGACCACAAGGACGCTGCCGGCTTCATCCGCCTCAACTGCCTGCGCCTCGGCATGTACGCCGCGGTCCAGAACAAGCTGGGCAAGTAAGTCTTCCTCACGGCGGACGGGGAGACCCGCCCGCCCCGTTCTTTCCATCCGGAAGGCCGCCCCGTCCGCATCCCGCACGGGGCGCCGCCGTTTCCGGCCCCCTGTCATCGCGCGCCGCAGCGCATACACCGGCCCCTCCCGGGGCAGAGAGATCTTTCCATGAGCACCAATCAGAGCTGGGGCGGCCGCTTCGCCGAAGGCCCCAGAGAAGCCGTGGCCGCCTATACCGATTCCCAGACCTATGACCGCGCCCTCTATGCCCAGGACATCCGCGGTTCCCAGGCCCATGCCCGCATGCTGGGCCGTCAGGGCGTCATCACCCCCGACGAGGCCGAGCAGATCGTCAACGGTCTCGATGCCGTGAAGCAGGAGATCGAATCCGGCGCCTTTGTCTGGAAACCGGCGCTGGAAGACGTGCACATGAACATCGAGGCCCGCCTCACCGAGATCATCGGCGACGTGGGCAAGAAACTGCACACCGGTCGCAGCCGCAACGACCAGGTGGGCCTGACCTTCCGCCTGTTCGTGGCCGACCGCCTGAAGGTCTGGCAGCAGCGCGCCGCCCATTTGTGCGCCACCCTGGTGTCCTGCGCCGACGGCCATCAGGACGACATCCTGCCCGGCTGCACCCACATGCAGCCCGCCCAGCCCGTGAGCCTGGCCCACCATCTGCTGGCCTACGCCTGGATGTTCCGCCGCGACTGCATGCGCCTGGACGACGTGCTCAAGCGCGTGCGCATCTCCCCGCTGGGCTCCGCCGCCCTGGCCGGCACCACCTATCCCCTCGATCCGCAGAGCGTGGCCGACGAAGTGGGCTTCGACGGCATCTACGGCAACTCCATGGACGCCGTCTCCGACCGTGATTTCGTGCTGGAGGCCCTGTTCGCCGGCTCCTGCATCATGGCCCACCTGTCCCGCCTGTGTGAAGAGCTCATCATCTGGGCCAACCCGGCCTTCGGCTTCGTGCAGCTCTCCGACGGCTACTCCACGGGCTCGTCCATCATGCCCCAGAAGAAGAACCCCGACATGGCGGAGCTTGTCCGGGGCAAGACCGGCCGGGTCTACGGCGACCTGATGGGGCTGCTCACTACCCTGAAAGGGCTGCCTCTGGCCTACAACAAGGACATGCAGGAGGACAAGGAAGCGGTTTTCGACGCCGTGGATACGGTGAAGATGTGCCTGAAGGTCTTTGCCCCCATGCTTTCCACCATGACCGTAAAGCCGGAGGCCATGAAAAAGGCCGCGCAGGGCGGCTTCATCAACGCCACCGACCTTGCGGACTATCTGGTGAAAAAGGGAATGCCCTTCCGGAGTGCCTACAAGATCTCCGGCCAGATCGTGGCGCGGTGCATCGCCGACGGCTGCGTGCTGGAGACCCTGCCCCTGGAAACCTACCGCTCCTACAGCGAGCTGTTTGAGGGTGACCTCTACCACGACATCGACCTGACGGTGTGCGTGGAAAAGCGGATTTCCGAGGGCGGCACCTCCGCTTCCTCCGTGGATGCCCAGATTGCCTACGTAAAGGGGCAGCTCGGGGGAGGAAACCTATGAATCTGAAAGGCAGAAGCTTTCTGACGCTGCTGGACTTCACCCCGGCGGAGATCACTTACCTGTTAGGTTTGGCGGCGGAGCTGAAGGCGAAGAAAAAAGCGGGCATTCCCCACCGTATCCATGAGGGGAAGAACATCGCACTGCTGTTCGAAAAGGACTCCACCCGCACCCGCTGCGCCTTTGAGGTGGCGGGACACGATCTGGGCATGGGGGTGACCTATCTCGGCCCCACCGGCTCCCAGATGGGCAAAAAGGAATCCATTGCCGACACCGCCCGGGTGCTGGGTCGGATGTACGACGGCATCGAATACCGGGGCTATGCGCAAACCATCGTAGAGCAGCTGGCGGAATTTTCCGGCGTGCCGGTCTGGAACGGCCTGACCAATGAATTTCACCCCACCCAGATACTGGCGGACTTTCTCACCATCCGGGAGCATTTTGGCGGTTTGCAGGGCAGGAAGCTGGTATACATGGGCGATGCCCGGTACAACACGGGCGATTCTTTGATGGTGGGCTGCGCCAAGATGGGAATGCACTTCGTGGCCTGCGCCCCGGAAAAATATTTTCCCGATGCCGCGCTGATTGAAAAATGTCAGGCCGTTGCCGCAGAGACGGGCGCGGTGCTGGAATTCATCACCGACCCCAGTCAGGCAGTCCCCGGCGCGGACGTGATTTACACCGACGTGTGGGTCTCCATGGGGGAGCCGGACAGCGTCTGGCAGGAGCGGATCGAAGACCTGACCCCCTACCGGGTGACAAAGGAACTGATGGAGAAGGCCGGAAGCCAGTGCCGGTTTCTCCACTGCCTTCCCGCCTTCCACGACCTGAACACCACCATCGGCCGCCGGATCTACGACAAATTCGGCATCGACTGCATGGAGGTGACCGACGAGGTCTTTGAAGGCGCGCATTCCATCGTCTTCGACGAGGCGGAAAACCGGATGCACACCATCAAGGCCGTCATGGCGGCGACGCTATAACCATTCTCCCGGCGGCTTTCGTGGCCGCCGTGCAGTTGAAAAAACAAAAGGGCAGGGAACGTTTTGCGTTTCCTGCCCTTTTGCTGCCCGGAATATTCTTTTTTCTTGAAAAGAAAAGCTTTGTGGCATATAATGGAGGCAACGCTTTGAAAGGACTGTGGTTCCATGAAAGTCACCCTGCAAAATCTGACGAAAAAGTTCCCCAGCCGCAGCAAAAAACAGCCCGCCGACGTTGTCGCCGTAAACGATTTCACCTTTGAGATTCCCGACGGCGTGCTGCTGGGGCTGCTGGGTCCCTCGGGCTGCGGCAAGTCCACCACGCTGAACCTGCTCTCCGGATTGCAGAAGCCCACCTCCGGCCGTATCTTCTTTGGAGACGACGACGTTACCGACCTGCCCGCGGAAAACCGGGGCGTGGGGCTGGTGTTCCAGAATTATGCCCTGTATCCCCACCTGACGGTGCGGCAGAATATCACCTTTCCCCTGGAAAACCGGACGGGCAAGGACAAGCTCACCCGGCAGCAGATGGCCGACATGGCGCTGGAGGCGGCGAAGCTGGTGCAGATTGAGGAGCTGATGGATCGCAAGCCCAAGGAGCTGTCCGGCGGCCAGCAGCAGCGTGTGGCCATTGCCCGGGCGCTGGTGAAAATGCCGAAGATTTTGCTGCTGGACGAGCCGCTTTCCAATCTGGACGCCCGTCTGCGGCTCCAGACCCGGGAGGAAATTCGCCGCATCCAGAAGGCCACCGGCATCACCACCGTGTTCGTCACCCACGACCAGGAGGAGGCCATGTCCATCTCCGACCTGATTGTGGTCATGAAGGACGGCGTGGTGCAGCAGATCGGCAAGCCTCAGGCGGTTTACGATTCTCCCGCGAATCTTTTTGTGGCAAAATTTCTGGGCACGCCGCCCATCAACGTCTTTGACGGCGAGGTGAAGGGCGGGCAGCTGTACATCGGCGAGGAAGCCGTGCTGACCGTCCCCGGTGTGGCCGACCAGAGCGTCACCGCCGCCATTCGCCCCGAGGGCTTTATCCTGTCGGAAACCGGCGCCTTAAGCTGCGACCTGTCCCGCGTAGAGGTCATGGGGCGGGATGTCAGCGTGGTCTCCACCCACCCCAAGTCCCGGAACGTGACCATCCGCTCCATCATCAGCGCGGAAAACGCCGTCAATACGGCGTCTCAAAAGGTACGCTTTGACTTAAAGCCCAATAAGGTGTTCCTGTTCCACAAGGAAACCGGCGCGCGGATTGATTTCGGCTGATTCGGAGGGAATATGGAAAAGAACAATTGGAAGGGCTGGCTGTATCTGCTTCCCGCCGCCGTGTTTCTGGGGCTGTTTCTGGTGTATCCCCTCATCGACGTGCTGACCTATTCCTTTGAGGAAGGGTATAATTTCGCGTCCCAGACCTATTTCGGCACCGGGCTTTACAATTACCGCTACGTCCTGCGGGACCCCTACTTTTTACAGGCGCTGAAAAATACGCTCCTGCTGGTGCTGATCACCGTACCCCTTTCCACTTCTCTGGCCATGCTGATTTCCGTGGGACTCAGCTCCATTCAGAAGCTGCGGGAGCTTTACCAGACCGTTTACTTTCTGCCCTACGTGACCAATACGCTGGCGGTGGGGCTGGTGTTCATGATCTTTTTCAAGCGGACGCCCTACTCCGACGGTCTTGTCAACCTGATCCTGAGCTGGTTCGGCGCGGGGCCGGTGGACTTCATCGACGGGCCTTACTGGGCGAAGATGTTCGTGCTGTGCTTTTACACCGTCTGGGTCGTTCTGCCCTTCAAAATCCTGATTCTCACCGGGGCGCTGGCCTCCGTTGACCAGACCTATTACAACGCCGCCAAGGTGGACGGCACCCCCCGGTGGCGCATTTTTACCAAGATCACCCTGCCCATGATCTCCCCCACGGTATTCTATCTGGTCATCACGGGCTTCATCGGCGCGTTCAAGGCCTACTCCGACGCCGTTGCCCTGTTCGGCACCAACCTGAATGCCGCCGGGATGAACACCATTGTCGGCTACATCTACGACATGCTCTACGGCGACTCCGGCGGCTACCCCTCCTACGCCTCCGCCGCGGCCATTGTGCTCTTCGCCATCGTGCTGACCATCACCTGCATCAACCTGCTGGTGAGCAGGAAGCACGTCCACTACTAAAAAGGAGGCGGCGAATTTGGATTACGAAAAGATCGAGAAAAGCGCCCGTCTCCGGGATCGGGTCAGAAAAACCATTACCTATTTCTTTCTGACCGTCTGGGGCATTCTGGTGCTGTTTCCCTTCTACTGGATGGTGCTTTCCTCCGTCAAAAGCTACGGCGCTTACAATTCCGAGTGGGTTCCCAAGCTGTACACCCTGTCCCCCACCCTGCAAAACTACGTTGACGCCTTCACGCAGGTGCCGCTGGGGGGGTACTTTCTCAACACCATCGTCTTCACCGTCGTCACCACCGGCCTGATGCTCATTGTCACGGTGCTGGCGGCCTATGGCTTTGCCCGGCTGAATTTCAAGGGCAAAGACCTGGTGTTCGCCCTGTTTCTGTCCCTGATGATGATTCCCACGGAGCTGGTGGTCATCACCAACTTCGTCACCATCACCGACCTGAACCTGCGCAACACCTTCACCGGCCTGATTCTGCCCTCCGTAACGTCGGTATTTTACATCTATTTATTGAAGGAGACCTTTTCCCAGGTTCCCGACGAGCTTTACTACGCCGCCAAGGTGGACGGCACCTCCGACCTCAAATACCTGTTCAAGGTGATGATCCCCATCTGCCGCCCCACCGTCGTCACCATCACCATTCTGAAGGTCATCGAGTGCTGGAACGCCTATGTCTGGCCGCGGCTGATTACCGACGACCAGTCCTATTTTCTGGTGTCCAACGGCATTCAGGAGATTCGGGAAAACGGCTTCGGCCGGGAGAACATCCCCGCCATGATGGCGGCTGTCGTTGCCATTTCCCTGCCGCTGATCGTGCTGTTCCTGATTTTCCGGAAGAAGATCATGGAGGGCGTTTCGAGAGGGGGCGTAAAGGGATGAAAAAGCTGCTTGCCCTCGCCATTGCCCTTGTGCTGACCCTTGCCTTCACCGGCTGCCACGGTACGCTTTCCTCCGAGGAAGATACCGCCCATTCCGTCTCCTACCCGGTTCCGGACGAATTCGACACCTCCCGGCGCCATGAGATCACCTTCTGGGCGAAAAACGACACCAACATGACCCAGGTGAACATCTACAAGCAGGCCATTGCGGATTTTGAAACGCTGTATCCCAACATCACCGTGAATCTCCGGCTGTACACGGACTACGGAAAAATCTACAACGACGTCATCACCAATATCGCAACCGACACCACCCCCAATGTGTGCATCACCTACCCCGACCACATTGCCACTTATCTCACCGGCGAAGACACGGTGGTTCCTCTGGACGACCTGTTCGCCGACGAAAAATACGGCCTTGGTGGCAGCGAGGTGCGCTTCGATTCCCCCACCCAGGCGGAAATTATCCCTCAGTTTCTGTCGGAATGCGCCATAAACGGTCACTATTACGCCATTCCCTACATGCGCTCCACGGAAGCCTGCTATGTCAACAAGACCTATGTGGAAAAGCTGGGGTATACCCTTCCCGAGGTTCTGACCTGGGACTTTGTCTGGGAGGTATCCGAGGCCGCTCTGGGGAAGGACAGCGCCGGGAATTACCTGCTCAACGGTCAGAAGGTGCTGATTCCCTTCATTGACAAGTCCACGGACAATATGATGATTCAGATGCTAAGGCAGCGGGGCGCGGGCTACTCCACCGACAGCGGCGAGGTGCAGCTGTTCAACGACACCACGGGAGAAATCCTCACCACCATTGCCCAGCATGCCGCCTCCGGGGCGTTCAACACCTTCAAGCTGGCAGGCTATCCCGCCAATTTCCTCAACGCCGGACAGTGCATTTTCGCCATCGACTCCACCGCCGGCGCGACCTGGATGGGCGCCGACGCGCCCCTCATCGACATTGCCGAGGAAAAGCTGATTCCCTTCGAGCTGGCGGTGCTGCCGGTTCCCCAGTTTGACCCGGAGCAGCCTCAGATGATCTCCCAGGGGCCGTCGGTGTGCGTGTTCAACAAGTCCGATTCTCAGGAGGTGCTGGCGAGCTGGCTGTTTGCCCAGTATCTGCTGACCGACGACGTGCAGATCGCCTATTCCCAGACGGAGGGGTACATCCCCGTCACCTCCAAGGCCCAGGAAAGCCCCGCCTATCAGGACTATTTAAGCCGCTGCGGCGAGGATAACGACACCCACTACCGCGCCAAAATCGAGGCCGCCCGGCTGCTGATGCGCTACACGGACTGCACCTTCGTCACCCCCGTGTTCAACGGCTCCGCGTCCCTGCGCAACGCCGCCGGACAGCTGATCGAGGACGTGAACAAATCCGTGCGCCGTCACCAGACGGTCAACGCCAAGTACCTGTCGTCTCTTTACAGCGACGTTTCCTCTCTGTACCGCTTAGACCAGATTCAGGTATCCGCCGACGGCTTAGGGCCGCTGCCCGCCGTTTCCAGGGCGCTGCTGATCGGTCTGCTTCTTTGCTGGGTTGGGATGGGCGTCTACGTTCTCCGGGAAAAGCTGAATAAACGCCGTAAAAAAGATTGATTTCCGCAAATCCTGTAGTATAATGGGGCTGTACCCCGTGGTACGATATATGAAAAAGGAGTTTTGAAACATGAAAAAGCTGATTGCCATGCTTCTGGTTCTGACAATGGTTCTGTCCTTCGCCGCCTGTGCCAAGAAGGATGCCGGAATGAGCCACGCCGACTATATGGCCGCCGCCAACGACACGGAGGTCGTTGTGGAGACCTACGTTCAGGCCCACCAGTCCTGGTGGGAGGGTAAGGTCACCGTTTACTGCCAGAGTCCCGACGGCGCTTATTTCCTGTACAATCTGGCCTGCTCCGAGGAGGACGCTGCCAAGCTGGTTCCCGGCACCAAGATCCGCGTCACCGGCTACAAGGGCGAGTGGTCCGGCGAGGTGGAGATCATGGACGGCACCTTTGAATTCGTCAAGGGCGACACCTACATTGCCGAGCCTCTGGACGTCACCGACCTGCTAGGCACCGACGCGCTGATCGACCATCAGAACGAGTTCGTTTCCTTCACCGGCCTGACCGTGGCTCCCAGCACCGATGCCAACGGCAATGAGGCTGCCTTCCTGTACAACTGGGACGGCTCCGGCGAGAAGGGCAACGACCTGTACTTCAACGTCACCGCAAACGACCAGACCTACAACTTCTGCGTGGAGTCCTACCTGTGCGGTGAGGACACCGAGGTGTATCAGGCTGTTGAAGCACTGCAGATCGGCGATGTGATCAACGCCGAGGGCTTCCTGTACTGGTACGAGGGCGTCAACCCCCACATCACTTCCGTTTCCGCTGCGAACTGAGTTTTTAACCGAGCGGGGAAAGGCGAATGCCTTTCCCCGCATTTTCTTTGGAAAAGGAACGTTTTCCAGGTTCTGTCCGGCAGCACAGCCTGATGGTATGTGGGACTATGCGGCAGCTTTATGTCCCTTTCCGCAAAAGTCCGCCGTTGGCCAATAGGATGGTCACGACCCAGGAGCGGGGGAACGCATGGTACAGCATGGGTAAGCTTGGGCTTGCTATGAAAAACCGGGCGCATCTGACCCCGGCGGTTCAGAAGTTTATGGAATACCTGCCCTTCCGGGAGATGGCGGGGCGAAGGATGCCGGTGAATGAACGCGGCAGGGCGGTCTTGTTTTTTGGTTTGTGATATGATAAGATCAGGATCAGAAATCAGAATTTGTGGAGGTAAGCAAAATGAGTGATAGCAGGTTAAAGGGTATAGCAGTTATTCTATTTGGAATACTCTTAAGTGCAAGTAGCGCAGAAATGAATCGAACCGTGTTGGCAAGTTTTAGCGATTTCCCATTTGCTCTTGTCGGGATAATTGTTGGAATTGTTGGACTTGTAATGGTTTTCAAAAGCAATAAAGAATAACAACTTCCAATTTGCAGAATAAGCCAGAACGGTATCGCATTCCCACCATCCCAACAAACACCAACGGCGTGACCTTTGCGGTCACGCCGTTTGCATATTCAACTTATCCTCTCAGCACAGCTTCGCGCCGGCGGGGATGGCGTCGCTGACCATTACCAGATTCAGCTTCTCCTCGCCCTTCTCCGTGTGGATGGCGGACAATAGCATACCGCTACTCTCCTTGCCCATCATCTTCCGGGGAGGCAGATTGGTGATGGCGACCAGGGTCTTGCCCACCAACTCCTCCGGCTTATAGTATTTCGCAATGCCGGAGAGAATCTGACGGTCGGTGCCGGTGCCGTCGTCCAGGGTGAAGCACAGCAACTTGTCGCTCTTCTTCACCGGCTGGCAGTCCTTGACCTTCACCGCCCGCAGGTCGGACTTGCAGAAGGTGTCGAAATCCACCGTTTCCTCGCTGTAAGGCTCAATCTCCAGCGCCGGGACGGGGGGCTTGTTCAGCTCCTCCAGCGCGGCCAGCTCCTTCTCCACGTCGATTCTGGGGAACAGGGCGGGGCCGGCTACGGTGGCGACGTCGGCGGGCAGAATGCCGAAGCCCGTCAGGCTGTCCCAGTCCGTCCGGGCATCGCCCAGACGGCGGGCGATCTCCGCCGCGGTGTCAGGCATAAAGGGCTTCAGCAGACCGCCGCAGACGCGGATGGTCTCCAGCAGATTGTACAGCACCTTCGCCAGACGGGGCTTACCGTCCTCGCTCTTGGCCAGCACCCAGGGAGCGTTCTCGTCGATATACTTGTTGGCGCGGGAGATGACCTTGAAAACCTCCGCCAGAGCGTTCTGGAAGGCGTACTTCTCCATCTGCTCCTCGTACTTATCCCGGAGGGAGGATACCATGGCGATCAGCTCGGCGTCCTTTTCCTCGTCCGCCGTCTGCACCGCAGGCAGGCACTGGCCGAAGTATTTCTGCGCCATGGCCACCGTCCGGGAAACCAGATTGCCCAGATCGTTGGCAAGGTCTACGTTGATGGTGTTGATCAGCGCCTCGTTGGAGAAATTGCCGTCGGAGCCGAAGGGGAAGGTGCGCAGCAGGAAGAAACGCAGAGCGTCCACGCCGAAGC
>OOIG01002781.1_pt1 | contig 11329 bp, 9 predicted proteins | sample 1692091 | NCBI WGS metagenome assembly OOIG01 (sample SAMN06348188, study PRJEB24527) | human gut metagenome | biome: human gut; feature: ankylosing spondylitis patient; material: feces | host: Homo sapiens | place: China | collected 2015-10
AATGGGTCTCCACACATTGGGAAATCAGTACCCGCGACGTTCCTGCCGCCGTTATGGATGCGTTGCAAAGCTCCGCCTACAACCAATATAAAATAGAAGATATCACGGCAATCGAACGGCCGGACGGCCTGTTCTACGATTTTGAACTGAAACAAGACAACAATGAGATACATATCATACTCGACTCCGAAGCGCAGATCGTAATCAAAAGTTCGACCATTGCTCCGGGATACGACTGGTAAATTTATATCCGCCCCTCTTATTTAAAATGGAACTTTTCCCAGGTATAGACCTTTGGAGTGTTCTTCAGGAAAGGTTCCACCTGCTTGCGTTCGGTTTCCGTCAAATATTGGGGGGTCGTGTATTCGACCGTCAACGTCTGGTCGTCGGGGCTAAGCGAATATTTCCGTAAGTCCATATCCAGACGAGCAGTTGCTTCGATAAAGGCGGTGCGGTTCTTGTCGGCATCGTCTTTAATAAACCATTCTACCGGAACCGGAGTATACAAATCAGCAGAGTCCAACGGCTTCCAGTCTGTCGTGAAAAACTCGACCTGGCTGTCGGGAACAGGACCGTATACGGTCGTGATCATACAAACGACATAGGTATCATTGACCAGAGGCAAGAGCTTCATCTCTACCGTGCTGCGCTCCGTCACCTGCAACAACAGGTAATCGTCCGTCAGCTTCTTCAAGGTGGAAAAGCCGTTCATGGTGTTTTTCAGCTTCGCTTCCTTCCCTGAATTATACAAATCTATCAAATCCTTACGCCAGGCATTTTCCAGCTGGGGTACATATTGGTCAGGCATGGCGACAAAGACCGCATCCATCTCCTGTGCCTTCATCCCCCACACAAATACACAAAGCAGTATAGAAAGAAATAATCGTTTCATATCTTAATCTACAATTTTCATCTACAAAAGTAATAGAATATGCCTTAGCGCGTACCGAGATACAGGAATATCATTCCTAATAATACTAAAAACAGGTCGATTGCCTTGCTTTTCAAGTTCTTTAGCAGACTCCAAAACGCTCTCATGCTCAATCGCCGTGGTAACTATTCTGTTACCGAGACGCTTTTTTGCCTTAGCCGCACCGAACAAAGCCATATTGTTAGCCTCAGTCGCACCTGATGTGAATATAATTTCAGTAATGCCTGAGGGCTCCGACGTTTACGTCAAGAGCAGAGAAGCCGGAAAACTCGTCACCATAGAGAATCCTCATTCTATAGCGGACGCTGTAGTCAGAAGATGCGGCGAGGAATATCTCTTCCCGTATATCGAAAAATACGTGGATGAGATCAGGACTGTAAGCGAAGAGTCGATGAAGAAGGCTATCAAGACTGCAGCCGTGTATGGAAAAGTAGTTCTCGAAGCCGCAGGCGCTATGCCCCTTGCAGCTATCCTGGAGGATAAAGAACTGCTGGATAAGAAGACGGTTCTCATATGCAGCGGAGGCAACATAGACGAGAGTCTCTTTACTGAATGTATAAACAAATAGTGATGAATATACATTTTGCGGCCCGGCATATCTTGCCGGACTGCAAGGTGTGTAAATCATAAACATATTACGATAAGGAGGGTAGAGGTCCACATTTTACACGTTACACATTGCAATTTTTTATAACTTTATTTAGGAGGAATTATGGAAAATGTAGATTTTGGAATCTTGTGTTTGATTCCGCCAATCATCACGATAATATTGGCCCTCGTAACGAAGAATACCATATTATCACTTTTTCTCGGAGTTTGGGTCGGAGCTACAATCATAGCCGGTTGGAATCCGCTCTCCGGATTTATCAATGTTTTCAATGACTTCATGATACCGTCATTAGGAAACGGAATCATCCTGCTGGTTACTCTGGCAGGAGGCATGATCATCATGCTGAGAGAAACGGGAGGCGCTTACGCCTTTGCTAAACTGCTGTCTAAGAAGATCGACACTCCGGCAAAGGGACAGATCCTCACCAGCGTTTCAGCCATCGCATTCTGCTACACAGAACCTTGCCTGATCCTTGGTACTATCATGCGTCCTGTAACAGATGCAGTAAGAATCTCGAGAGCAAAATTATCCTATATACTCGACTCTCTGGGATGCAACTTGGCGTCATTCTCGCCAATCAGCAGTTACGGCCCGTTCATCACAGGCCTTATCGGTACTCAGATAGCATTGCTTGGACTTTCCGACAATGAATGGGGAGTATGGGCAGGAATGTTAAAGTACAACATGTACGCGCTGTTCGCTATTCTGACTGTATTCATCGTTGCTATCGGCGACATCAATATCGGACCTATGTATAAGGAAGAAATGCGCGCAAGAAGAGAAGGAAAGCTCTTAGCAGACGGAGTACAGCCTCTGGTACCTGAAAAGAAGGCTGACTTCCCGGATGGATATGAGCCTACTATCAGCGCTTTCGTACTGCCTATGGTAGCTCTGTTCGTTTCACTGTTCGGAGTTATATTCTACACAGGAGACGTAGGATCAAACGGCGTTTTGGGAGCTTTCAGAAACGCTAATATAACTGTAGCTATAATGATAGCTTTCGTTATGACGGGCGTAGTTGCAGGTATCGTAGGATGCGTAAAGGGACGCTGGAAACCTACCAGCGCGTTCCAGACTTTCATCGACGGTATGATCGAACTGATCAACGTTCCTTTCATACTGGTATGCGCATGGTCGCTGGGAAGCGTAGTTTCAGCTATGAACACAGGCGACTTCATGGCAGGAGTAGTAGAACAGTACCTGACGCCAGGTCTGGTTCCTGGACTGATCTTCCTGGCAGGCGCTCTGATTTCTTTCGCTACAGGTTCATCCTGGGGAACTTGGTCGCTGCTTATGCCGATCGCATTCCCTATGGCGGTAGAATTCGGTATTCCTGAAGCATACATCGTCGGATGTGTAATTTCATCAGGTCTGTTCGGAGACCAGTGCTCACCTATTTCGGATACGACTATCCTGTCGTCCACAGGTGCAAGCTGCAACCACATAGTACACGTTATGACTCAGATACCTTACGGTGTGACAGTAGGAATTTCAGCATTCATCGGCTACCTGTTCGGAGGTCTGACCGGTCAGTTCGTACTGAGTATCGGCGTTACTTTCGTAGTTCTTCTGGTGGCTCTCATAGGACTGAAGCTTCTTCACAGAAAGACGAAGGATGCAGATACTGCGGCTGCATAATTATCATAACAAACAATCCAGATGATCAATTATAGAAGCAGTGGGAACTTGTTTTCCGCTGCTTCTATGATAGTAGATTGGGAGGAAAACATGAAAAAAGTAGATATGATCGTTAAAGCACCGTTTTTTTATACCATGGAGGGAGAAGGCGTAGGATTTAAATCCGATGTGGCCATGGTCGTAGACGGAAGCAAGATAATAGACTTCGTTCCCCTTAAGGACGTAGATGAGATGTATCAGGCGGAGGAAGTCCTGAATATGGATCATCACGCTGTATTTCCGGGATTTATCGACGGACATATGCATACGTCGGACAATCTTTTCAGAGGACTTGCGCAGGACACCAACAGCTGGATGATGTACGGCCTGCAGCCTTTTGCCCACGCAGGCAAGTGGGATGAGAGAGTGAGCGCCGGAAGACTGGCTATAGTAGAGGCGATCAAGGCCGGAACTACTACTCTCGGAGATTACCATTATGAGATGGAGACTACTTGTCAGTTCATCCATAAGACGGGAGCCAGAGGAAATATCACGCAGATGATACGCGCGGCTAAACAGAAAGTGTATAAGCCGGGAGAATTGTATGAGTTCGACGATGAAGACGGAGAAAAGGGACTCAAAGAAAACATAGAGCTCTATGAGAGATGGCATAACAAAGACGGCAGAATGAGAGTACTCTTCGGACCTCAGGGAGCCGACTTTGTGTCACCTGAACTCCTTCTCAAGATACAGAAGGTGGCAAAGGAAAGAAATACCAAGATCCACATGCATGTACAGCAGGGAGACAGAGAGACTTATCAGATAGAGAAGAGATACGGCAAGAGACCTACGGCATTTTTGGACGATCTGGGATATCTGGACAGCACCCTCATCGCTGTTCACCTGACCGACTGCAACGCTGACGAGGCAGCGCTCATAGCCAAGAGAGGAGCGGGAATGATAGTCAATCCGGCTTCCATAGGCATAATAGACGGTATAGTATGTCCTAGCGTGGAGTTCCAGCAGGCCGGAGGAAATGTGGCGCTGGGTTCTGACCAGGCTCCGGGAAACAACTGCCACAATATCATCCATGAGATGAAAAACGTCTGCCTGTTCAACAAGATAAAATACGGCAATCCTGAGATGATGCCGGCATGGCGCGCTCTGCGTATGGCTACCATCGAGGGAGCCAAAGCGGTAGGAGTAGACGACATAGTGGGATCTCTGGAACCAGGAAAACAGGCTGACTTTATCGCTGTAGACCTGAGGAGCCCTTCCATGATGCCTGTATATACTCATCCTATGAGGAATATAGTGCCGAACTTGGTATACAGCGCCAGAGGAAACGAAGTCGTCCTCTCTGTAGTAGCAGGAAAAGTGATAATGAAAGACCAGCAGCTCTTAAATATAGATGTGGAGCAGATCAAGGATGAAGTAGAAAAACTGCCTGAAGGAGTAGGCAAGAGAGCTGAGAAAGAGTTTACGGAAATCAACGGAACCAACGCTCAGTTCATGAGAGAAGACAAACTGTAAAATAAAGAACGGCAGGGGCATATAGGATGTACTCGCCGAAGGAAAGGAAGGACCTGATTTGATATTTTTGATTTTGACTATCGCAGCTCATTCTCTCGTCATGTTCGCCATGAGATTTACGGAGGCAAACAGCGGCAACAGATATGCGGCGACAGTGGCTACGTATGTAGTGGGCGCTGTGATTGCTTTTTTCATGATGGATGAATATACGCTGATAAGAACAGAGCCCGGAGCCGTATATACGCTCCTGATGGCTGCCTATAACGGCGTGTGCATGACGATGGGTATGATCCTTTGCAGATTGAGCATGGGAAAGAACGGAACGCCTATCTCGACGACCTTTAACAGACTTGGCGTGCTGATACCGACAGTCTTTTCGATCCTTCTGTTCGGAGAGAGACCTCAGATCGTGCAGATCACGGGCATAGCCCTTGCCGTTTCAGCAATCATTTACATAAATTCCGGCAAGGAAACAAAGAGTCAGAACCATATAAAATCGATGAAGCTTCTCATAGCCATCTTTTTGGTCGGGGGGCTTATAGATCTCAATACCAAGATCTTTGAGAGATATGGGGATACTGAACTCAACGACTATTATATCTTTATGACATTCGTATTCTGCGTATTGGTAAGCCTTGTAATAATGCTTAAAGAAGACAGAAAATTCAGCGGAAAGGATGTACTTATAGGCGCGTTTACCGGCGTTCCCAACACATTTATACTGTATTTCAGCCTGAAGGCGGTAGAACATCTGCCGGCATACATAGTATTCCCGGCCTACAGCGCAGGAGTGATATTGGTAGTCAATGTAGTAAATTATTTTTTGTTCAAGGAAAATCTTTCAAAACAGGAGAAGATATCTACCGTCATGGTAGCGGCAGCTCTTATTTTGATCAATATATTTACAGACAGGCGGCAGTCACCTGTAAAATTGCCGGTGTTTGTTGATAGTCGTCCGTTCTTTTTTAGGCAACAGGACTTGCGGAAAAGATACGCTTCGACTAAAAAATACGATCCGAATATCCTAAAACGTAACGCGATTACAGAGGAGTGAAATATATGAAGAAAAATTTGCAAGTTATGGATGGAAATACGGCAGCGGCCCATGTGGCGTACGCATTTACAGAAGTTGCCGCTATTTACCCTATCACGCCGTCGTCTCCGATGGCGGAAAAGGTCGACGAGTGGTCGGCCAAGGGCAGAAAAAACCTGTTCGGACACACGGTAGACGTGATTCAGATGCAGTCCGAGGCGGGAGCAGCCGGAACGTGTCACGGCGCATTACAGGCCGGAGCGTTGACTACGACTTTTACGTCGGCTCAGGGTCTCATGCTTATGATACCGGTGATGTATGCCATGGGAGGACAGTTCTTGCCTAACGTCATGCACATAGCGTCCAGAGTAGTGACGTCCAACCACCATTCTATATTCGGAGATCATTCGGACTTTATGACATGCCGTATGACGGGATATGCCATGCTCATGTCATCTTCTCCGCAGGAGGCCATGGATATGGCCGCAGTGGCGCATCTTTCGGCTATAAAAGCCAAGTATGCTTTCATGCATTGCTTCGACGGATTCAGGACGTCTCACGAGATGCAGCGCATAGAGACCATAGATTATGAGGATTTGAGAGGCCTGATGGACTATCAGGCGGTAAAGGATTTCCGCCGCGATTCGCTCAATCCGGAGCATCCTACCAATAGAGGAAACAACACCAATCCCGACGTTTATTTCCAGTGCAAGGAAGGCGCCAATGAAAAGAGCGACGCCGTGCCGGACATAGTTCAGTATTACATGGATGAGCTGGGAGCGGTAACGGGAAGAAAGTATAAGATTTTCGACTATTACGGCGCGCCGGACGCAGAAGAGGTGACGGTAATAATGTGCTCGGGAGCGGAAGCTCTCAAGGAGACGGTAGATCATATGAACGCCGGCGGAAGAAAGACGGGACTCATTCAGGTTCATCTTTACAGGCCTTTCTCGGTGGATCACTTCATAGGAGCCATTCCGAAGACTTGTAAGAAGATAGCCGTACTGGACCGCTCCAAGGAGATAGGTTCGGTGGGAGAGCCTCTTTATCTTGACGTTGTCACCGCCCTGAACAAGGGAGGAAGAGGCGACATCAAGGTAGTGGGAGGAAGATACGGCCTGTCATCTAAAGACACCACTCCGGGACAGTTCAAAGCCGTCTTCGACAATCTCAGCAAGGAAGAGCCTAAGAACAACTTCACCATAGGAATCGTGGACGACGTGACAGGAACTTCCCTCGATTACGACGAGATAGATCTGGCTCCAAAAGATCAGATTTCCTGCAAGATATGGGGTCTGGGCGGCGACGGTACTGTGGGAGCCAACAAGAACGCCATAACCACCATCGGTCTGGTGGCGGAGAAATACGCACAGGCATATTTTTCATACGACACCATGAAATCGGGCGGACTCACTCAGTCTCACCTCAGGTTCGGAGATACGCCGATAAGGTCCACTTATCTCGTTTCTTCCGCAGACTTTGTGGCCGTACATGCGCCTACGTATGTCAATAAATACGACACTACGTCAGATCTTAAAGACGGAGGCATATATCTTCTCAACTGCCCGTGGACAGGGGTAGAGGAGATAGCAGAGCATATACCTGCTTCCATGAAGAGAGACCTCTATAATAAGCACGCTCAGTTTTACGTGATTGACGCTGCTAAGCTGGCGGCGGAGATAGGACTGGGAAAACGCATAAACAATATATTGCAGGCCGCCTTCTTCGCCCTGACAAAGGTAATTCCGCTGGATACTGCCGTGGAAGACATGAAGAAGAACAACTACAATTCCTATTTTAAAAAGGCAGGACAGAAAATAGTCGACTTGAATAATACTGCCGTCGATATAGGAATCACGGCGCCTGTAAAGATAGACATTCCTGAAAGCTGGGGAAGAGCAGAGGACGAGCCGGCGCCGGAGAGAGAAGCCACACCTTTCGTCAAGGAGATCGTGTTCCCTCTGGACAGACAGCAAGGCGATAAGCTTCCTGTATCCGTCTTCAAGAAACACGGAATGATAGACGGAACATGGGAAAACGGAACGTCTGCATACTTGAAGAGGGGAGTGGCCACAGCCGTTCCTAAGTGGAACAAGGAGAAGTGCGTGCAGTGCAACAGGTGTTCCATGGTGTGCCCTCATGCAGCCATACGCCCCGTACTCCTTTCAGCAGAGGAGAAGGCACAGGTTTCTGAATCGTTTGAGACTGTGCCTGCAAAAGGACTTGGCAAGAACGCCCCTGAATATCAGTTCCGCATCCAGGTGTCTCCTTACGACTGCCTCGGCTGCAAAGTGTGCCTGACGGCTTGCCCTTCGGCGGGAGCGCTGGAAATGGTTCCGTTTGAGGACATGAAACAGGAGCAGGAAAACTTCGACAAGGTGGCCATGAATGAGAAGTACCTCAAGAAGGATATCATCAGCACTAAGAATGTCAAGTCCATACAGTTTGCTAAGCCGTACTTCCAGTTCTCGGCCGCATGCGCAGGCTGCGCCGAGACCACGTATATCAAGCTGTTGAGCCAGATTGCCGGAGACCACTTGTATGTGGGCAACGCCGCAGGATGCTCGTCGGCTTACAGCGGAGGCGCGCCTATACTTCCGTACTGCCGCGATGAGAGAGGCTTCGGCCCTGCGTGGGAACATTCGCTGTTTGAAGACAACGCCGAGTTCGCATATGGCTTCTTCCATGCTCAGGATGTAATCCGCAAGGAGATTATAGATCATCTGACGGCTATAAAAGACGCGGGTATAGCAAAGGAAGTCGTAGATAATTATATAAACAACTGGGATAAGAGAGAAATTTCAAGACAGGTTTCCGACGAACTGATAGAGGCTCTCGAAAAAGAAGAGAAAAATCAGGACATCGAATACGTCCTGGACAATAAAGAATATCTCACTAAAAAATCCGTGTGGGCCGTCGGAGGAGACGGATGGGCCTATGATATAGGCTTCGGCGGAATAGATCATGTGATGGCTCAGAACAGAGACGTCAACCTTCTGGTACTGGATACCGAGGTATACTCGAATACTGGAGGACAGTCTTCAAAGGCTACTCCGTCAGGCGCAGTGGCCAAGTTTGCCGCAGACGGCAAGCACATAGCCAAGAAAGACCTGGGAGCTATACTGATGAATTACGGCTATGTATATGTGGCTCAGGTGGCCATGGGATACGATCAGACCCAGACTCTTAAGGCCATAAGAGAAGCGGAGGAATATCCGGGACCGGCTATAGTAATCGCTTACTGCCCTTGTCTGGAGCATGGCATCAAGGCCGGAATGAGCTGCACTCAGGATGAAATGAAGATGGCTGTCGAGGCCGGATACTGGCACCTGTACAGATACGACCCTCGCCTCAAAGAAGAGGGAAAAAATCCGTTCCAGCTTGATTCTCCTGAGCCTGACTTCTCGAAGATGCTTGATTACCTCAAGGGAGAAAACAGATACGCTTCCCTTAAGAACAACTTCCCTGAAAAGGCAGACGATCTTTACGCTCAGTCTGTAAGGGAGGCAAAGGCACGTTATGAGAAGTACAAGAGCTGGTCTGAAAATATAAGTTATTAAGGAGTAGTGGCTATATGAATACCATTAGATATGAAATAACGGAAAACAAGGTAGCGGTAGTTACCATAAGCCGTCCGGAGGCTCTAAATGCCCTCAACACTCAGGTGATAGCCGAGCTTGAGCAGACTGTGGATATGATTGAAAAGAACTCCGATCTGTCTGCGATGATATTGACAGGCGAAGGAAGATCCTTCGTGGCAGGAGCAGATATCGGAGAGCAGTATCCTCTCGACCTCAGCCAGGGCCGCAAGTGGGGACAGCGGGGAAGCGCCGTCATGCGTCGCATAGAGAAGCTTGCGATACCTACCATAGCCGCCGTAAACGGCTTCGCATTAGGCGGAGGCTGCGAGATTGCCATGGCCTGCGATATAATATTGGCTTCCGAAAAAGCCAAATTCGGACAGCCTGAGGTGGGACTGGGAATAACGCCGGGATTCTCGGGCACTCAGCGGCTGCCCCGCAGAGTTGGAGCGGCCATGGCTAAAGAGCTGATCTTCTCGGGAAAGATGATAAGCGCAGTAGAGGCGGAGAGAATAGGCCTGGCAAATCACGTATATCCTGCCGGCGAGCTGATGGATAAAGCCATGGAGATGGCAGAATCCTTTGCAAAGAATGCTCAGATAGCCGTGAGATATTCAAAGGCGTGCATAGACAGAGGAATGGAGACGGGCATAGACGAAGGTATAGCCATGGAAAACGAACTGTTTGCCATGTGCTTCGCCACCCGGGATCAGAAGGAAGGCATGAAGGCTTTCCTGGAGAAACGGCCGGCTTCCTTTGAAAACAAATAGATATAAGGAGAACAAGATGGATTTCAATTTGACAAAAGAGCAGCTTTTGGTCCGCAAGATGATGGCAGACTTTACCGAAAATGAAGTCAAGCCTATAGCCGCAGAGACAGACCGTACGGCTCAGTTTCCTGCGGAAAACATAGAAAAGCTTTTCCACTACGGAGTCATGGGAATGGGAGTTCCCAAGGAATACGGCGGCGCCGGAGCAGATGATATTTCCTGCGCCATCGCGGTAGAAGAACTGAGCAAACAGTGCGCCTCTACAGGAGACATAGTGGCTACCCATAACGGATTGTGCTGCGGCCCAATCATAGAATACGGCAGCGAAGAACAGAAGCAGAAATATCTTCCTATGCTGACAAAAGGACATAAGATAGGCGCGTTCTGCCTTACGGAGCCTAACGCAGGGTCAGACGCTTCAAAGGGAACTACAGAAGCGGTCGACATGGGAGACCACTGGGTCATGAACGGCTCCAAGATATTTATCACCAACGGTTACGTAGCGGACATCTTCGTCGTGTTCGCCATGACAGACAAGTCCCAGGGAACCAAGGGAATATCGGCATTTATAGTAGAGAGTGGCTTTCCGGGATTTTCAGTAGGAAAGCACGAGGTGAAGATGGGTCTTCACGGCTCCCCTACGGCGGAAATAGTATTTCAGGACTGCATAATACCTAAAGAAAACCTCCTGGGAAAACTGGGCAAGGGATTCAACATCGCCATGAACACGCTGAACGGCGGCAGAATAGGTATCGCGGCTCAGGCTCTTGGCATTGCAGAGGGAGCCATGGACGAAGTGGTGACTTATACCAAGGGAAGAGTCCAGTTCGGAAAACCTATAGCCAAGTTCCAGAACACCCAGTTTGCCATCGCCGACATGGAAGTTGCCGTGTGCGCGGCCAGACTCCTCACATACAACGCCGCAGCTTTAAAGACTAAAGGCGAAAACTATGCAAAAGAGGCGGCTATGGCCAAGCTGTTTGCCTCCGAGGCTTCCATGAAAATAACGACTCAGGCGGTTCAGTTTTTGGGAGGATACGGATATACCAACGATTATCCTGTGGAAAGAATGATGAGAGACGCCAAGATAACGGAGATATACGAAGGTACCTCCGAAGTACAGCGCATGGTTATTTCAGGAAATGTTTTAAATCGTTAGGCAGGAGGACAATCGCAAAATTATGAAAATATTAGTAACTGTAAAACAAGTACCGGACACGTCCGGCAAGGTTTCCGTAAAACCGGACGGAACTT
>OOIG01002794.1_pt1 | contig 11292 bp, 9 predicted proteins | sample 1692091 | NCBI WGS metagenome assembly OOIG01 (sample SAMN06348188, study PRJEB24527) | human gut metagenome | biome: human gut; feature: ankylosing spondylitis patient; material: feces | host: Homo sapiens | place: China | collected 2015-10
AGTGCTGCCAGAGTGCCGGGGATCATCTCCGTGGCAAGTATTGCATTACTTGTGGTAGTGATCGTGATCATGCTGGGACTGCGGCTGTGGGTCATCGGCCCGGTGAAAAAGGCAACGAAACAGGTAGATGAACTGGTAGAAGGGATTCGTTGCAACAAAGGAGATATTACCAAAAGAATTCATGTGGGATCGAGAGATGAAGTGGGAAGACTGGCCATTGCCATCAATGATCTGGTAGCCCAGATGCAGATCATCATCAGAGCCATCACCGAGGGCTGTGGACAGATGGAAGAAAAGCAGGCTGACATTATCTCCAATGTGGAAAAAGTAAATGCCACTGCGGATCATACCATGCAGAATCTGGGCATAATGTCCGAGGGAATGCAGCTGGTGACAGGGGCAATTGACGGAGTACAGCAGGATACCGGTGTATTGGATCACACGGTGGAAAATATGCTGGAAGTAGCCCAAAACGGAAGAAACTACGCAGCGGATATCAAGGAAAAAGCCGGTAAAATGAAAGTGACAGCGGTGGAGAGCAAGCAGGAGGCAACCCTTGTCATGAAGGAGATTGATACGGCTATGACAGAATCCATAGCTAACAGCAGGCAGATCCACAAGATCACAGAACTGACGGAAGAGATTCTGGGAATTGCCGGAACCACAAATCTGTTGGCACTGAATGCGTCCATTGAGGCAGCAAGGGCAGGAGAAGTTGGCCGTGGATTTGCTGTCGTGGCAGAGGAAATCCGCAAACTGGCCGACAGCTCCAGAGAATCTGCCAACAATATCCAGGAAATCAGCAATCGTGTAGTGGAGAGCGTGGAGGAACTATCCGAGAACGCCACCAGACTGCTGGAATTTATGAATACCAGAGTTATGAAAGATTATGATGCACTGGAGGATACCGGCAGCAACTATCATGAAGCGGCAGATCATGTGGATGAAATGATGAACGAATTCGGACAGAAGATCGACGAACTGCTGTCGGTACTGCAGAATGTCAATACTGCCAATACACAGATGGAAGCAACTGTGGGAGACAGTACGGAAAAGCTGTCAGTGGTAGAGAAAAACAACCAGGGACTGCAGCAGGAGATGAAAGATATCTCTTATGCAGTGGAGGAACTGGCAGCCTCGGCAGGGCAGTTAAAGGAAAGCATTCGTTGTTTTACGGTGGTATAGACAGAAAAATAAAATGCACGGGATTCCCAATGGGAATTACCGTGCATTTTAATGTGCGCTTTGTGGCGCAAGTCGTTATATTTACATTTCAGGAATTTTCCGGTGCGTGATGCAGCTCCAGCGCCAGATAGGAATTGTGGTATTCCTTACAGTAAGTCACATCTTTGTCAAACCATGCGGGAGGGACAAATGCCTCTGCTGCTTCTTTACTTCCGAACTCTACTTCTGCCATGATCAGAGGGGCGAAGGGGGCGTCAAAAACATCCAGCTCGATGGTCAGGGAATAATCTGCGGGAGGAGTGGGAAAGCCTTCTTTGAATCCGGGATGCTGCAGAGGAATCAGATAGCGTCTCTTGGAGATCACGCTGCCGTCAGCTTTTTCCCGTAAATGATAATAAGATACTTCGTTCAGCGGAAGATTGCTCTCGTCTCTGGCCATCATGCCGCTGCCTTTGTAGGTAAGATAATACTCATCATCCTGTTTTCTGGCTCTGATCACAGGATTATAATTCAGATATACCTGCTCGATATGATGAGAAGGATAGCTTTCCAGATTATCAGGTAAGGATTTCAGGGTAAACTTTCGCTCGATTTCCATAGTATTAATGCCTCGCTTCTGTAATTAAGACTTAAAAACACTTCTTTAGTATAACATGATTTCCCTTGAAAATACAGTGAAATCTACAAATATCTGCCCATGGGAATTGAATTACGCCTCCAAATTGTGTATGCTAATCATAACTGTGCAAAGTCAGAGTGTATGACTTACAGATGAGACAGGAAACAAAACGGAAAGCGAGGGAAAACCATGAGTAAGATAGCAATTTTTCTGGCAAATGGGTTTGAAGAAATAGAAGGTCTGACGGTAGTGGATATTTGCCGCAGATGCGGTCTGACCATCGATATGGTGTCCATTACAGAGGACAGACAGGTGATGGGATCACATAAGATCCCGGTGACTGCGGATATGACGTTGTCTCAGGTTGATTTTACACAATATGATTGTCTGGTACTGCCCGGCGGCGGACTGGGCACGAAGAATCTGGAGGCCTGTGAGCCCCTGATGCAGCAGGTCGATGCTTTTTACGCAGCAGGAAAATACATCGCGGCAATCTGTGCGGCACCGAGCATATTCGGGCACAGAGGCATCTTACAGGGAAAAAGAGCCTGCTCCTATCCCTGCTTTGAAGACCATCTGGAAGGCGCGGCAGTGACTGCGGGACCGGTAGAGATTGACGGGAATGTGATCACTTCCAGAGGTATGGGAACCTCCATTCCTTTCGGACTGGCAATCGCAGGCGTGTTCTGCGGACAGAATAAGGCAGATGCCTGCGCACACAGCATTGTATTTCAGCCGTAAGCAGGCGTGAGAAAGACGAGGACAGAGAATGAAAAAAGCGTTAATTACAGGAATTACCGGACAGGATGGATCCTATCTGGCAGAGTTCCTTTTGGAAAAAGGCTATGAGGTGCACGGACTGATCCGCAGATCCTCCATCAGCAACACATCTGATCCGGGAGAATAAAATTGTTCTTCACGGAGGGGATCTGTCGGATTCCTCCAGCCTGGTGCGGATCATCGGAGAAGTGCGTCCGGATGAGATCTATAATCTGGGAGCACAGAGCCATGTGCAGGTGAGCTTCGAAGCACCGGAATATGCGGGTGATGTGGATGCGCTGGGCGTGCTGCGTATCTTAGAGGCGGTACGTATCGTAGGACTGACCGAGACCTGCCGCATCTATCAGGCATCTACTTCCGAACTGTACGGAAGAGTGGAAGAAGTGCCGCAGAACGAGAATACACCGTTCCATCCCTACAGCCCCTATGCGGTGGCAAAACAGTACGGTTTCTGGATCGTGAAGGAATACCGGGATGCATACAATATGTTTGCAGTGAATGGTATCCTGTTTAACCATGAATCTGAGCGCCGCGGAGAGAACTTTGTGACCCGTAAGATCACACTGGCAGCCGGAAGGATCGCCTGTGGTATTCAGGACAAGCTTTACCTGGGTAATCTGGATTCCAAGAGGGACTGGGGCTATGCGAAGGATTATGTGGAGTGCATGTGGCTGATGCTACAGCATGAGAAGCCGGAGGATTTTGTCATTGCCACCGGGGTACAGCATACCGTGAGGGAATTTACCACGCTGGCATTCCATTATGCCGGGATTGAACTGGAATGGCAGGGAAGCGGCATTCATGAAAAAGGGATCAACAAAGCCAATGGCAAGGTGGTCGTGGAGGTCAGTGAAGCCTTTTACCGTCCTACCGATGTGGTAGATCTGTGGGGAGATCCGCAGAAGGCACGTACGGTGCTGGGATGGAATCCCCAGAAGACAAGCTATGAGGAACTGTGCCGTCTGATGGCAGAACACGATCTGAAGCTGGCTAAGGCGGAAGTGATCATGCTACAGGAGACTGAGAAATAATAGGATAGATCAGAGAGGAAGCAGAGCAACATCATGGAAAAAGACGCAAAAATATACGTAGCAGGACACAGAGGAATGGTGGGAAGTGCCATCTGCAGAGCACTGGAGAGAAACGGATATACGAACATCATCACCCGCACCCATAAGGAGCTGGATCTGTGCAGACAGGATGCAGTAGAGGAATTTTTCGCAAAGGAAAAGCCGGATTATGTATTCCTGGCAGCAGCGAAGGTAGGCGGCATCATGGCGAACAGCGAAGCACTGGCGGATTTCATGTATGAAAACATGATCCTGGAGATGAATGTGATCCATGCCGCATGGCAGAGCAGCTGCAAGAAGCTGATGTTTCTGGGCAGCAGCTGCATCTATCCCCGTATGGCACCGCAGCCCATGAAGGAGAGCTGCCTGCTGACTTCTGAACTGGAGAAGACCAACGAGGCTTATGCACTGGCGAAGATATCCGGTCTGAAGTACTGTGAGTTTCTGAACAGACAGTACGGAACCGACTATATCAGTGTTATGCCGACGAACCTGTACGGACCCAACGACAACTATCATCCGACTCACAGCCATGTGCTCCCGGCATTGATCCGCCGTTTCCATGAGGCGAAGGTGTCCGGCGCGAAGGAAGTGGTCTGCTGGGGTACCGGAACTCCCCTGCGTGAGTTCCTCTATGTGGATGATCTGGCGGATGCCTGCGTTTATCTGATGAATACTTACAGCGGCAATGAGACCGTGAATCTGGGAACTGGCAAGGAACTGACCATCCGGGAGCTGACAGAGCTGGTGGCAAAGGTCGTAGGCTATACCGGAGAGATCAAATGGGATCCCAGCAAGCCGGACGGAACCCCCAGAAAACTTTTAGATGTCAGCAAGCTGGAGAGTCTCGGCTATCATTACACGACGGAGCTGGAAGACGGTATCCGCCTGACTTATGAGGATTTCCTCAATAATCCCATGCGCGCGGAACGTTAGGGAAAGGTGTCTGCCGGTAGTGGGCAGCGGAAGGACTGGACGATTAACATGAATGATTTTCAGAAGACAGCGAAAGAAATGCTGGATTTTATAGAGAAAAGCCCCACCTGTTTTCATGCGGTTGCGAATATCGGAGCAATGCTGGAAGAGGCAGGATATGTCAGACTGCGGGAAAACGAGGAATGGAAGCTTGTGAAGGGTGGAAAATATTACACGGAGCGCAATGATTCTTCCGTGATCGCTTTTGCTATTCCTACGGAAACTGTGAAAGGGTTCCATATGGCAGCAGCACATAGCGATTCCCCATGCTTTAAGGTGAAGGAAAAACCGGAACTTACGGTAGAAGATCACTATATGCGCCTGAATACCGAGAAATACGGCGGCATGATCCTTTCCACCTGGATGGACAGACCGCTCTCCGTAGCAGGCAGACTGGCGGTGCGCGGAACGGATGGCATCCAGAGCAGACTGGTCAATATTGACCGGAATCTCTGCGTGATCCCAAATGTGGCGATCCATATGAACCGGGAGATGAACAAAGGTGTGGAGTACAATCCGCAGGTAGATATGCTCCCACTGTTTGCGGATGTGGCATTTGATACCGATGCCGCAGGAACAGCTGAGACCGCAGACGGACCGCAGGAGAAGCCTGCGCTGCTTGGACTGGCAGCAGAGGCAGCAGGCGTGGATGCGGAAGCCATTCTCGGGGAAGACCTGTTCCTGTATACCAGACAGGAAGGAAGATTCTTAGGAGCAGAGGGTGAATTTGTCCTAGCTCCGAGACTGGATGATCTGCAGAGCGCCTTTGCGCTGACCAAAGCTTTTACGGAGAGTACACCTACGGAATATATCAATATCTGCGCGGTATTTGATAATGAAGAGGTGGGAAGCGGCACCAGACAGGGTGCAGATTCCACGTTCCTTGCGGATGTGTTAGACAGAATTACGGAGGGGCTTTTGGCAGATCACAGCACGTATCTGCGCTGGATCGCGGATAGCTTCCTGATCTCTGCGGACAATGCCCATGCGGTACATCCCAACCATCCGGAGAAGGCGGATCCCACGAACCGTCCGTACTTAAACGGCGGAATCGTCATCAAATTCCACGGAAGCCAGAAGTATACTACAGATGGTATCTCAGCTGCAAAAATGAAGGATTACTGTGAACGGGCAAAGGTGCCTTACCAGACCTATGCCAACCGTTCGGATATCGCAGGTGGTTCCACCCTCGGCAATATTTCCACGGCACATGTGTCGGTGTCCAGCGTGGACATCGGACTGCCACAGCTGGCCATGCATTCCGCGGTGGAGACTGCGGGGATGATGGATACGGAATATGCAGTGCGGGCGCTGAAGGAATTCTGGGGCGAATGATGAATTATCCCGGAAAATCATTAAAAAAGTATAAAAAGCATTGAAAGCTTTGGCCGAAAAGTGCATAGTTAGAATGCAGAAAAGATTCAGAGAAAGAATCAAGAAATGATCCAAAAAGGATCCGAAAAAAATATGAAAGAAGGTTGAAGTTATGTTTGAAATGAAACCGGAATACTATATTGGAATTGATATGATCGATCAGGAGCATAAGCAGCTGTTTGACTATGCCAATGAGGCTTACGAGCTGCTGCAGGAGGAGTTTACACCGGATAAGTATGACAAGATCGATGCAATTCTGGAAAAACTGCGTGATTATACCGTAAAACATTTTACAGATGAAGAAGCGTATATGGAATCCATTCAGTACAAAAAGATTTTTACCCAAAAGATCCAGCATCAGGAATTTATCAAGAAACTGGATGAGTTTATAGATCAGCATGAGAAGGATGAAGGAAATCAGGCCCAACAGGATGAACAGATCATGGATATTCTGAATTACCTGACGGACTGGCTGATCAACCATATCCTGCATGTGGACGGACAGATCCCGAAGGAATCGTAGAAGAGTGGAAGATTACTCCGGACTTTCGTGAATAGTTTTGTATCGCCTGCATACGATGTAGGAAATACAGGACCAAGGACGGAAATTCTGATGGACCAGAAGCTGGAAAACATCCTGAACCTTGCATTAGAGACCCCGGAGGAAGAACGAGAACAGACAGAGAGTCTGAATGTCGGTTACAGCGCGGAGATCCGCAGCTGGGAGCTGATCGTAAAATATCACGGCAGTCTGGACAGACTGCGGGAACAGAATATTGTGGTGGAGGAACTGATCGCCGGATATGCGATCCTTACGGTGCCGGAGGCACTGGTGGATACGGTATCGGATACCCCGGAGATCGAGTATGTGGAAAAACCCAAGCGGTTTTATTATGGACAGACGTTTCCTGCGGGGACATCCTGTTTTCCACCGGTCACTATGAGAACGCCTTTTCTGAATGGAAGGGGCGTTCTTTTGGCTGTACTGGATTCCGGGATCACCTGGGATCAGGAGGTGTTCCGGAAGGCAGATGGCAGTACGAGGATACGGTATCTATGGGACCAGACAGTCCTCAGGGATCGGACGCTGCCACAGGATCGGACAGTGCCGGAGAAAACAGGTAATGTGGGATATGGAAAAATGCCGGATGGATTTGCCTTTGGGACGGAATATACCGCGGAGGAAATAAATGCGGCATTACAGATGCCTGCATTGGATCGTTACCGCCGGATTCCCAGCAGAGACCTGTCCGGACATGGAACCGCGGTGGCAGGGATCGCCGCCGGGAAAAGTGCAGGTGGTCTCTATACCGGGGCGGCCCCCGAGGCGGAACTGATCGTGGTGAAGCTGGGATTGCCGGGAAATAGCGGGGGCGCAGAAGAAGGATTCCCCCGTACAACCGAAATCCTGCGTGGAGTGACTTATGCACTGCGGAAAGCCGGACAGTTGAATATGCCACTTGTCATCAATCTAAGCTTTGGTAACAGCTATGGTTCCCATGACGGAAGCTCTCTGCTGGAGCGTTTTCTGGACAATGCTTCCGAGATCGGCAAAACCGTGATCTGTGTGGGCAGTGGTAATGAGGGTGCGGCAAGAGGGCATTTCGCCGGGAATATAACGAGAGACAGCCGCGTGGAACTGGCTGTTGGAAATTATGAAAAAAGCCTGAATATCCAGCTGTGGAAAAATTACAGCGATGTGTTTCGGATAAGACTGCAATCTCCGGGAGGCGAGGAGGCAGAGCTAACCACGAATATTCAGGGCGGGAAATATACGCTTAGGTTGGAGCAGACAAGGATTCTGGTCTATCTGGGAGAACCCCTGCCCTATGCGGTGGCGCAGGAGATCTATCTGGAGATGATCCCGGTGACAGGCGGTTATATCGACGCAGGGATATGGACGATCCGGCTGGAGCCGGTAATGACCGTAACGGGACAATATTATCTGTATCTTCCGGCGGGGAACGGCAGGGGAGACAGCACTGGCTTTTACCGTTCCACTCCGCAGATGACACTGACGGTTCCCTCCACGGCAGCGAAGGTGATCACAGTGGGGGCTTACGATCCGGTCTATGATACCTATGCGGATTTCTCCGGCAGGGGTTATGCCGACAGCACCCGTACCATCGGTGTGACGGCAGCAGGACTGACCAAGCCGGATCTTGTGGCTCCCGGTGTAAATATCCAGGCTCCGGATGTTTATGGCGGTTTTCTCCCTGTTACGGGAACTTCTTTCGCCACACCGATTGTCAGCGGTGCCGCGGCGCTTCTGATGGAATGGGGGATCGTGCAGGGAAATGACCCCTTCCTCTACGGCGAAAAAATCAAGGCATATCTCAGAAAAGGTGCCAGACCCTTAAGGGGAGAGAGGGAATATCCCAACGACCGGGTGGGGTATGGCAGGCTGTGTGTGGCAGACAGCCTGCCGCAGACAGGAACAACAGAATGAACGGTATTGGTTGCGCATTGGAAACAGTTCCGGAACCGGAAGGAAGGAAAACAGATGAAATAACATCAAGAATCCCACTGTTTTGTTACTATTGTATAGAAATGGATGGCCAATTTGTGTAAAAAGGCGCATTGAAAGCATAGTAGTAAAATGCTACTATGATTATGAACAATCGTTTGCGCATGAAAAACAGACTCTGGAAGACATAAAACAGACGGATTGCGCAGAGAATGGGGTGAATGAGATGAACAACAATTCCGGCAACGACAAGACTATGACGATCCATGATGTGGCAAGAGAACTGGGGGTGTCTGCCAGCACCGTATCCAGGGCGATTTCAGGGAAAGGGCGCATCGGCGCGGCTACGAGGGACCGGATCCTTGCTTATATCGAAGAACACGGCTTTTATCCAAATGCGGCGGCACAGAGCCTGGCACAGTCCCGGACCAATAATATCGCGATCATCCTTCCGGAAGTGAATACTCTGGTGGATATGCCTTTCTTCCACACTTGTATGTATGGAGTGGAAGAGGTGGCACAGGCGAATGATTATGACATTATTGTGGTAACCACGAACGGAAACGATACCAAACCACTGGAGAGATTGATCAAAAACCGTAAAGTGGACGGAATGATCCTTACCAGGACTTATGAGAACGACAAATATGTGAAATTTCTGAAACAAAAGCAGATTCCCTTCGTGGCAGTTGGAAAATTCCCGGATGATGATGTGGTACAGGTAGACCATGATAATGTGGGAGCCTGTAAGGAACTGGTGACGGTTCTGTTTGCTAAGGGGATCCAGAACATTGCCTATCTGGGAAGCAATATGGACCAGATGGTAAACCGCTGCAGGTATCAGGGATATGAGGAAGCCTACCGCAAGGGAAAACGGAAGCTGAACCAGGACCTGGTCTACACGGATCTAAGCAGCAGGGCTATGGTGGAAAAAGCGGTGGAAGAGCTGAAAAAAAGCGGTGTGGAGTGCATTCTGTGCCAGGATGACTACATCTGTGATGAAGTGGTCAGAAAGCTTGCCCGCATGGGCGTGAGAATCCCGGACCAGATGAAGGTGGCATCCTGTCATAAATGAGAATGATAATAAATATCACATCTTTGAAATTCAATATCACAGAGCTGGGCAGAAGATCCTGCCAGGTGCTGTTGGATATGATCCATGGCAAAACAGTACCGGACAAAACACTTTTGGACTATGAGATCATCCTGAAGGAGTCTACAAAAGGCTGAATGAGAGTGTGAAAATCATAATTTGGAAAAACGTTTTCCTATATTTTACTCAAAAAAAACATAAAAAAAGCATTTTTTTCAAAAAATAGGATGTGCTAAAAACCCAGTAAAATCAAGGGTTTCAAAAGATGATTGTGCAAAATGCACAATTTTGAGCTGCAATATCAGTCATTATTATAAATTGACAACATAAGGAAATGTTGCTAAACTATTATCGTAGACAAGCGGTTGCGCAATACGCACAAACTTGCAAAACAAAACAGGAGGATAACAAAATGAAAAAGTTAGTCGCTTTAGCAATGTCACTGACTATGGCATTCTCTCTGGTAGCTTGTGGAAACTCTGATGCTTCCAATACCAGCACTGATGCCGCTGCTACCACCGCAGCTTCTACCGAGGCTGCACAGACCGCTCCCGCTGAGAAGCAGGACGTTTCCCTGAGAATCTGGGGTGCTGAGGAAGATCAGACCATGTTACAGGGCATGATCGATTCCTTCAAGGAGCATTATGCAGATGCTGCAAACTTCGATATCCAGCTTGGAACCGAATCCGAGTCCACAGCTAAGGATACTGTTTTAGCCGATATTGAAGCTGCTGCTGATGTGTATGCTTTCGCATCTGATCAGCTGATCGACCTGGTAAATGCAGGTGCCCTGCAGTCCATCGATGAAATGGATGCAGCTCTGGAATCTTACGCAGGCAAGAGCGTAGCTGATGTTAAGAGCGCAAATGCTTCCGGTTCTGTAGAAGCAGCAACCAAGGACGGCACACTGTATGCATTCCCTATGAGTGCTGATAACGGTTACTTCTTATATTACAATTCCGCTTTAGTAACTCCCGAAGATGCACAGACCTGGGATACCTTACTTGCAGCAGCTGAGAAGGCTGGCAAGAAGGTTGGTATGACTCTTGCTTCCGGTTGGTATAACGCTTCCTTCTTCTATGGTGCAGGCTTCACTACCGCACTGAATGACGACGGCAGCACTGCTATGGACTGGAACGGCACCAGCGCTGACGGCGTTACCGGTGTACAGGTAGTACAGTCTATGCTGGGTATTGCCGGCAACAGCGCATTCCTTCCGATCGCTGATGGTGATATTTCCAACCAGATCGCTTCCGGCGACCTGTGTGCAGTAATTTCCGGTACCTGGGATGCAGCCGCAGCTCAGACCGCTTTCGGTGATGGTTACGCAGCTACCAAGCTTCCTACCTACACCTGTGGTGACAAGCAGATCCAGCAGGGTTCCGTAGCAGGCTTCAAGTTGGTAGGCGTTAACAAGTATTCTGCAAATGCAGGCTGGGCAACTCTGCTGGCTGACTGGATCACCAACGAAGACAACCAGGCAGTACGTTTCGCAGAGAGAGAGATCGGACCTTCCAATATCAACGTAGCTGGTTCCGAGGAGGTTTCTTCCAATACCGCTATTGCAGCTCTGTCTGAGCAGTCCGCTTATGGTGTAGTTCAGATCGTTGGCGGCAAGTACTGGGATCCTTCCAAGACTTTTGGTGAGAAGGTAGCTCAGGGTCAGCTGAAGGCTGATGATGAAGCTGGTATCCAGGCAGCACTGGATGAACTGGTAGAAGGTGTTTCC
>OOIG01002801.1_pt1 | contig 11265 bp, 6 predicted proteins | sample 1692091 | NCBI WGS metagenome assembly OOIG01 (sample SAMN06348188, study PRJEB24527) | human gut metagenome | biome: human gut; feature: ankylosing spondylitis patient; material: feces | host: Homo sapiens | place: China | collected 2015-10
CGTTTTTCAGGTTATTTCGAGGTCTTCACAAAGGCCTTCGGCCGCTTCATCCGTTCCGAATAGACATTGCCGAAACGGTCGGTGACCGTGATTTCGAGTTCCGACACGGGCGACGACGCCGTCACGCTGAACATGTGCGACGAGCAGCACGACGCCCAGTCGGCATTGGCTTCGTATTTGGCCTCCACGCGGGGAATGTCGAAGGTGATCGTGTGCAGCGGGTCGCGGTCGAAGACACGCTTCACCTCAAGCGGCGAGCCATCCTCCCGCACCTCGACCTTCCAGGCCGGATCGTAGTTCCAGACATTGATATAAACAACGTTATCGCCCACTTTTCCATAGTCGTCGCCCTTGTTGTCACGGCTCGCATACTGGGCCAGCAGCGCCTTGTAGGTGCTGTTGTCGAGGTGCTTTTTCACGGTGTTCATGTCGTACGTGCGGAACTGGTATCCGGCAGGTTCGCCGATGCCCTTGTAGCTCCACTTCACGTCGGTCGAATTGACCGTATAGATTCCGTAACCGGCAGGCGACCCGTCGACGCAGATGGCCCGGTCGGAAAAGAAAGTGCTCCACCACCATGTTTCGCAGACGGCGGCCGTGTTGTGTTCGATCACTTTGTCGTTGATGACCATCGTGGAGTTGTGGTGCGTATGCCCCGTTATGAAATGCACCTCGGAGAAATCCCGGACGGCATTCATCAGCGCCCCGGTTCCACCCGTGGCGCTCGGCATCTTGGCCGTGTTGGCGAACGAGGCGTTGTAATTTTCGTAGAGCTGGACATGCAGACAGACCACCAGCGGCGCCGTCTTATCCTCGACGGCAGCCAGGTCTTCGGCCAGCCAGGTCATCTGCGCCAGCGACACGACGCGGTTGTAGTCGCGGCTGCCCAGCACGCCGTCGCTGCCGCCCGTATTGATCCAGTCAATGTCGTCGAGTACCACGTAGTGCACCTTGCCGAGGTTGAACGAATAGTAGTTCGGCCCCAGCGTCCTGCAATAGGAAAGCTGCCCCGGGGCGTCGCCCTGCACATAGGGGTCGTTATCGTGGTTGCCCATCGCGTGGAATACGGGCACGGAATATCCGTTCCGGGAAAGCCACTGCCGGTAGTGCGGAAGCCGGAAATTACGGTCGTACCAATACCTGTCCCAGGTCATGTCGCCCGCCATGAGGCAGAAAACCGGCACGGAGCTGGCATCGGCAAAAGCCTGCGTTTCAGCGATAAACCCGTTTTTGAAATTGCGCAGGTCGTTCTGCTTGTCGGCCAGGTGCAGGTCGGCGCCCACCAGCATGACGTGGTTTTCGGTATCGGCCTCCACCAGCTCGAAGTTATGCTTCTCGCACACCCCGGCCTCGTCGGTCAGTCCGGCCCAGAAGCCCATCATCATATTGTTATCGAGCGCAGCGGGCAGGTAACCCTGGGGAATCGTGATAAAGACATACCCCAGCGTCTTGAGCGACGGAATCCAGTAGTAACCGTTCTCATCGGTGGTGACCGTCTGCAACCCGTCCGACACGCGGACACCCGGCACGCCTTTGTCGCCGCAGAAGACAATGCCCTTGATGTTCATGCCCTCCTTGTCGGGAACTTCCTGGTCGGTCGTAAGGTAGATTTTCACCGTGGCGACATACTGCTCCTGCGCACCGCGAACCACATAAACGTCGTAGCTCTCCCGGGCGATCGCCGCAGGTATCACCACACGGGCCGTCTTGGCCGTAACGCCGCTTACCGGCAGGTCGAACACAGCGGCGTCGGCCCGGAACGAAACCACGTCGCCCGCCTCGAAGCCTACTCCCTGCAGGGTCAGCGTCTGCCCGGCATACACGCTCATAACGGGCGCGAGGTAGAGATTGCGCACTAGCCTCCGGGACTGTTCGAACTCCGGGGAATCGCTCTCCGAGCACCCTGCCGCGAGCAGGAAGCCCGCGAACAGGACGAAGAGCATTTTCAATTTGAATTGACCTATTTTCATCGTTCGGATTTTTAACGGTTTATAAATCGAGGCACGACATGCGTACGACACCGATGCGGCTGGTTCCCGAAGCGGTGTTCTCCGTGTCGCTGGCATTGCGCTGGCGGGTAGCCCGCAGACGGATCGAGAAACTTTCGCGGTCTTTCAGCTCGTCGGGCAGCACGAAGAGGTATTCGGGCGCTGCGATGCTGTTGTGCCAGTTCGAAGCCACGTATTCGTTGCCGATCGGCGTCCAGGTTTTGGCATTGTCCGTATCGGCCCACTCCATCTGGAAGTACATCGGGCCTGCGGTGTTGCTCGAGGCCGTAAACTGGAGTGAAATCTGCCCCGTAAAGCCTTTCGTCGAGAGGTTCGAGAGAATCCAGCAGCAACCGTCCGTATCGGTATTGACCGCAGCGGTATTTTTCCACCACCCCTGCGCCATCACGGCGACATACTGCACCCCTTTGGTGTTGCCGTAGGCCGGGAGCCATGCATTCTTCACCGCATCCCATGTCGCCGCCGTACAACGGGCATGCGCCCACGCCAGGTACATCTGCTGCGTATTTCCCGAAGTCGATCCCAGCACGTCCTCGCCGACCGAATGTTTGAGCTGTCCCTGTCCGACGGACGCCGTCACCGACTGCATGGCGCCTGCATTGTCGGTCCACGGACCGATCTGCATGACGGTCTTCGAAAGGCGGCTTGCGGCCGGGGCCTTGAAGTTGGTGATGTCCGACTCGCGGCGGATGCGCACGCACCAACTCTCGACCGGACGGCGCATCTGGTCGCGGCCGTCGTAAACGTCGCATTTGTAACGCTTGTTGACGATACCCGTGATATCGCCGGCCCCTTCGGGAATCATCGAAAGCGCCCGCTCGGTGAACGACCACGTGGTGTAGAGTTTAGCCGTATTGCCCTTAGCGTCGCGCAGGTAATGGCCGTACTCGATCGTCAGGTCGTTGTAATCCGCCGAAGCCTGATAGGCGGCTCCCTGTTTGATACCGAGGTACGACACCCCTTCGTTGATGTTGACCAGCGTCCCGTAAGGCAATGCGAATTCAACGTTGCGCAGCGTCACCAGCCGGTTCTCATACGCCGGCAGCTTCGTCAGGTCATCAATCACGACCGGTTCGACGGGTGTTCCCGCCACGGCGCTCTGTACGGCCGTCGACGAAAGCCCGGCAATCTTCAATCCGTTGGTATAGGCGTCGCGTTCGATATGCTGTCCGTACATGTGGAGCGTAACGACCTGGTTCAGGTCGCAGGTATTGTCCGCCGCATCGTCGAATTCGATCCACAGGCCTCCGGTCTCGTCCTGGATGAACATCGTGTTGTTCACCTACTCGCCGCCTCCGGTCGAATAGGCCACCGGATAGTTGCGCGTCGTGCGGTCGCTGATCACGCTGCCCGCGACATAGACGTTGCGCGCGATCTTACCCTCGCCCATCGCCAGCAGGTCGGCGACCGTGATCTTTTCGGCCTCCTCGAAGGCGCTCGACCGGTCGGCCTGCATGATGGCGAACACACACGACACCGAAGTGCCGTAAGCCCGGATACGCACCTGCGCTTCACGCGGCTCGGAGCCCGGATTCGCCGCACAGGTGAAAGTTTGGCTCACAGGCGTGAAGTCGCCGATCGTAACCCACGAGGCATCGGCCGGATCGACCAGTTCGGCCACCCAGTCGATATTCGACTCGACGCCCACGGTGAAGGTCTCGCCCTTGACCGAAACGGTCTTGCCCGACTCCTTGACGTTGACCTTCAGTTTGGGCTCGTCGCCCGCCTGGTTGAACCGGATCGTCGCCACCGAAAGGCCGTCGACCACGATATTCAATGTCCCGTGGCGCTGGTAGGCCGTCGTATTCTTCTCGACCATGGCCGAGAAACGGGCGTCGCCGACACCCTCCGTCGGCCAGTAGGACAGCCATTCGAGGTCCTCTTCGTAGGTGGGTACGAGTTTCCAGCTTCCGTAGTTGGAGTACATCAGAAAATCCTGTGTCCCGCCCGCCGTATTGAACGACACCTCCTGAATCCCGTTTTTGTCGTTATCGAGGATATAGACATATTTCTCCTGCGTCTCGTCCTTTTCGCACGACGTGGCCAGCGCCGCCGAAACCAAGGCGGCCGCCCCGGCGGCAAAGATGCAAAGACGTTTTATCATCGTTTTCATAGTCCAGTCTTTTTCGGTTATTTGATTCCTTTGTCGACGGCAGCCTTACTCCACCAGACGGGGGTCTTCATGTCGTCGGCGCCGCCGTAGTAGGTCCTCAGGCGTTCGACGGCCGCATTGTAATTCTCCTTGTTGGTCTCCATCGTATTGGTCGGATAGACCAGACGCGTCGGCAGGATGTGGTCGTTGAACGTACCGCTGCCGATCGTCAACACCGGATACCCCGTGCGGCGATAATCGGCCCACGCCTCGTAACCGACCCAGAACAGGGCCACGTATTTCTGGTTGATGATCGATTCGAGCGTTCCGTCGTAGGGGACATTCGCCAGGAAATTCTCGATCACCTTGTCGGTGATGTTCAGTCCCGTCGTATCCACCTCTTTCCAGTAATTGATCGAAGCCCGGATGGCGTTCTGGTAACAGGCGGCGGCGTCCCCCGCGATCCATCCGCGCTGGATGGCTTCGGCCTGGATGAACAGCACTTCGTCGTACTTCATCAGCGCGTAAGGTGAAGCATAATCGCCCAGATTGGCTTTGTTGAGGTTTGCGATACCCGTAAAATCGGCCTCCTGCGATTCGATACCGCTTTGGCCGCCTTTCCAACCCTCGGCGCCCGACGGTTGCTGGAACCAGATACCGATGCGCGGATCGCCCGAATGATTCATCATGTCGACGATCTGCTCCGCAGGGCGGCGTCCGGTCGAGGTGGTGAACTGCGTATTCAGCTTCGTGCCCCAGTAGTTGACGAAAGGCTCCACGCTTTCATAAGACATTTTGGCATTGTCGCCGTTGCTTGCAAAAACCGGATACCGGTCCGGATTATTGAAGATTTCGGCGATCTTCGCGGCAACGCCCATGGCCGCATTGCGGTTGCTCAACCGCATGAGCAGGCGCAGGTAGAGCGAATTGTTGAACTTGCGCCATTTCGAGATATCGCCTTTGTAGAGCAGGTCACGCTCGGCGCTGGGTAGTTTCAACGAACTGTCGTAAAGCGAATTGGCATGCTCCAGGTCGGCAAGCAGCGCCCGGTAGACCGCCTCCTGCGAGTCGAACACCGGCTGTTTGATACCCTCGGACGAACCTTTGAAAGCCTGCGAATAGGGAGCGTCGCCGAACAGGTCGGCAATGTTCTGCAGGAACAGCGTCCGCAACGTGAGTGCAATAGCCTCGTAATTGGGGTCTTCTTTCCGGACAGCCAATTGGCGCATGTGGTCGGCATTGGCCGCCTGCATGTAGAGATTGCTCCAGGCCGACGCACCCACCGAATTCTCGATCACATAACGGTGGTAGGTATTGTTGCCCGAGCCGGCAATCGTATACTGGATCAGCTCGCCGTTGAGCTGCCAGGTCCGGTAGAGGAATACCTCGGTCCCCGAATAGAGCAGTTCCTGGATCATGCCCGCAGGGGATATCTTCCACTGTTCCATTTCGTTGGGGTTGGTATTGTATTCTTCGAATTTGGTCATACAGGCGCTTGCCGCCGTGAGCAGCAGGGCCGGGATCAAGATATATTTCAGCATTTTCATAATCGCGTCAGTTTTAGAATCCGAGTTTGAGACTGAATCCGTAGGAACGGGTCATCGGGTAAGCGCCCGTCTCGACGCCGCGGTAGAGCGACGATCCCGAAAGCGAAGCCACCTCCGGATCGAACTGCGGGAAATTCGTGATGCAGAACAGGTTCGTGGCAAAGAACGACAGCGAGACGTTCTGGAACACCTTGGTCTTGGAGCAAAGTTTCTTCGGCAGCGAATATTCGACCCGCAGTTCCTTCATTTTCAAATACGAGGTGTCGAAAACATTGGATTCGGTGTTGCCGCGCGGATAAATGACCGTATTGTAGTAATCGACCGCATCGGTGGTGATGGTGTTGTTCGGCGAATAGACGCCGTCGGCGGAGACGTTGACGCCCGGATGAATCAGGCCGTCGTAACGTCCCTCGAGCGAATTGGTCAGCTTACCCATGTAGGAGAGGATCGAATTGGTCAGCGAGTAGGCTTTGCCGCCATACGAGGCAGCGAACGAAGCGGAAACGGTCAGGCTTTTATAACTCACCGTCGTCGTCAGGCCGGCCTTCCACTGGGGGTAAATACTGCCCAGGTCCTTGAGGTTGGTAGCGTCGAGGATGGGATTTCCGGTCGAGGCATCGACGATATGCTGTCCCGAACAGTCGATCTTATGCCCGTCGGCATCGTAGTAAAAAGCACCTTTGGGCGCTGTTTCGAGCCCGTATCCGTAGATACGCCCCAACTCTCCGCCCGGATAGGCGTAGATGAAGACTTTGCTGCCGATGGTATTGCTCGCATTGAGCTGCCAGACATTGACGCCCGGGGGCAACTCGACCAGTTCATTCCAGTTCTTCGACCAGTTGGCATCGATATTCCAACGCCAGTTTTTGGTTTTCACGAGCTGGAACCGCGCCGAAAGTTCGATACCCTCGTTACGCACGCAGCCGGCGTTGATGACCATCGACGAAGCGCCGGTCGCCCAGTCGGAGGGGACGTTGATGATCTGGTTCGTCGTCTCCGAACTGTAATAAGCAAAGTCGAAAGAGATGCGGTTTTGCAGGAAGTGGCCTTCGAAACCGACCTCCCAGCTCTCGACATTTTCGGGTTTGAGCCGGTAGTTTTTGGTCGATCCGGGCAGTTTGTAAGCCCCGGTGAAAACCGATGAATTGGAGTAGGAACCCAGGAGCTGGTAAGGCTCCGTATCGTTACCCACGTTGGCCCACGAACCGCGAATCTTGAGCATGTCGATCCACTTGGCCTTGTTGCGCAGTTTGAACACCTCGTCGAGCAGCACGCTGGCGCTCACCGAGGGGTAAAAGTAGGAGTTGTAACCGGGAGCCAGCGTACTCGACCAGTCGTTGCGGCCGGTAATATCAAAAAAGAGCATGTCGCGCCAACTGAGCGAAACCAACCCGTAGAACGAATTGATCGACTTGGTTTTACGCAGGTTGTCCACATCGAGTTTCCCGTTGACGTTCTGCAAAATGAACACGTTGGGTTCTTCGAGCATATTGGCCGTCAACCGCACGGAATGATACTTATAGAGCATGTTGTTACCGCCCAGCGACGCGTTGAGCGAAAAATCGCCGAACGTATCGCGGTAGCTCAGCAGAAAGTCGTTGTTGAGTTCGATGTTGCGGATCGTTTGTTCGCGGTACATTCCGTCGAGGTAGGCATGCGTGTACTGCGGTTTCTGCTGCGTACGGAAATCGTTGCTGAAGTCGATGCCCGAACGCACGGTCAGCGACAGTTTCTCGGGAATAATATGCCCCGTCACGCTGGCATTGCCGTAAACACGGTCTTTGGCCTGCGTATTCAGACATTCGTAAACAATGAAATAGGGATTGTCCATTGATCCGTTAATCAGCTTCACCGAAGAATCGCTGCCCGAATAGTAGTCGACCAGCCGGCCGCTGTTCCATTCGTTGTATGCATCGCGGGCCGAAGCGCTCACAGGTTGCCAGAGCAACGTTTTCAGGGGCGACGAATTGCTGTATCCCCCCACGGGCAGGTTGTCCGAATTTTTGCGGTAGTAGCTCAGTTTCAATCCGGCCTCGATGTATTTGTTCCGCTTGCTGATAGCCGAAAGCGTGAAGTTCTGGGTGCTGAAACCCGTATTGGGCACGATCCAGTCGTTGCGCGTATCCTTGACCGACACGCGCAGCGACGAGCCATGGCCGTCGCTGGCGTCCACCGCCAGACTGTTGGTGTAGGTAACGCCCGTCCGGAAGAATCCCTTGTACCAGTCGCATACTTCGTACGGAAGCCGCGTATAGGTCCCCGTCGCCGGATCGAACGAGGCATACATGTAACGCATCTGCCCCTGGATTTTCTCGCCGAACTGGTAACGCGAATGGAATGCATTTACTTTTTTGCCGGTATCCGAATGATCGGCGTCGACCGTGTAGAACGAATATTCGTCGGGATTCAGGCCGTTGGTCATATGCCCCGTATTGATGGTCGTTTTGCGGAAGTCGCCGGCGCCGTATACATTCTGGAAATCGGGCCAGTAACCCGCCTTGTCGAAGGTTACCGAGGTGGTAAAAGTAACCCCGATGCCCTTCTGCTTGCGGCCCGACTTGGTCGTAACGATGATGGCGCCGTTGGCGGCGCGCGATCCGTAAAGCGCCGTTGCAGCCGGGCCTTTCAGCACCGAGATCGACTCCACGTCGTCGGGATTGATGTCACCGGCGCCATTGCCGTAGTCGATCGGGGCGTCGTCCGATTCGTAAGAACCCGACGACGTATTGGAATCCATACCGCTGCCGATGGGCACACCGTCGACCACGAACAGAGCCGTATTGTTGTTATACGAGAGCGAGCCCTCGCCGCGCAGCGTGACACGGACCGATCCGCCGGGTCCTGCGGCCGACTGGTCGAGATTCAGACCGGCAACCTTACCGGCCATACCGCTCAGCCAACTGCCGCTGGCATTGTTGGTGATGTCGTCGGAGCCGATCTTCGAGACGGCATAGCCGAGGCTCTTCTCCTTACGGGTGATACCGAGGGCCGTCACCACCACGTCCTCGATGCTGTTGGCCGCCGCCCGGAGCTGGAAGTCGATACGCGTACGGGCGTTCACCGTCTCCGTCACCGAATCGTAACCCAGATAGGAACAGACAATTTTGCCGTTTGCCGGAACATTCAGCGTATATTCGCCGTTGGCGCCGGTGCTCATACCGAGGGTCGTACCCTCGACGATCAGCGTCGCACCGACGAGCGGCACGCCGTCGGCATCACGCACCGTACCGGTTATTTTCACATTGGGACGGGCCTTGTCGGCCGCCTTGCGCACGAGCACGACCTGTGTTCCCCGCACTGTAGCCGTCACCTCGGGGATCGCCTGCGCGATGACCGCCTCGACGGAGGCGTCGGTCACGCTGAGCGAGACCCGGCGGGCGGGATCGAGATCCGAAATGTTATACACGAAAGTGTAGCGGCTCTGCTTTTCGATGGTTTGCAGCAGCTCTTTTACCGTAATATTCTTGACGTTAAGCGTCAGTTTACCGTCGCGCGAAGAGGAAGGAGGCACTGCAACGGCAGCAGTAGCGACCACCAACGCCAGCAAAACCGGCAGGACACGCCGCAGACCGCAACGGGCACGGTACGCCCGTTTCTGAATGGAAGTTTGAAGTTTCAAGGCAATAAGGTTTTTGAATGCACGAAAAAAGGTTCACACGTTCCGGACAACCGTCGGTTGCGGCCGCCGGAGAAGGCCTAATAATCGAAAGCAGGAATGCGTAAAGGTCTTGTCATAGCGATGAAAGTTTTAGAGTTAGTTTTATATCATATTGATTACCAACATATTACATTTCAGCAACAAATAAGTTATCCCACGTTGTCCCAAAGAGGACATCGTACAAAACGGTCTATCTGCGTGTTATGAAAATTGTTCCCCCGGAGGATTCGTAACGGATCGGAACCACCAGTGCGATGGCATCCAGAATCTCCTCGAGCGGCTCGCTGCGCAGCGAAAGCGTAAGCCGCGCCTCGAGCCCGACATCGTCCGCGATGTCGAACTCGACGTTATAGCGGTGTTCGAGGTTGACGAAAACGGCGTCGAGACGCATCTCATCGAGTTTCTGCGTTTCGAACATCCACTTATTGTAATTATTGGCATCGACAGCCTGGTAGTCGATCTTTTTCGAATTGCGATAGGCGACCAGCCGCTCGTCGGGGCAGAGCGTGACGGGCAACTGCCCGGCACAGGTGGCTTTGACCGAGCCGGAGACAAGTACCAACTCGGCATAGTCCAGGTGCTCGTAACATTTCAGGTCGAAGACCGTCCCCAGCACCTCGACTTCCATCAGCGAAGTCCGGACACGGAACGGTTTCGAAGCATCGCGCACGACGTTGAAGAGCGCCTCGCCTTCGAGCCGTACGGAGCGCAAATTGCCGTCGAACGACTCGGGATAGTAGAGGCGGCTGTCGTAGTTGAGCCAGACCTGCGTACCGTCGGGCAGCACGAAGCGGCCCTTGCTGTCTTCGCCCGTAACCACAAACACCCCGTTTTCGGGTTTCAGGAACAGGCGGGCGCCGAGGGCGCCGAGTCCCAGCACCACCCCGCAGACGGCTGCAACGGCCGCCATACGCCGCCACGATGCAGCCAGACGGGCAATGCGGCCCTTTTTCGGAGCCGCGGCAGACGAAGCCGCCGGCATCGACTGCATCAGCCGCTCGAACGACTGCTCATAGGCAGCGCCGTTCACCGGGCCGAGCTTCGCCGCGTTCCACTCCTCGAGCAGTTGTTCCTCCGCAGCCTCGCCGCCCGCATGCTCGTCCAGCCAGCAGCGGAACTGCTCCTGCACCTCGGCGGGCATGTCGTTGTTCGCGAAATCGGAAACTATGTTCTTGGTCTTTTTAGTCATGGCTTTTTTCCGTGGGGAAGCATCGTGCGGCAAAATGCCGGGGCGCCGCAGTCCGCTGTCATCCTCTTACACATACTAGACGATCCAGCGGCGCAACACCCCTACGCCGAAATGAAAATAAAATTCAGGAAATTTCCTTTTTGATGCTGCCGAGCGCTTTCGTAATCTGGTTTTCAACGCTTTTGGGACTGATATTCAACTCCTCGGCAATTTCACGGTTGTTCTTGCCGCACTCGCGCGACAGGCGGTAGATTTCATACCTCCGGGCAGGCATCTTGCTGACGGCGGCTTCGATCTGGCGCGACAGTTCGGCCGTGTCGATCCGTTCCGTAACGTCGTCGCAAAGAATCTGTCCGTCGACCCGGGCGCTGTTTTCGAACTGCATCCGGATCCGGCTGTGCTTACAGATGTCCAGCACGGCATTGCGCGTCATGCGGAACAGGTAAGCGTTGAGCGACTGAACCTGGGCCAGTTCACGGCGCTGCATCCACAGTTTGGTGAAGATATTCTGCGACACGTCCTGCGCCACGTCCTGCGCCTCGTGGATATTCTTCAGCATCTTCATGGCGAAGGCCTCCACACGCGGGGCGTATTTCAGGAAGACAAGCCGGAAGGCATCACTGTCCCCGCTGCTCATCCGCCGTAAAATATCTTTCTCATCTTCCATATTAGGATGCTATATATTTTCTTTTATAGCTATTATCATTGAATATCCGTCACAAATAAAACAATAAAAGAAATAAAAACAAAATTATTCCGATGAAAATTCC
>OOIG01002803.1_pt1 | contig 11261 bp, 9 predicted proteins | sample 1692091 | NCBI WGS metagenome assembly OOIG01 (sample SAMN06348188, study PRJEB24527) | human gut metagenome | biome: human gut; feature: ankylosing spondylitis patient; material: feces | host: Homo sapiens | place: China | collected 2015-10
TCTCCAACATTCAGTGGCAGACCGACAATACCGCCAACATGGACGGTTATGCCGTGGCAGACCGCTATACCGCCGTCGCCACCTACACCGGCAGCACCACCAGCAGCTACGTCAAGGGTTACACCGTCACGGCGGACTATACCGGCACGGTGAGCCGCATCGCATTAAATCGCGTTCGCTATGTTGCCATTTTCGAAGGCGTGCCTATCCAGCCCGCAGAGCCTGCAAAAACCGCCGGCGCAATGTCCTCGCTCCGCTGGTCCTATGTGCTCATCCCCATCGGAGTCGTGGCCGCGGCAGGCGCGGGCGTCGGCGGCGCGCTGCTGGTAAAACGCAAAAGAGAAAATGCAGATGAGGAGGAGACAGAAGAATGAAAAAGATCATCACCCTTTGCCTGAGCCTTTGCATGACAGCAGCTCTGGCGGCTCCGGCGTATGCGCTGGAATACAGTATCGATGCGCCGGACGATTACGACTTCGGCAGGAATACCTCCATCGATGTCATTCACACGGCGGATGGCGGCGCCATGCGCAACGAAGATGTGAGCAAGAACGCAGCGCTCATTCCGCCCGTCTTTGGCTCGGAGAGCATGAATGCGCTGCATACCGGCGAATACCTGACGCCGAATCTTGCGCCGCGCACCCTTCCCACGGCTGGCGCCGTGATCAGCGGCAACGGCGATGTGGTTACCCCAGGGAGTACGGTGAGCAGCGGCAACGGCTATCAGCCCGCTGTGCTGTTCACAGATGTGACGAGTGAGCTCTACTACATAAACGGTTCCCTCGGCAAGATCGAGATCCCCACGCTGGGTCTGAGCGTGAGGATCTATCAGGGAACGGATAGCAAGACGCTTGCCAAAGGCGTTGGGCATTTTGAAGATACCTCCATCTGGGAGGGCAATGTCTGCCTCGCCGCCCACAACCGCGGCGCCAACAGCTACTTCGGGCAGATCCACACGCTGAACATCGGGGACAAGATCACCCTGACGACCAAGCTGGGGACGCGCACCTATAAGGTGACGGACGTCAGCAAGGTCAGCGAGACAGACCGCAGCGGTCTTGCGGACGCAAGTGAAAACCTGCTGACGCTTTACACCTGCGTTCGCAATCAGCGCGACCAGCGCTGGTGCGTCACCGCAGTGAAGGCTTGATTTTTCTCCGTTTTGCCAGATCGGTTCTGTTCGACTTCTGCCCATCGCCTGTGATATGGTGAAGCTGCGAGAAGGATTTCCACACACATTTAGAATGGAGGCAGAACAATGAACAGAGCGAAGAATACCGGACTCGTCCTCTGCGGCCTTGTGCTGGGGCTTTCGTTGAGTGCTCCTGCGGCGCAGGCGGTGGAATCGCTGAAAGCGACGCTTTCCACCAACCGCATCCTTGTAGACGGGCAGGAAGTCCGCCTGACGGCGTACAACATCAACGGAAATAACTATGTTATGCTGCGTGACATCGGCAGAGCGGTCGGCTTCAATATCTACTGGGACAGCGATAGCAAATGCGTGCAGGTCGAGTCGGACAAGCCTTACACTGGTGAAGCACCGGTAAAGTCCACTACGACAAAGCCTGTAGAGCAGCCTGCGCAGACAGACGTTGCCGCTGCAAAGCAGGACATCATTGACCGCACCAATGCGCTGCGGCGCGAAAATGGTGCTGCCGCGCTGCGCGTCAACGACAAGCTCATGCAGGCGGCGCAGGTCCGGGCCGACGAGATGGCCTCCAGCAGTGTCTACTCTCATACCAGACCGGATGGACGACGAAACACCTCTGTTACCGATTGCCCGTATGTAGGAGAGAATATCCACCGCATCGCAGATTGGGCGCTGCAGGGTAAATCGGTATCCGAGGCCGCCGTGTGGTCATGGAACCTCTCCGGTGGACACCGGGACAATCTCCTCGAAAAGAATTACGCCGAAACCGGCGTGGGACTTTCAAGAGGAGTCAATGACAGCGGCGAGGCGTGCTGGTACTGCGTCCAGCTCTTCCTATGGAATGGCTACTCCATAAGTTGGGTAGATACTCCGGCAGCCAAGTAAAATCAAACAACATCAACGTGAAGCAGACCGAGAAAAACCGGTCTGCTTCTTCATTATCTCTAAATGACAATAAGGAGGAACCAACCTTGAAAACACTTAGAACAAGGATCATGTCGGCGTTTCTTGTCATTATGACATTATTGACGCTGCTTCCGACTTCTGCACTTGCCGCTTCCAGCACCGGAACCGGCATCAAGCCCACCAGCAACACAAACTACTGGACAACGCGGCTTCTCCATGACGGTACGCCGTACAGCTATAAGCCGCCGATGGCGGCAGGCAAAATGCTCTACTGCATGGATCGCGGCTATGGCTATCGCTGGGGTACGGCATCGTTCCTCAACTCTTACACCTATACCTCTGCCACCGGCGCGGACGCAGACGCTGTCCTGAAAACGGCGCTGGCGCAGAGCGGCATGGGTGAGCTGGACGCCCAGCAGCTTGAAAACTTCAAGTGGATGATGACCTATATCGTGGACTATAAGGGTGACATCCCCGGCAGCCTGTTCATGGCCGCGCAGACCTATGTATGGGATCACCAGTCTTTCAAGGGCGAAGGCGATGGTGACATCGATGGCGGCGGCTACGCCAACGCTGATACCTATGAAATGTACTTGGGCTACACCGACTGGATGTTGAAAGAAAAAGCCAAGGAGGATGCGGAGTTCCAGAAGCAGATTGAGGAGTACGCCGCCAAAGGCATCATTGCGTCTGTCGTTGAGGATGAAGCCGCAAAATGGGCGGTGTGGGCAAAGTCCAGCGTCAAGGGACGCCAGAGCTTCTTCAATTACTATGCGCCCCGCAAACTGGTGGTGAATGATGCTCCCGTGCCGGATAAGCCCACGCCTCCTGCCGGCGATGCGGACATTACCTTGCGAAAGGTGGCTGCTGGAACGACCCGCGGGCTGGACGGTGCAAAATTCAACATCTACCGTGACGGTCAGATCGTCGGCAGCGATGTGACCAAAAACGGCGGCATTATCGAAGTCAATAACGTGACGAAAGGCTTATGGTCTTTTGTAGAAGTGGAAGCTCCGGCAGGCTACTGCGCAGATTCCACCCCACTCAGCGTCTATGTGGACACCACGGATGGAGACAAGCAGTATACCGTTACCGCTACGAACTATGAACTGCCCAGCATGAAGATCATCAAGACCGATGCGCAGACCGGCACACCGATCCCCGGTACGGTGCTGTCCATTAAATCCGTGACCGGCAGCTATTCTACCTCCGTCACCACCGGCTCGGACGGTTCGGCAACCCTTTCAGACATCCCCGCTGATGTGTATGTCGTCCGGGAGGAATCCGTGCCGGAGCCTTATGTAGTGTCTCACACCGAGCAGACCGTAGCGCTGCGCCCCGGCAAGACCTCCGAAGTCATCTTCGTTGACTATGAAAAGCCGGGACTCGAAATTTTGAAGAAAAACATTGCCACCGGAGAGCCTATCGAGGGCGTGACCTATCTCATTGAGCAGATCGACGGCAGCTACTCCACCAGCGCCACGACGGACAGCGCGGGGCGCATCTTCCTCGATTCCATCCCCGTGGGCAGCTATCGCATCACGGAGAAAAATGTGCCTTCCAATGTCATTCTCTCTGAGATCCCGCAGGAGGTACATCTGGAAGCAGGCTGCACCAGAACGGTGACCTTCTTCAACGCGGTCAAACCCTCCCTGACGATCCTGAAGCGAAACAGCGTCACCGGTGATCCTCTCTCCAATGCCAAATTCCATATCTATTATGGCTCGGATAATACCACCACCGGCGAGATCAACGACCTCGGTGTGTTCACAACGGCCTCCGACGGTAAAATCACCATCACCGATGTAAACCGTGGCTGGTACAAACTGGTAGAGGAGTCCGCTCCCAAGGGCTTCGGCATTCAGGGCAGCGGGGTCACCGAGTTCTATCTGGAAGCCAATACCTCTAAGACCGTGACCGTGGACAATGTTCCTCACAGTGCCCTTGTTGTGTATAAGTACGATGCAAAGACCGGAAAAGGACTGGAGGGCTGCCGATTTGAACTGAGATATTTAGGCGGCGGCACTTCCGGTACTGGCGGTACAGTCATCGGGACCTATCTGACCGGACCCAACGGAGCGTTCACCGTGACAAACCTCGAAAAAGGCACTTATATCTGCCAGGAGATTGAGAGCGACGGAAATCACATCATCGACCGCGAACCCCAGACGGTGTGGATCTCCGGCGAGGATCAGGATGTGGTGACGCTCCGCTTCGGCAATGCCCCACTGGGCAGCCTGCTCATTACAAAGCTGAGCGATGACAGCAAGCACGAACCGCTCTCCGGCGTAGAGTTCCTGCTGACCGACAGCAGCGGCCATTATCTCGGCAACGACAACGGCCGCTTCACCACCAATGCCGCAGGCGAAATTCTGGTGGATGGTCTGGAACCCGGCATGACGGTCATTGCCCGTGAAGTCAGAGCAAAAACGGGCTACCTGCTGGATGACAGCCCCCAGCACGCGCTCATCAAGAGCGGCGAAACGGCGCATTTGCAGTTTCTGAACCAGCCTGCCGGTAATCTCATCATCCGCAAGGTCAGCACCGGCCCCAACGGGGAGCCGCTGGAGGGCGTAGAGTTTAAGATCTCCTATGCGGATGGCAGCTTTGTCCCGGACGCCAACGGCGAACTGTCCAGCAACGGCATTTATTACACCAACAAATCCGGTGAGATCAGAATTTCCGGTATCGTTGGCACCGTGGTAGCAACGGAAACCAAGACGATTCCGGGGTTCACCATTGATGAAGCGACCCGCACACAGACCGTAGTAGTCAATCCCAACGACACGCAGACGCTGACCTTTTACAACAAACCCACCACGACGCTCATTTTGCAGAAGTACATTTCCGGCACGAAAAATGAGCCGCTTGCCGGGGTACAGTTTCTTGTGACAGACTCCTCCGGTGCGGTAGTCGGCCCCAACAACGGCTACTATACCACCGACTCCGCAGGCCAGATCGTCATTGAGGGTCTGACCGACGGCATGACTGTTACCGCCAAGGAAGTCAAGACGGTGGACGGTTTTGTGCTGGATGGGACGCCGCAGAGCATCAAGATCGACCAGAGCCAGTCTCCCCAGCGCCTGACCTTCTGGAATGAACGTCAGGGCGCGCTCGTCATCAACAAACTGTCCTCTCTGGATCGTAAGACGCCGCTGGAGGGCGTTACCTTCAAGATCACTACGGCTACCGGCGAGTTTGTCCCCGACGAAAACGGGAAAATCAGCTCCAACGGTCTGTATTATACCGATAAAAACGGGCAGATCATTCTCAAGGGCGTCACCGGCACACTGGTGGTGACAGAGGAAAAATCTGTCCCCGCTTACACCATCGACGAGAATACGCGCACGCAGACCGTGGTGGTCAACCCCAACGACACGCAGTCCCTCTATTTTTATAATGCTCCCATCGGTGGGCTGGAGCTGGTGAAAGTGAATGCGGCGGACAAAACCCAGCGTATCCCCAACACCACCTTCGAGATCCGCCGTGTCAGCGATGGCGGTCTGGTGGACACCGTCACCACCGGAACGGACGGCCGCGTGTATGTGCCGCTGGAAAGCGGCAGCTACTATGCCGTGGAAACCGAGGCGGGCAAGGGCTTCCAGCTGGACAATACCCCCATCTATTTCGCCGTGGAGGATGGTAGAACCACGACCAAAACGGTGACCAACAAAGCCATCTCCGGTATCCTGATCCACAAGGTCGATTCGGCCACCGGCGAGGGCATCTACGGCGTTTCCTTCATTCTCTATGACAGCGGCAATAATCCCATTGCGCAGGAAACCAGCGATGACCGAGGGTATGTCCGTTTTGAAAATCTGACAGCTGGCCGCTACTATCTGCGTGAATTGGAAAATGAGGGATATATTCCCGACACGCAGAAAAAGACCGTGTATGTAAAGTCCGGCGAAACCACGGAAATCGAGTGGAAGAATACGCCCATCACCGGTCAGCTCCAGATTCGTAAGACTTCAGAGGACTACAACTCGATGAATGGCTGGCCCGCCGGAACGCCGATCCCCAACACCGTCTTTGAAGTTTACAACGCCCGCACCAACCGTCTGGTGGATACGATCAAGACGGATAAAAACGGCTTGGCGGTCAGTAAGCCTCTGCCTCTGGCGCGGTACAAAATCGTAGAATCCAAGGCGGCGGAGTTTTATGGGCTGGATAAGACGCCCATCGAGGTAGAGATCGAACACGCCGGTCAGATCGTCAAGGCAGCCATGACCAATAAGAGCCTGTACACCAATGTGTCCATCAAGAAAACAGGCTATGTGGAAGTCATGCCGGGACAGCTTGTCCGCTACAACTTTACCGGTATTGCCAACAACTCTACCACGGCGCTGGAGTCGTTCTACTGGAGAGACACTCTGCCCGTCAAGGCGGTGCGCCTTGAAAAGATTTACACCGGCACGTGGAATACCCCCGGCAACTATAAGATCGTCTACCGCACGAATCTCAGCGGAGATACCTGGCGCACGCTGGCGGATAATCTGAGTACATCCAAAAACTATGTCTTGGATGCCTCTCCTGCGGCGCTGGGACTTGCTTCCAATGAGTATGTGACGGAGTTCATGGCGGCGTTCGGCATCGTACCTTCAAACTTCCGTCAGGTAGAAGCGCCCCGCGTAGATTGCAAGGTGCTTTCAAAGCTCACCGGCGGCACGCAGTTTGTCAATCAGGCGGACGCGGGCGGTGTCTACAACGGGCAGTGGATCATGGCGACCTCCCGCTGGGTCACCAGGGTCTATGCCCCCAGCAAGCCCCTGCCTCGCACCGGTTATTAAGGACTAACAACGGATGCCGCTCCGCAAGGGGCGGCATCCCCATTTTAAGGAGGTTGAGATTTCTTGAAATACAGAAAAATGATTATTCTGACATTGACGCTTCTGCTTCTGACCTCTCTCTGCTGCACCTCGGCGCTCGCTGCGGGCGGGGATGTTGCGGGAGCGGTGGAGCAGACATGGACGGAGGCGGCCAAGCAGATCAAGAGCGTGGTGGAGAAGGTGGTGTTCCCGGCATTGGATATGATCCTCGCCATCGCATTCTTCGTGAAACTTGGCGGCGCGTACTTTGATTATCGCCAGAGAGGCCAGTTTGAATGGACCGGCCCCGCCATTCTCTTTGCCTGCCTGATCTTCAGCCTGGTTGCGCCGAAATACATCTGGAATATCATCGGGATCTAATTCGTGAAGAAAGAATTTAAAAATCGAATCCGGACTCTCCTGCCAGAGGCAACGAATAAGACACAATGGTTGCTTTGCCGGCGAATGATGTAGGCCTATAAAGTCCACGCCTCACAAAGATGGGCTTGCATAAAGAGCGTTATCTTGATATAATAATATCAAGAAATTGATAAGGAGGGCTTTCTATGCAAATCAGACCATCCTCTGCTCTGCGGAATGAGTACACGCAGATCTCCGAGCTGGCAAAGGCATCCGGTGAACCGATCTTCATCACGAACAAGGGTGAAGATGACGGTGTTTATATGAGCATGGCAGCATACGAGGAGCGGGAAAAAATGTTCCGACACCGCGACAAAATTTATGCTGCGGAACTCAGCAGACTGAGCGGAGAGCCTGTCTGCACGCCGGAGGAGCTTGACGAAAGAATGGAGGAGCTGTTCCGTGCCTACGAAAAGTAAACTGGTCTATCTTCCACCTGCTCAACACGACTTCGAGGAGATCGTAAAGTATCACATTACGGAGGCAGGAACTCCCTACGCGCGAAAAATCTACAGCACGATGAAAACGACCATAAACCGTCTGCGGGATTTCCCGCTGATGGAGCAAACGCATCCGGACCCGATCCTTGCCGCAAACGGATACCGAAAACTGGTTTTGACAAAAACCTATGTGGCGGTCTACAAAGTGATTGGCGACACCGTTTACATTTATGCGATCGTCAATGGCACGACAGACTATCCCCGTCTTTTGAAGTGATCACTGTTTTGGGATGATGAATATGTCGACAGAAAACGAGTATTTAGCAAAGACGGAATCCTTGCAAAAAGAATTGGAGCCGGTGTGCCGGGTTATCACGGAGACAGTCAAAGCCGAGGCGATTTATCTCTTTGGCTCCCGTGCTTATGGTACGCCAACCGATGATAGTGACTACGATTTGTGCGTCATTATCCCGGAAAATTCCATGCGTCCGGTGGATGCGGTCAAGGCGATCCGCCGTGCGCTCCTGCCGCTGCAAACCATGTCTTTGGATATACTCGTATACCGTGCCGATACATTCTTCCGCCGCGCACAAGGCGTGACAATGGAGCGTAAAATCAAGCGGGATGGCATCCCCCTATACGAGAACTTTTCCCACAAATCATAATACCAATTATCGCGACAAGGCCGTCGCCCGAAAGGGCGGCGGCCTTGTTGCGTCTCTGGAGGTGAACGAAGATATTTATTTGGGATTTTGTCGCCGCGACAGTCCTGGATCAGCTCATGGACTGGGTCTATGGGCAGGCCATAGGCTTTCTCGGCAACTTCTTTGCCCTCATGGGCAATATGGGCGTGGAACTGTTCGAGCTGGAATGGGTCAGCGCCATCGTCCTCTTTTTCTCCCGCCTCGCGTGGGCGTTATTTACCGTCAGCGTGGTGGTCTGCGCCTTTGAGTGCGGCATCGAATACTCCACCGGCAGGGGCAATCTCCAGCAGTGCGGGATGAATATCATCAAGGGCTTTCTGGCGGTGAGCCTGTTCACCGTTGTCCCCGTCCGGCTCTACGCCTTATCCGTGTCGCTGCAGGGTACCTTTTCCGCGGGGCTTACCGGCTATGGACGGAGCATTGGCGAAGTGGGTCAGGACATCATCACGGAGCTCAATGAGATCCAGACCCTGTCCGATGTGGTGAACAGCTCCCACTTCGGCCTTGGCGTCATCACCAGCCCCATTATGCTCCTTTTTTGCGTGATCCTCATGGGCTACGCGGTGCTGAAGGTGTTTTTCGCCAATCTGAAGCGCGGGGGTATTTTGCTCATCCAAATCGCGGTGGGCAGTCTATATATGTTCAGCGTCCCACGGGGCTATCTGGACGGCTTTATGGGCTGGATGCGGCAGGTCATCGGCTTGTGCCTGACCGCCTTCCTCCAGTCCACCATCCTCGTTGCGGGGCTTATGGTGTTCAAGGATCACGCGCTGATGGGCGTGGGGCTTATGCTCTCGGCGGGAGAGGTGCCCCGTATCGCCGGCAGCTTTGGCTTGGACACCACAACAAAGGCCAATATTACGAGTGCTGTCTATACGGCACAGTCCGCGGTGAATGTGACAAGAACCATCGCCGCGGCGATCAAGTAAAGAGGTGTATATAAAATGACTCAGCCAACACGGAAACTTACGATGGGGAGCCTGTTCGATGGAATCTCCGGCTTTCCTCTGGCTTCGGTGCGGTATGGCATCGAGCCGATCTGGGCCAGCGAGATCGAACCGTTCCCCATACTGGTATCAAAGATCCGTTTTCCCCGCATGGAGCAGATGGGGGACATTACAAAGCTGAGCGGCGCGTATCTGCCGCCTGTGGATATTATCTGCGGAGGCAGCCCGTGCCAAGATCTCAGCTGTGCTGGCTTGCGGGCTGGTCTAACCGGCGCACGATCTGGCCTCTTTATGGAACAAATACGGATCATTCAGGAGATGCGAGATGCAGACAGAAAATCTGGAAGGACAGGAGTCCATATTCGGCCGAGATTCGGCGTGTGGGAAAATGTCGTCGGTGCTCTCTCAAGTGGGCGGGACGCTGAAACGGGTCAAAAAAAGCCTGGGGCGGATTTTCAAAAAGTCCTCGAAGCGTTCCTCCAAGTTGAAGAACCATACCTTCATGTTGTTAGACCTGAGACCGGGCGCTGGGAATATGCTGGGGGCATATTGGGAGTACGATCCTCCATGGCTTGGATCGTTTGGGACGCTCAACACTTCGGAGTGCCCCAAAGACGTCGTCGAGTGTTCCTTGTGGCAGATTTTGCAGGCTACAGCGCCATCCCGATACTCGCTATCCCAGACAGCGTGCCTGGGTATCCTGCGCCGCGCAGCCTGCCGCGGCAAATCGCTGCCACCCTTATTGGAAACAGCTTTGCGTATGCAGGCAGGGCTTGACCCGCCTGCCCCTATGTCCGGTGAAGCGAAAGCTTATCACATCAATCAGCGCAATGAAGGCATTGACCTGAACGGTGTGTCCGGCGCGCTGATGGCAACGCAGAACCTCCAAATGCAGACCTTTATCACAAATCCCGGCAGCAGTCAGAGTGGTCCGAAAAAGCAGATCGCATTCGCCGCCAACCAGCGGGACGAGGTGCGTGACCTGCATGATGTAGCAGGCGCGCTGCAGGCTCAGCCGGGGTTGAAACAGCAAACCTTTGTCGCTGGATTTTCCGCTGGAGCTGGCGCGAGCGCCGGGACCATTGGATATCAGGAGGACGTAGCGCCCACCCTGAAAGGCAGCCCCAGCGGGAACTGTATGCCCAGCATCCTCTGCATCAATGATCAGGGTGGGCAGATCATGGAGTGCAGTGAGAACGTCACCGGAACCCTGCGGGCACAGGAGCATGGACACCAGCCTCTGATTCTGCGTCCGACAGGACCCAAAGTTTATGAAAACCATGGCATTGACGGAAGATACACGGGGCCGCATGATGTAGCGCCCACCATGTCCGCTCGCTATGGGACCGGAGGGAACAACATTCCCCTTGTACAGCAGGAGGAAGTCATCTGCATTGCGGGCAACGCCATTGACCGCCAGCCGCAGAACGGCGGCAACGGCTTCGGCTGGCAGCGGGATATTTCCTATACCCTGACCGCCACGGATCGCCACAGCGTCTATGCCCGTCAGCGGGTAGATCAGTTCAAGGATGATGAAATCGCCTCCACGGAGAGCGCACGGCAGCATAAGGACGCCACGGACCTTGTCTGCCAGCCAACCTCTACCTGGGATGCGGACTGCCGGAATCTCATTCGCCGCCTCACCCCCTTGGAATGTGAACGGCTCCAGGGGTACCCGGACAGTTGGACCGATGTCCCCGGTGCTTCGGACTCCGCACGCTACAAAGCCCTCGGCAACAGCGTGGCCATCCCCTGCGTGGAATACCTCATGCAGCGGGTGGCTATGGTCATTACGCTTGATTTGGAATGGGATTTTTAGTTGGCTTTGGTCATAGCTTTCGCGCTTGCTTTCGGGTATCTTAGCTTTACCATTAAAAAGATCGGAG